>Ga0315293_10005613_pt1 | contig 11808 bp, 14 predicted proteins | sample YL17G13_20_MG_FD_203071 | JGI IMG/M metagenome (GOLD analysis project Ga0315293, IMG submission 203071) | Sediment microbial communities from Yellowstone Lake, YNP, Wyoming, USA - YL17G13_20 | ecosystem: Environmental > Aquatic > Freshwater > Lake > Sediment | place: USA: Wyoming | collected... | reverse complement strand
CGCCCATGAAGCCGCCGAACAGTTTCGTCGCCGCTGTGCCCGAACCCGGAAACAGGAGGTTCATGATGAACCCGAAGATTTTCGCCGCGGCGATGCGCGCGAGGATTTGCAGGACCTCCGACGCGAGCGACTTGAAAATCGTTTTCATGGCGGACCGGAGCGTCTGCCCCTTCTCGAGCATGTTCGCGAACACCTGAGAGAACCCGCTCGACAATCCGTTCCACAGTCCCTCGAGTCCTTGCTGCGCGATGCTCGAGACGCTCGTGACGTCTGCGATGTGTGCGCGATAGTCGTCTGCGACGCGCTTGAGCACCTCGCCAGTCTCGAGCGCCTTCTTCTGCATCGCGTCTTGCGTTTCCGCGAAGATGTCTCCCATGCCGGGACCCTGACGCTCGTCGAACCCCTTCTGGTCGAACGGCACCTCCTGCATGTCAGGGATGACGTTGCCGGGCGGCGCAAGTCCTGCGTCCGTGAACTGCTTCACGAGCGCGTCGCGCTTCTTGACCGTCTCGAGCGCCTCGAGGATGCCGAGGTAGCGTTCCGCGTCGGCGGCGGAGAGCTTGAGGAGTTTCTGCATTTCCTCGAGCCGCGTCTTGCGCGAGTCCGTCGTCGGGTCCGCGACGTTGACCCCGTCGATTTTCCCGCCGCCCTTCGCCGGAGCGCCGTCGTCGAGCGCGCCCGCCTTGAGTGCCACGGCGCGCATGTTCTTGAGCGTCTCGATGCGGACCTTGAGCTTCGCGATGAGGGCGTCGTATTCCTTAATGAACGACTCGTCGACCTTGCGCGACCGCATTGCCGCGACGCCCTCGATGTTCGCGTCGAGTTGCGACTGCACGCGCTGGAGTTCCCGCTCGAGTTCCTCGACCGGCCCGCGCTTGCGTCCCGTGATGGCGTCCCATACGTCGTTGAACGCCTGCACCGCGGACAACGCCCACGGCGCAATCGCGGACTGCATGCGCGTCATTGCGCCCTTCCAGTTCCGCGAGAGCGTGTCAATCGTCGCGTCAAGTTTGCGCGCGTTCTCTTTGTCCTTCTCGCTGAAGATGCCGCCGTTCGCCTGCATCGCGGCGCGCGTCGTGCCGACCGTCGCGCGGAGCGTGTCGAGGATGGCGACCGTTTCCGCGGACGACCTGCCGAGGAGTTTGAGCGAGAGCGCCTGCTTTTTCGCGGCGTCGTCGCTCCCGGCGAACGCGTCACCGAGTTGCAGCGTCGCCTCGAGCGCGTCGCGAGTCGTGATGCCGAGTTTCGCGAGCAGCGGCTCGCCGCGACCAATCGCGCGGTTCATGAACACGAGCGAGGTCGCCGCGTCCTCGCTCGAGAGTCCCGCATCGCGGAACACCTGCTCGAGGACCTGAATGTTCTCAGTCGTCGTCCCGCTCGCCTTCGCCACGCGGTCGAGGCGCTCGACCTCCTCCGCCATTGCGACACTCAACGCGACGACTGCGCCGGTCGTCGCGACCACGGCCGCGGTGATGATGCCGAACGGACCGCCGCCCGTGACCAAGCTCGAGAGCACGCTGCGGAGGTCCGTCGCCTGACCGGATACCCGCCCGATTGCGCCGCTCGCCTCGTCCCGCGCTTTGATGACGAACTCAAGAGCCGATGCCATGACCTACCCTTCCAAGAGAAGCCGGAGCGCGGCGATGACGCGCCCGACGCCGAGGTCGTCGCCGGAGACGCGGACGTGCTCGAGCGTCATGCCGAACCGCATGTCGTTGACCTTGTCGTGCGCGCGCTGCGCGGTCGCGTTGAACGGGAGGTGCGGGTCATGCGCCGCTTCCCACGGAGTCCGCCCCGAGTCCCTCGCCAGCCGGTACAGGCTCCACCCGTACAGGAGTCCCGCCTCGCTCTCCACCATGAAAGGCCCCGGCGGCGGACTCACCTCCCGGAGTCTCGACGTACCCGCCCGCCCGGAGTACGCCCGTCACGAGCCGCTCGAGGTCCTCGACCCGGAGCAGTCGCCCCGGAATCGACCCCGGAACTCGCTTCGCCGGGTCCCAATAGAACGCCGGGCGGACCTCCCCGCCGTTGCCGTCTGAGAACGCCGTGCCCGCCTCGAGGAGCGGCACCGCGACCCGCTTGAGGTGCTCGACGTCCGCCTCGGCGTCGCGCGGTCCTGCGTCATCCTCGAGCGTCGGAGGACGACCGCCGGGAAGTCCGACCGCCTTGTGAAGAACGAGTTCGTCCGCCCCTCCGCACAGGACCCGGACCGGCTCGCCCGAGGTCGTCCGCATGTGCAGCAGTTCCACCACCACGACCGGCACCGCGACGTCCGTCGCCCGCGTGACCCCTGCGCCCTGCTCCATACCCTGACCCCTTTCCCTTCCGAGGATGCCCTGAGACGGCCCTCCGGACGCCCGGAGACTTCCCGGACGCCCGGCACCGTCGGAACCTGCCCTGCTCGAAGCCTGACCCCCTCCCGCCTACGGGAGCGCCGGGAGGTCGTTGCGGAACCGCGCGAGGAGCGCCGTCGCGTCCGTCGTGTCGAACCATGCCTCCCACGTCGCCGTCGAGAGCATGACGCCGAACCCCTCGACCGGAGCGCCGAACTCGACGAGGTTCGCCTGATTTGCCCGGAGTTCAAACTCCCGGAAGTTCGTCGAGAGCAGCGCCTCCGAGTGCCGGAACAGGAGTTTCGGCGACCCCTTCGTGAACGCGCGCGCGGCGTCGTGCTGCGTCTTGGTCGTAAACTCCTGCGTCAGCTTGAACCGCGCCGCGAGGAAGTCCGACCGGAGCGGCTCGTCGATGTTCACCGAGCCGACGAACCAACGGTCCTCGGCGTGCGGCGACTCGAGCGACACCTCGAACGACCGGACGCGGACGGACGCCGCGGCGTCCGCCGTGCCGTCGCTCACCGTGAGCGCCTGCGTGTAGAGCACCGGGATGACCGCGGACGGCTGCATGGTCGAGAACACCGCCGTCGCCGTGACAAGTGCGGCGTTCGCCGGACCCGAGAGCGTCACCGTGCCGACCACGACCGCCGTGACGACCGTGCCCGCCGCATACGACGGATGCGACACCGTGCTCCCGACGACGACGCCGTTCGCCGCGAAGTCGAACGCCGCCTTCGTGAGCGTGCAGACGCCGGTCGCGATGCACGTCACCACCGTCGCGAGCGTGACCGCCGCCGTCGGCGTCTGGTCCGAAAGGTAGTCGCGAGCGACGACCGTGAACTCGACCGTCAGCATGCCGTCGTTGCCCGAACCCGCCGCGCCCTTGATGGTCAAACCCGTGAGCTTGGCACCGAGCAGACGGAAGCACCTGCCCGACGACGGCACGTCGCCGAGGTTGACCTCGAGCGTCATCGGCGACAGGGTCGACCCCTCGCGGAACGTATGGTCGCCCGTGTTGCCCGAGACGACCGTGCGCGCGTAGGACCCGAACGCGTTGCGGAACAGTTCCTCGAGTCCCTCGTAGTTCACGCGGCACGAGAACGTGCCGCGGAACAGTTGCCCCGACTGATAGATGCCGCGGCGCGACGGATTGCCCGACATAGACCCGTCCATGATGCTGCCGATGACCGGCGTGACGTTCCAGTTCAGGATTTCGAGCCGCTTCGTCGGAACCTGAAACGTCCCATAGGTCGCCTCACGTCCGCCGAACTGCACATACGCTTTGTGACCGAGTCCCGGCATGTTTCCCCCTGCGACCTTATGGGTCCGTGTGCGTCAGGATGACGTCGACAAAAATGAGAAGTTCACCGACGACACGCCCCACTGACCGCATGTCGGAGCGAACGACGAACTCGCCCGGATACACCGGCTGCCGTAGCGCAACCGTCAGCGCGCCCTCGCCCGCGAACAGCGCGCGCAGGACGTCCGCCTTGAGTTTGTTGACGGTCCGCATGTCCTTCGCCACGAGCCAAACGGAGTTCGTCACACGCGCGCCGTGCTCCGAGACGTTGATGTTCGTTTGGTCCGGGTCCGTGCGAGACGACTCGAGCATGACGAGCGGCTTCGTCAGCGGGTCGACGACGTCCGCGGGAGTCCCCTCGCGCACCGTCGGCACCGTGAGCCACGCGGACGCGCCACCAGAGACGCCGATAGTAGCGAGGCGCGCGAGGACCGCAGTTAGAACGCGGTTCTCCATTGCGTCGAGTGGCACCGCGTCCTCCCTAGTCTCGCGTGCAGAGCACGCGCGTCACGAGTCCGTCGTCGATGCGCCGCACCGAGACGATGGTATAAACTTTCCCGTCCACCTCGAGGAGTCCGCCCTCGGCGATGCCGGGCAACGCGTCCGTCTTGACCGTCACCGAGAACACGCGCCCGACAATCGCGCCGAACTGCGTCTGCGTCTGCTCCTCGTCGCTCTCGTCGACGATGCCGCTTGAGGAATAATCCGCGCCGAGGTAGGTAGCAGTCACGGGCACGCCGAACTTCTTGAGCATAGGTTCGATGTTCGCGTCCCCGAAACGTGCCACGCTACCCCCGCGCGTTGACTGCTAGACGACCTTCTTGACGCCCGAGACGAACCCCGTGAGGTTCAGGACCGGAGTACCACCGGCGACGACGTGCTCGAGACGGATGAACTTATTCATCGCGTTGCAGTCGAGGAGAATGCGCTGCGCGCCCGCCGCCGTGAACTGCGTGAATGCGGCGTTCGTACCGTCCGTCTTGTTCACGGCGACGTAGGTTCCGCCGAGAGTCGCCGAAGTCTTGACGGTGATGTCATCCGTCGGCGTTCCCGTGACGTTCGCGACGCGGACCGAGACGGCGATGATGCCCTCAAAGTCCGTGATGTCGAGGCCCGTCGAGTTGGCGGTTACCGTGATGCTGGCGTTCTGAATGGTCGTTTCGATGACCTGCGTCATGACGTTGACCGGAGCGACTCCCATGTTCTTGCTCGCTTTCTTCCGGGTCGCCCCGGACTATCGCCTCGGCGCGCGAGCGGGCTTCGGCTCGCGCGACTGCGGCTCGTTTTCCTGCGCGACGACTGCGCCCGGAGAACTCTCCGGGTGCTTGACCTCGGCGTCGGGAGCCGGAGCAGCATCCTCCGGCTCCTCGACGATGTACCCGTAGAACACGAACTCGCGCGCCGCCTGCGGCGTGAGTTCGATGACGTCGCCGATGCTCACGTCGACGCCCGCCCCACGGCAGAAACCTTTCACCGCGCGATACTTCATGCCCTAGCCCTCCGAACCCGTCACGCGATTACACCGACGGGCAGTTGACACCCTTCGCGAACGACGCACCATGACGCGGCAGGACGTCGCCCATCTGGAACGTCGCGACCTCGATGATGTTCTTCGCCTTCTTGGTGAACGGGTCGACCACGAACTCCATCGCTCCGAACATGCCGATGAGCAGGTCCGCCCAGTTGCCGTAGATGAGCGCCTGCGAGGAGCCGCCCGTTTCGACCGAACCCGTCATGACCTTCGACGCCTGCGTCGACGCGCTCGCGCGATACCCGAGGACTTCACCTTCGCGGAGGTTGTTCTTCCACAACGTCTGCGCGACCGTGTTGCCGAGTTCCGCGGTCACACGCATGCGACCGGCGAGCACGACCGACGCGAGCCAGCCGAGCGTACCGAGGTCCGCGTTGTTGTCCGCGACGCCGACGACCATGTCCATAAGCGTGGTCGCGTCCGGGAACGTGGTCGCGAAGTCCTTCGAGAACACGGACGTCGCCGAGTAGATGCCCGTCGGCTCGCCGAGTGCGCCCTTACCGTGAATCGCGGCCTTGTCGAACACGAGCGAGTGACCGGTCGCGAGTTCGTTGCGAACCCACGACTCGATGTCGAACGACGCCTGCATCGCGAGTTGCCGCGTGAACGGCACGACGCCCTGCATCGTCTTGGGAGACAGGAGCGCCATACCGAGCGACGGGTCGCTCGAGGGAGTATCCGTCGCCGGGTTCTCCGGAACCCATGCGACCGTCACGCCGCCGGTCACGCGCGGGAATCCGACGGGACCCGTGAGTCCCGTGAGCAGACGAGCGCCGAGCGACATGACGATGCTGCGCGCGCGGAGGAGTTCGATGAGTTCGCCGGGACGCTCCGACACGACCTCGGAACCCTTCGCCGCGAGCGTGCTCGAGAGGGTACGGGTCCGCATCGGCGCGAAGAATCCGCCGCGCTTCGGCAGGTCCGACGGCCAGTTGCTCTCGATGTGCCGATGCACCGCCGCCTCGACGCCGTCGAACTTCGCGTTGTGCGGGTTCTCCTGCGCCTCGATGCTGCGACGAATGGCGCGATGATACGAATACTGCTCGAGGTCGTCCGCCGGAATGTCGCCGATGCCGAGCGCCTCCATCGACGGCGGGACCTTGCGGTCGCCCTTCGTCGCGCGCTTGCTCGCGATGTCGACCGCGATGTCCGCGAGCGACTTCGCGTTCCACGCGGAATCGGCGCGCAGGTACCCGTCGACTTCGGACGCCGACAGTCCGTTCGCCGCGGCGATTGCGGACACTTCACGGAACCGCTCCTCGCGGTTCTCCTTCACTTCGACGACCGGCGTCGGCAGTACCCCGCCGCCCGCGCCGCCCATATCGAACTTCCGGTTCTTCAAGAGCATGCGCTCCCCCTCGACGGCGACGCCGTCCGTGATGACGACAGGGAACTCGTCCCCGCCTTCGTTGCTGCGACCCACCCCGACCGTGACGTCCGCCGGAACCGAGACGATACTGACTTCCGCCGGTTGCCACCGCGTCACCTTCCACACGTCCACGCCGTCCCGCGTCTCGACTTTCTCCGCCGCCTTCACGAAGTACCCGACCGAGACGTTCCTGCGAATACCGTCCGCGACGTCTTGCTGCACTTCTTGACCGCGCTGCGACCGCGAGAACCGGATGCTCCCCCGCATGACGCCGTCCTCGAGACGCACCGTCTCGACGACGCCGACTTGGTCCCCGCCGTGGTCGACGAGCACCGCACCGCCGGACGTGAGGCGCGACAGGTCGACCGCCGCGCTCGAATGGTCGAGCACCTCGACGCCGAACCACCGCTCGACTTCCGCCTCGCTTGAGATTGCGATGTCGTAAGTCTGCGGCGCGTCCTCGGCGTCAGCGCCCGCGGCTCGCGTGATGGTCCCGGAGAACCCCCGGAACTGCTTCGCGAGCTTGCCGACTTCCTTGAGGCTCCCCTTCTTCACGAGCACCCCCTATGCCGCGAGCAGCGCGGCGACGAACTCCTCCTCGTCGCGACGTGCGGCGAGGCTCCTCGTATTGATGACCCGGACCGCGGCGACCGCGGCGAAGATGCGAACCCCCCGGACGACTGCGGTCCCATCCGACGCGACCTCGACCGAGCCGACTTTCGCCGCGCTCGAGACGCCCGCCGCGGCGACCCGGACCGATACCGGCTCCGGCTCCATCGCGGGCATGCGCCCGAGAATCATCCCCGCGTTGAGCGTCGTGAGCATCGCCGCGCCGCCGCTCGCCGCGCCGCCGACCGTCACCGCCACCGAGCCGACCGCCGCCGCGCTCGAGACGCCCGTCACGTTGACCGTCACGTCCGGCGACGTGACGACGACGACCTCGTCCCCGAGGACCGCCGCGCTCGAGACGCCCGTCACCGGGACGACCGCCGCGCCGGATGCCACCACCGCGCCGAGGATGAGCGGAGACGCGACCCCGGTCGCCGGGACGACTGCGGCCCCGGAGACGGACGCGATGCCGAGCAGGACCGCGCTCGAGACGCCTGACGCGTTGACCGTGACGTCCGGCGAGACGCCCGCCGCAATCGGCCAGCGGTGCGCTTGCTGGACCCACGCGCCGCGAGGCGGCTTCGAGAGCGCCCCGGTCGAGGCGAGCGCCGCGGCGAGGACCTGATAGGACAGTGGGACGCGGACCCTTGTCGGGACCTCGGCGTTCAGGTTGACCGGCAGGAACCGCCGCCGCACGCGCGACGCCGCCGTGCGAGGGAAGTCCAAATCCGACCATGCTCCGACCGCCCTCGAGCCACCGAGGACGAACCGACTGCCGAGGTACGGAGCGAGACGTTGAACAGGTGCCATATTATCCGAGTTCGATGATGTCGAAACCGCACGACACCGTCAGCGCCGCGGGCGCGACCGGGAGGTGCAAGGACAGGATGCCGCCACCGGGAACAATGATTCGCTCCTCCGGCACCGGGAGCCAGAGCCAGCCGTTCGACCAGTTGAACGCGTCCGCGTAGAGCACCGCGCCCGCCGTCCCGAGCACCGTCGCGAGCGCGCGCGCCGTGCCGCCGAATGCCGTGTCGCCCGCATCGAGCGGGTTCGTGAGCGCCGTGCCGACGTTCGTCGACGCGGTCGAGCGTCGGAGAATCTGCGCGCGTTGCTGCGCCGAGGTCGTGTTCGAGGACTGCGCGACCCATGCGCGCGTGACGATGCACGTCTTGGTCGCGGGTGCCGTGAACTCGATGAGCGTCGTGATAGCGGCAGTCAACGAGCCGCCGTCGACCTGAATCGCATATGCGCGCACGTCTCTCTCCTATGTCAGTCGGACGAGCGCGTTCGACGCGTCCGCCACAGGTAGAACGACCGTGAACGTCCCCGCCGTGCTCGTCTTGTCGGCACCGAAGTCGAGGACCGCGACCGCCTTGTTCGAGCGGCTCGAGTTGTAGATGAGCGCGCCGCGCGCCGTGATGGTCGACGTCGTCCAAGCCGGGTCCGTCGTCCAGTCAATCCACGACACCGCGCCCGAACTCGACACCGTGAACCCGACGAGCGCCAGCCCGAGCGCCGTGTAGCCCGTACCGACGACTTCGTTCGTTGCCGTATACGCCGCCGTCGTTGCGTCGAGCGTCGCGACGCTCGTATAGAGAGCAATCTTGTAGACGTCCGCCGGTTGATGCACGCCGTTGAGGACATCCGCCTTGAACGAGTTCGCCATTGCCTGCGTGATAGCCACTAGTCCCCGCCCTCGCGGACCGTCGCCGCCTTGAGGTCGCCGTTCGCGTCACGCGTGAACGCGACCGTCCGCGTCGCCGCGACGCCCTTGACGTCGTTGTGAACGTGGACCTCGACCGTGCTCCCGCCGCTCGCGACCGACACCGGGTCGAGTCGTTTCGACGAGACGCCCTTGAGCGCGCGCACGAGTTCCGCGCGCAACGAAGTCGGCGACGCGCTCGAGCCGTTCTTCCCGCTCCCGTTCGTCTCCGCCTTCGCGTCGACCGCCTCGTCCGCGGCGTCCTCGGCGTCTGCGCCGTCGCCGTCGTCCTCGCCGTCCGTATTGTCGGGAGTGCTCGCCGTTTTCGCGAGCGCCTCGATGCTCACTCCGTACTCGTCCGCGAGCGCCTGCTCCTCCGCGAGTTCTTCGAGAATCGTCTCGAAGTCCTCGCCCTGCTCCGCGAGCAACGAGGTGCGCGACGCCATGCCCGCGGCGATGCCCGCGATACCCGCCTGCGTGTCCTTGAGCGGGTCGACCCACGGCCACCCGCGACCAATGAACCGATACTTCGCGAACTTCCGCACGTCGCGCGAGTCGAGCAGGACCGCCGAGTGCAGGAGCGCCATGTTCAGGAACTCCTCATACACCGGCTCGAGGAACGTCGACTTCCACCACTCCTGCACGGTCCGCCACACGTCGCGCTCAATGATGAGTCCGGCGCGCATGCTCGAGTAGTTCACGCCCTCGAGGTCGTTCGCGAGCGCGTTGTAGCTGACGCCGTGACCCGTCGCGATTTCGCGCTTCGACGCCTTGACGAAGTCTCCGAACGCGGTCGAGGGATGGTCAGGCGAGAACGCGGCGACCTCGTACCCTTCGGGCAGGACGCCGAACGTACCGGGATTCGCTTCCATCGTGAACGACGCGTCGTTCGGGATGGCGGCTCCCTCGGCTCCGGCTTTCTTCTGGAAGAACCCCATCTTCGCAGCGGCGACGCGCGCCGCGATGAGTTCGCTCTCGACGTAACCCGAGAGCATCTTCGTACTCACCATGACGGAGAGCATCCATGTGACGCCGCGCGTCTGACCCACGCGCTCCGGGTCGTAGAGGTGCAGGATTTCGTCGGCAGGGTAAGATACCCGCTCGCGGTCGCGGTTCGCGGTCGCCTGCGGCTCGCGGTTCTAGCCGTGATACGCGACCGGTCGCCCGTCGAAGTCGACCTCGACGCCGAGCCGGATTTCGTTCTTCCCGTCACCCGCGGCGCGGTTGAGCGTCTCGTCGATGAGCGCCGGGTCGAACGCCTCGAGCGCGAACCCGAACCGGTTGCGCGTGAACGCGCGATGCATGCGGACGAACACCTCGCCGTCGCGAGCGACCGCGCGGAGCAGCGTCCCGGAGAACGAGGTCAACGTCTGCTTTCCGTCACGAGTCGGTCGGCGCGACCAATCGCGCCACGCCTCCTCGAGCTTATCGTTGAACGCCTTGTTCAGCCGAGCGTTGTTATTGCGGACCTGCGACTGCAACCGGAACCCGTTCGCTCCGATGACGTTCGTCGTGAGCATCCGGAGAAAGTGCTTCGTCGTCGGGTCGTTGTTCTCGAGGTCGCGTGCGCGAGCGCGCAGCGTCGCGAGCGTCCATCGCGTCTCGTCGTCGCGCGACATGCGCGTCGCGAGCCAGTCCGCGAGCAGTCGGGTCGTCTCCGCCGCCGCAATGGACCGCGTGTCCAAGGTGGGAACGGCCCGAGCACGTCGACCGCGGAGCGTTTGCCACGCGTCCGCGAGCCGGTACAAAAGCGGCGATGCCTTCGAGGTCGCGCTCATGTCTCGTTGACCGTCCCCGAGAACGTGACCCGCACGTCTCGGATAAACTGACCACCCGCGCCCGCGAGCCGGATTTCTTCGGCAAGTCGGTCGCGGACCGCGAGAAGTTCCTTCTGCGGAATCTGCGACACCGCGCGCCCGGCGACCTGAAACGATTCCATATCCTCGAGGTATCGCCCGAGCAGCCGCGCCTCGACGAGCATGAGCGCCTTCTCGGCGAACGACTGCGCGTCACCCTCACCCGCTTGCGCGAGGTCCTGCAATACCGTCACGGTTCCGGTGTCCGCCTGATAGACCTCGCCGGACTTCGTCGCGAGGACCCGCCACGAGTACGCGCCCGGCAGGAGCGCCGCCGTCACCGCCGCGGAGAGCGTGAACGTGAAGTCGGCACCGCTCGCGACGCCCACGACCGGGACGATGACCGACCGGCCCGCGACGTATAGCTTCGCCGTCCATGCGGCATCGGCAGGGTACTCGGCGCTCGAGAGCGTGAGTTTGACCGTCGTGCCTGCGGCGAACGAGAGCGGCATCGTGTTCGACATGCCCGGCATATAAGCCGACCCGCTCGAGCGCGTCTAGTACGCATTGCGCGCAAAAAGGCGGGACCCCCGAACCGGGAGTCCCGCCGTGCCACTGACGCCGCCCTGCGCGAACCTCGAGCGCCCTATGCCGTCTCCGGCGCGACCGCCTCGGTCGACTTCGCGCGCCGGGTCGCCCACCCGCGCCGCGACGCCTGCGTCCGCTTGCGCTTCGAGAGTTTCGCGTATGCGAGTCCGCCCTTCCCCGCAATCGCCCGTCGCGCCGCCGGTCCGAGTTTCTTCGCGCGCGCCTTGCCGCCCTTCGACGACCCGAGCGACCCGAGCAAAGCCGCCGCCGCGCTCCGCGCCTCGCGCTGCTCCTTCGTGATTCCCATATCCCACCTCCTCCCGCTAGTTCCGGGACGGCGACGCCGCCCTCGGGATGATGCCTTGCGCCTCACCGACCACCGACTCCGACCACTCGAGCGACCCGAACGTGCGCCCGCCTCCCTTGCCCGGCACGACCTCCGCGATACCGGCCGCGGTCGAGAGCGCCGTCTCGAACGAGATGATGATGCCCTCTCGCCGGTCCGCCTGCTCGCGCGCCGACGGCGGGTTCTCGAGGTCGACCGAGTCCCGGTCGCGCATGACGTACCACGTTTCGG
>Ga0315293_10005612_pt1 | contig 11808 bp, 6 predicted proteins | sample YL17G13_20_MG_FD_203071 | JGI IMG/M metagenome (GOLD analysis project Ga0315293, IMG submission 203071) | Sediment microbial communities from Yellowstone Lake, YNP, Wyoming, USA - YL17G13_20 | ecosystem: Environmental > Aquatic > Freshwater > Lake > Sediment | place: USA: Wyoming | collected... | reverse complement strand
GCAGTCCAGTCGGCCCGCTCCAGCTCACAGAGCAGCTTGCCGTCGTTGGCGTCGCGCAGCTCAGTGACGGGCGGTTGATCGACGCGGGACCAGCGGTCGAGGAGGAACCTGCGGTCCGGCGAGAAGTCGATTTCATGCGTGCCGTCCCCTTCGGTCAGCACGGCCAGTCCGGAGCCATCCAGATTAACGCGGCAGAGGTGGACGTAGTAGGGGTCCTGCCCGGGCCGGATGCCGCCTGCGCGAAACCAGATTTGTCTTTCGGCCTCGTCCACTCTATCGACGCCGCGCACCACCCATTGGCCTTTGGTGATCTGGTTCTTCACGCGGCCCGTTTGCGCATCGTAGAGGTAAAGATGATTCCAGCCGTCGCGTTCGGACATCCAGATGATTTCGTTGCCGCCATCGAGGTAATGGCTGAATTGCTTGTCGGCATAATCAATGAACGTCGTGCCCTGTTCGTCGATAATGGCGCGCGCTTGGCCATCGTCGGCGTCCACGCCAACGATGCGCAGCACCTGGTGGCCTCGCTGGTTGTACAGAAAAGTGAACCGGCTGGAGTCCGACGCCCAACGAATCTCGGAAATACTCCACGGGTTGGAGAAGAGCTCATCTGAAATGGGGATTGGGCGCTCGTGGACGACGTCGAACAACCGGACCTTCGAAATGGAGATGCTGTCGCCGGGTTTGGCGTAGGAAAACGTGTGGAGTATGGGCTGCAACTGGTCCTTTGGCGACGACTCAATGAGACAGACTTTTCTGTCGTCGCCTTTGGCGATGCGCAGCGCGACCAGCTTTTGTGAATCGGGCGACCAGTGGAAGGGTTCGGAATATGCGTCTTCTTCGGCGCCGTCGGCGGTCAGGGTTACCTCCTTGTCGTTCTCGATGTTTTGCACATAGAGGTTGTAGTCTTTGACGAACGCGCGCCATTTGCCGTCGGGCGACTGACCGCCGGCTTTCACCCTAATGGGTTTTTCCTCTGCAGCGACTTCACGAACAGAGTCATTGTCTATGACGGCCTCCCCGCCTTCTTCTGTGGCGACGAATACGGCTAAGGCCTTTCCGGCCTTATCGGTCACCTTCCAGATGTGGCCTGCATAAGTGTGCTGCTGATGCTGCTTGCCTGCGTCGATAGTGGCATAGTGACGCGCCTGGCCCTCGGAATCCAGCCAATAGACCTGCACGTCGGCCTCGAGGCGGTTGATGAATGTGATAGATGTTTCGTCACCGGTTCGCATGCTGCGGCGCGCTCGGGTCTGGCGTGGTATAGCGGTCGTTGGTCGCTCGCTATCCGAGACCTCTGCGATTTCGTAGCTTCGCAAATCGCATTTCCATCGCTTGCCCTGACTGGTGAACTGAAGCTCTGCCCCATCCTCACTGAACGCGAGCCTGTCGATAGGGAGTTGTGCGGCCTGGACTTGTGCGCCGGCGGCTTTGGCAAGGGCCGCCGCGAGACGCTCGTGGTCAAACGCAGGCCGGCGTGTGGCCGCCTCGGCATCAACAAGAATAAACCGATACTCCTCATCGGGCAGGTCGATGCGATACCAGAAGCGTGTGTCGCCGGGCAGCCAGTGAGGAACGACGCGCTGCCTGAAGACCTTGTTAGCCGTAATTTCGCGCAGGTTGAGCGCCCGCTCATAGTCGGATCGCGCACCCTGGGCGGCAGCGCTGCGAGCATCAAACAGCAGCGCAGCGAATACGGCAGCCTTGATCACGGTCCTGGGCTGAAGGCAAGTTCTCATGGGCTTTTCGACCTCCCGTCTTGAGAAATCACAAAAAGACACTTAGAAACGTCTAACAGAATGAAGGGCTGATCAACGCCGTGGTCTTGGATTCCCGCTCCTTCGATGTCGCTCAGGACAAGTTTCGCGGGAATGACAGACGTAAAGCTCTCATTTCGTTAGAACCATGCTCTGTTGAAAACATTGTGAACTGTCATTTCGAGCGACCCAAAGGCGAGCCGAGAAATATGTTTTTTAATAGATTCCTCGACTTCGGCCCTATGGGCCTCCGCTCGGAATGACCTAACCTTGGACTTCTCAACAGAACATTAGAACCTCTAACAGAATGGCTGTGCGATGCACGTCGCCGCCGGCATTACCGCCACCGAGTCGATGGCCGTTAAACGCGCCAGCAGCTCATCAAGGAAGCTCGACCTTATAGGCCCCCAGCCTTCGGCGTCGAGGCCGTGCGTATTATAGATGAGCCAGCCGGACTCCCTCGCAAGTAACTGGGCGATTTTCTCTTCGATGTCCCGCTCGCAATTGCCGGGCCCGTAGCCGGCGCACGTTAGCTTGACCTGTCCGGCGTGCGGCAATGGATTTATCGCGTCGCCGCCGGTTCTAAAGGCCTTGACCTGCGTGGGCAGCCAGCTCTCCAACTCAGGCGTCGAGGCGTTGTACGGGAAATTGAAGACCGCGTCTTTCGGCTCAAAGCCCTTGAGCTCTTTGGAGAAGTATTCGAGACATCGCAGGATGAGGTCCTTTGCCTGGGCGAAGGGCATCTGCGCCTTGTTGGCGTGCCTGTAGCTGTGGGGCATAATCTCGTGGCCTCTCTGCTTCAATTCATTCCACAGGCCGAAGTCTCCTCTGTCGCTGCCGGCTATATACTCGTCGGGGGGCTTGAACGTATTGACGTGGCCCGTGGCGATGACGTTGATACAGGCGGAGAGCTTGTACTTCTCATAAATCTCCGCCGTGCGAATGCTGGATTTCCTGAAGCCGTCGTCAAAGCTCAGCGTGACTATGTGTGTGGGTTTCTTTTCCTCGCCTTTGGGCCGGAGTGCTTTTTCTTCGCTGCCGGGTCTGCACGAAGATAAGCAGCCGGCAGCCATCACCGACGCCGTTCCGACGCCGATGCGGCCCAAGAACTCACGACGTGTGCAGCTACGGACGCCCATACTTCTCCACCTCCCGCCGTTTGGCATCTAAGGAAGTAAATAATAATCAACATTCTGTATGAAAGAACGCTTTATCCTACAAAAGGGGTTCCGGTGGTGCTACCCCATCAAGATTAGACTGCTGTGGATTACACCGGCCAAAATCGGCTGTAAAGACTTTTCTTCAAAAGAATTTTGGCAATCTGCGTTTTGGGGGCAAAAATGAGGAGAAATTTTTCAAGATTTTTTTCTTGTTGACATATCGGCTTGACGGGGGTAAATAGAATTACAGCACCGTGGATTGTAGAGCACCATGAGACGTTCATCGAAGTTGTATTCGGCCGAGCCGGATTGTTTGCGCGGGCGGTGTGTTTGCAAAGGCCTTCTGCGGACGGGCGAGGCGAAAACGGTCAGCGAGACAATTGAAGTGGAGGTATGAGCAATGCGCAGGAGAAGTCGTTTCCTAACCATCGTTCTGGCGTCGATTACGGTCTTTGCGCTGAGGGATCTGGTTTTCGCAGGTGCCAGCGATGATCTTAAGCTGGCCCAGACTTACGAGCAAAAGGGGCGGTACGAGCAGGCCGAGGCGGGTTACCGGAAGGTTGTCACAGCGTATCCGGGCAGCGATCAGGCCTTTGATGCGCAGAAGTATCTCACTGCCTTGTATGCTCTGCGCGGTAAGGCGAACGAGGCACAGGAGGCTATGCAGAAACTGCTTGGGGAGTTTTCCCAGCGGGAGTATCTGCCGCTCGCCGTTCACGAAATAGTGGAGAAATGCGGCAAGTCGCGTGGGGACGAGAAGGTCTGGCAGGTTTGTCGGGACATGCTGGAGAGCACGTCTTCGGGCAAGAATGGTATATGGTCGCAGATGGGGCTGGCGATTCTGGATATTTTCCTCGGCGGCCAGTTGGCTGCTCAAGCCACGATTGATGATCTGATCGCCGACTTCTCCGGGGATGCGCGTTCTGCGGAGGCATTAGGCCAGGTAGGGTGGGCCTATCGCAAGCTGCAGAAGCACGAGAAGGCGGCGGAGCTTTATCAGTACGTTGTGGATAACTGGTCCGGCAGGCCGCGTGCGGTATTCTCATATAGGGGTCTGGTCTATTGCAAGATCGCACTTGGCGATCAAGCCGGGGCGTGGACGGTGGTCGAAGATTTGCTCGCTCGGTTTTCCGGCGATGAGCACATAGCGGAGGTGGCTTACTCTTTAGGGCAGAATTATGACAGGTTGGAACAGCGGGACAAGGCCCGTCTGCTTTACGAATATATCCTGACTAAGCAGCCTAAGAGCACGTATGCCCTCTGGGCGCAGCGTGGGATAGTGTTTATGGATATCAAGCTTGGGAATTACCAGGCCGCGGAGGCGGGTATAAAGGTGATACTGGCCGACTATCCGGACCATAACGATTTGCCCCAGGCGCTGCAGTGGCTGGGAAATGACTACTACAGGATCCAGGACTACCAAAAAGCGCAGAATTCGTATCGGTACGTAGTTGATAACTGGCCGCAGAGTGAATACGCATTAGGCTCGCAAAAAGGGCTGATCCTCTCGAGCGTTAAGCTCAAGGACGGTCCGAGCACGAATACTGCGATTGATGATTTGTTTGCGAAGTCTTCCGGCGGTGAAGATGTTGCGCAGATAGCGCTGGACCTGGGGGATCAATGTCGGCATGGTCTTGACGATTACGACGCAGCGCGACGACTGTATGAGGGGCTGTTGGCCCGCTATCCCGATAGCAACCAGGCGATGTGGGCGCAGCGGGACATTGTTTTTGTCGATATCAAGCTCGCAGACTACGCCGCCGCCGAACGCGGTATTGAGACGATGCTTGCTAAGTATCCGGACCATAACGACCTGCCGCAGGCGCTACAGTGGCTTGGAAATGACTACTACAGGGTCAAAGAATACGAAAAGGCTGCGAATTCTTACAGATCCGTAGTTGATAACTGGCTGGCGAGCGAATACGCATTAGGCTCGCAAAAAGGCCTGATCCTTTCGAACGTTAAGCTCAAGGACGACCTTAACACGAATGCTGCGATTGACGATTTGTTTGCGAAGTTTTCCGAAGATGAAGCTGTTGCGCGGGCAGCGGCGGAGGTGGCCGATGAATGTCGGCGCGATCTTGGCGAGTACGCCCCTGCGCGAAGGCTCTATGAGAAACTGCTGGCCCGGTATCCCGATAGCAAACAGGCGATGCGGGCGCAGCGGGGGATTGTTAATATAGACATCAAGACGGGGAATTACGAGGCGGCCGAAGCGGGCATTAAGACGATCCTTGCGAAATATCCCAATCATGATGGTCTGCCGCAGGCGTTTTGCTGGCTGGGCAACGATTACCTCGATGCGCGTCAAAACGAAAAGGCCGCCCAGTGCTATCAATACGTGATCGACAACAGCCCTGACAGCAATGCCGCGATGTCGTCCTGGGCGGGAATCGCCCGCGTCCATATCCGCCGCGGCGACGACCAGGCCGCTCAGGGCGTAATCGACAAGATAATCGCCGATTTCAACGATTATCCCGAAGTGGCCGCCGCCGTGTTCCAGGTTGGCGAGGAGTATTATAATCGAGGCGCTGAAGCCGAAAGGGCGAGAGACGCCAACGATGCTGTGGTGAACTTCGGAAAATCTATTACTGTTTGGAAGAGGATCACAGAAGAAGAACTGCCTCTGATGCTTCCGGATACTGTTCATGCGTGGTACTTTTCCGGCTATGCCTATCAAAGGATGAGAGACTATGGCAAGGCCATCGGATATTGCCAGAAGGTCATGGACACATGGCCCGATTATCAGTACGCCTGGAGCGCTCAGTACATGATAGCTGATTGTGCAAGAAAGCTTGCACGGAAAGGCGACATGCCGAAAGAAGAGGCGGCAGCGTTGAGGGAATCGGGATATCTCGGTGTTATAAACAATTACGCGGGGAGCCCTATTGAAAAACGTGCTTTGATGGAACTTGCCGGATACTACGTTGAAAAAGAGCAGTGGGACCTGGCTATTGACTACTACAACCGGCTGCTGGAAAAAGACTACGGCTATCTCGATAAAGTGTACTCCTCAATGTTGCGATGTTTCAATGAATTAGGGCTTACGGAAATGGCCGCGGAATTGGAAAGAGTGAAACAAGAAGAGGCAAAAGAATAAGGAGGCGGATTAGCATGCAATCACGCTGCAATCAGAGTATATCGAAGACGGGAGGACTGTATATGGATAACTCCGGAAGAGAATGGCTCATTTCAATAATTTGCTTATTAGTAATTCTGTCTGCATCGGCGAGTCAATCATTCGCCTGCGGTCCTCCTTATTGTGGGGACTGTCAGAAATGGGATCCGAATACGTTAGCATGCGTGGATGATGATAGCCAGGACGAGGGAGGCGATGTCTGGGGCGATTGCGGGTATTGCCAAGAGTGTTCCGACGGCGACTGCGTAGATGATGATGCGGCAGGGAATTCCGCCGATGTCTGTTTTATGTGCAAGAGTTGCCAGAGCGGAGAGTGCGAGTCCGACGACGATGAGTGCGAAGGATGTCTGGGTTGTTTCGGCTTTACTTGCGACATCAAGCACAGTAACTGCCCGGGCGACTGCAACCGCTGCATGAGCACTGGAGCGTGCGAGAAATTCGATGTTCTATGTCATGATTGTGAATACTGCGACGCGACCGGCAATTGCGCGGACGATGGAACGACGTGCGCAGGATGTAAGACTTGTAATGATATCGGAAATTGTGAGGACGATGATAATGCCCCGGAATGCGATAGCAGTACATGTGACGATTGCGTCGATGGGACATGCATTCCCGGCGGCCTGTGTACTGCTGGGCAATGTTGCGATAACGGGACATGCGTAAGTTCGTGTTCCGGCGGCAAGTGCTGCGAGGACAGCGTGTGCGTAACCGAGTGTTCCGGTGATAAGTGCTGTGACGAGGGCACCTGCGAAGCACTTGAAGGATGTGAGAAATGCGCAAATGGCATTACCGAAGATGATCCGACAAAGTGCACAGGCGAATGTAATAATTGCACCGATGCTCAGTGTCATTATGATGACGCCTTGTGTGACCCAGGTGACGTATGCGTTGAGGGGACATGCTGTGACACCGCTGGCACTGGCTGTACTGTAAATGGTGAGGATATTGGATATAATGTCAATGACTGTGTTAGGAACCTTGCCGGCGCCGGCCAATGCACTGGTGGCTGGGGTTACCACATTGCATTCGGCTGGACTCAAACTTCGACACATCAGAATGCTAATGGGCCTGGTACGGTGGATGTGGATGGATGTGCAGATGTTACATATGCCCGATGTTTGACTGTACCTGAGGGCCTCGATAATAAAGGCTATGTTTGGAATTGTGTGCTTGACTTCGCCGCAGGTAATATTACTGACAACATGGGAACGCATGATGAATGCCCCAGCGAATAATAATGGATATAGAGTTGAGATTAGGTGCGATAGGAGAAATATTATGAAGACCTTATGGACAGTAAGCTTTCTTCTGGTGTGTCATTGCACGGTTTCTGCAAATGAAATCAGGGTAATTCCTTTGGATGAATTCAATGAGACTATAATGCCCGGAATTAGAAAAGCTGAAAAATCTATACAAAACTTGGAAGTGGAGTTTGAGCTATCAGAGCAACAAAGGCCGCTAAACTCAACTTCAGATGACTGGAAAGACTCTGGTTATTATGCAAAGGTAAGGCTTTTGTCAGATGGGCAAAGAACAGGCAAAATAAGAATAGATGTCTTTATAGAGAAACTTGGAGGACGAGTTGTAAATGAGAAGTCATATGCACTAAGCTATAATGGTAAAGAGGGGAAAAAACTCGTTCACGCCAACACCTTAAAAGACAAGACATCGGAAGTCAAAGAATGCACAATCCTATCAAGTCGATCTGACACTATCAGGAGTGAGATGGGTGCGGGTCTATATGGAAACCCATTTATATTAAACTTTTTGGGATATAGAGCTGACAGGGGGTTTTCGGGGTATTTGGAAGGATTTATGGACCCCAATGTCGAGCCTCCATCGAAGTGGTCAAGAAATATAAACTTAGTAAAGTTCGAGAATACAGAATGTGTTCGCATACAAATTGGAGCAACGGGAGTGCTTCTGACTACATACTGGCTTGATCCTGCGAGAAATTATGCTCCATTAGCACATGAACATGCCTATTGGGACAAAGAGGGAAAAGAGGTAGTCGGCTCGTTTAGGAAAGTGCTGAAATTCAAAAAAATGTCGGATGATATATGGTTTCCTGTAAAAACGCAAATAGAAGCAAGAGGAATTAAAATAGAGGTCAGGAAAACAATAACCGTTTCAGAATTAAGAGCTAATATAGAAGGCTTAAAAGATACCGACTTCGATCTGAGCATCCCTGATGACTATAAGATAATCGACAAGACGACGAAGAAGTAATGCTGAGATGTTGTATTCAATGATCTTAGGGCAGGGGAATTGAAGTTATGAAAAGAAATATCTGCGCAGTGAGTATTGTATTGTTCGTTTCGGTTTTTGGGTGTGCCGGTTTGCCCGACAAGAGTGTTTCTTCAGCGTCGAAGACAGTTGGCAGCCCTGTGTTGTGGCTTGACTCCAAAACCATCGACCTGGGGACCATTCCGTCCGGGGAGGATATGATCGTCGGTACGATTCCCATAATGAATCCCGGCGATGAGCCGTTGGAAATCATCAAGGTTGACGGCCCGTGTTCCTGCTTCATGGGGTCGTCGGGGGACAAAGTCGTCCTGCCCGGCCAAGGCGGGGTGATCACCGTCAATTTCGACAAGAACAAGATCGCGTCAGGCGCCGTCAAGCGGCTGGTTAGGCTCCAGACCAACGACCCGAAAAACGAACTGGTCAGTGTGTATTTTACGTTTGAGGTCGCTCGCAGTGATTCCGAAGAAATACGCATGCTTCGCACGGAATTATCCAATGTAAGGAGTGAGCTACAGGTTCTGCGATCCGACATGAAGAAGGTCCTAACTGCTCTTAGCAACGGAGCTCCAGGTCGTGCAGGTGCGGCGGCTCCATCCGAAGTACAGCCACGGCCGGTTGATACCAACGTTTACGATGTCAATACCGGCTCGTCGCCGGTCCTCGGTAAGGCCGATGCCCCCGTTACTATCATCGAATGGTCCGATTTCCAGTGTCCGTTCTGTGAGCGCGAGTATCCAAAGCTCAAGGAGATTCTGGCCGCCTATCCCGACAAGGTTCGCATCGTCTTCAAGCATCGCCCGCTCGGCTTCCACAAGCAGGCCAAACCCGCCCATGCGGCGGCGCAGTTGGCCATGGAACAGGGCGGGTCGGAGTTATTCTGGAAGATGCACGACAGGATAATCGCCAGCCCGAAAGCCCTGGAGGTCAAGGATCTGCGAGGCTATGCCGAGGCCCTGAACCTCGATCTTGCCAGGTTTGACGCCGTGATGGCTGACCCGAAGAAGATCGATCAGTTTCTCAAATTGGATTTAGACGAGGCGGCAAAGTGTAAAGTCAATGCCACACCGACTGTCATGATCAATGGCCTGAAACTTTCCGGCGACCGACGCATCGAAAGCTACAAGGCCCGCATTGATGCATTGCTGAAAAGTCCGGCCGTCAACTGAACCAGAGCTTTGTCAGAGCGTCACGGCGCAACTCCCGAATCCTCTCTCGCGTCAGCCCGAATTTCTTGCCTATCTCTTTGAGCGTCATCCCCCGCCTCCCGCTCTTATGCCCTTCTGCCCTTGTACCGTTCGTGCCTTAGCGCCTTCGTGGCAAACACTCACCACTTAACCACTCACCACTACCCCACATCTTGGAGCGAAGTGGAGACCCCTTGGGGGGAGCATCCAGCATCGAGGTTTAGCTCACTTTAGTCACTTTAGTCCATCTCCCCTCTGTGTCCTCTGTGGCAAAAAGTTAACTTGACATCTAACCTCAGATATAGTATAATACTCATCAAACCAACATAATGGAATCGTATCACTAAAAGGCCAGAAAACAAAATATGGCAGAGAGAGAAATCAAACGACAGCCCCACACAGGCGGAAGGTCCTTGAGATTTCCTCTATTACTCGGCCCCTTTGTGTCTCAGTGCCTTTGTGGCCGTCAGTCAATTATGCAAAACAAACCCAATTCTTTTGAGGACAGAAACAATGCAACCTGCTTTACCGCAAGGGTTTATGCAAACAAACGGCCCCCGCCCCACTCGAAAAAACAAACCCAATCAAACCCAATCGAATCCAATGTCAAAATGGGCAAAATGACCATAAGTACAGCAAGAACAAAGGCTTATGCCAACCAATCCGCCAGCGGCGGAAACAATGACCAACGAACGTTACTCAAAACAAACCCAATCAAACCCAATTCCCCCGGCGGCAAATCCCCATTTTTCGCCCGAAAATGAGTCCGTTATGCGAGCCTTGTGCCCTGTGCTCTTACGCACCCCTGGCTCCTGTCCGCCGTTTCCGCCCTCGGGCCGCCGCAAGCTGGGCAACTACTGCGAGGCCTTCGAGGTCTTTTTTCCGGTTTTTGCCTTGTTTTTTCCGAGGATCTCGTCCGCCTGTTCGGGCGTTTCCGGGGGCCACTTACCTGCCGACTGGAGCTCTTTGAGGCGGTCGAGCAGTTTTATGGCGACAATGGTTTTGCACTTCGGGAACCTTCCGCAGCCGAGGAACGGCCCTTTGTTGCCCTGGCGAACCACCAATTCACCTTCCTTGCAGTTGTGGCACTTGACGCCTGTCGGCTCGGCGGGCGGCTTGGGCGGCAGGACGTTGCCGTCCTTATCCAGCCTGAGCGTCGTCTTGCAGCTCGGATAATCGCTGCACCCCAGGAACGGCCCGAATCGCCCGTTCCTTTCAATCATCGGCTTGCCGCAAACGGGGCACTTGTGCTCACTGATTTTTTCTTCGACCATTTTGCCTTCCTTGTCACAAGGGCACGCAAACGTGCACTTGGGATATGCAGAGCAGCTCAGGAACTTTCCGTTCCTGCCGAGTCTATAGACCAGGCCCTTGCCGCACTGCGGACATTGATATTCGCTCGGAGTCACCTCCGCTTTAGCGTGTTTCATTTCCGTCTTGGCCGTCTCAAGACTCTCCTTGAACGGGCCGTAAAAATCTCTCAGGACACCGAGCCAGTCGAGGTGCTGCTCTTCGATCTTGTCGAGCTGCTCCTCCATATAGCGAGTAAAGGCGATGTCCATAATTTTCGGGAAGTACTCGTTGAGCTTGTCGGTGACTACCTCGCCGATGTCGGTTGCAGAGAACTTCTTATCTTCCTGCTCGACGTAGCCCCGCTCCTGTATCGTGCTGATTATAGTGGCGTAGGTGCTGGGCCTGCCGATGCCCTCCTTCTCGAGGGCCTTTACGAGCGAGCCTTCGGTGTACCTGGGCGGCGGCTTGGTAAAATGCTGCTCGGCCTTGATGTCAACGGCATTGAGGTCCCGGCCGACCTCTACCGGCGGCAACCGCTGGCCTTCTGGGCCTGTGGGCCAGATCCTCGTATATCCGTCGAAGACCAATACCCGGCCCGACGCCTTATAGACGCATCGACCAACCGACGTCTCGGCGGCTATCTGCAGGTTCGTGACCTTCCACCTGGCCGGCTTCATCGCAGAGGCCACGAAACGCCGCCATACAAGGTCGTAGAGCTTGAACTGCTCGTCGGTAAGAAACAGCTTGATGTCCGCCGGAGTCAGGTCGATGTCGGTCGGGCGGATCGCCTCGTGGGCCTGCTGGGCGCTCTTGCTCGATGCATAGACGTTCGGCTCTTCAGGCAGATACTTAACTCCGAGGTGCATACGTACATAATTTCGCGCATGTTCGACCGCCTCGGGGGAGACGTGCGTGCTGTCAGTTCTCATATATGTTATAAGACCGAGCGATCCCATCGACCCTAAGTCGATGCCCTCGTACAACTGCTGGGCGACCAACATAGTCCGCTTTGTGGTAAAGCCTAC
>Ga0315293_10005611_pt1 | contig 11811 bp, 18 predicted proteins | sample YL17G13_20_MG_FD_203071 | JGI IMG/M metagenome (GOLD analysis project Ga0315293, IMG submission 203071) | Sediment microbial communities from Yellowstone Lake, YNP, Wyoming, USA - YL17G13_20 | ecosystem: Environmental > Aquatic > Freshwater > Lake > Sediment | place: USA: Wyoming | collected... | reverse complement strand
AATCTTACTATTTTAGCTGGAAAAGATATTAATTTTCAAACTTATATCGGTGGTACTCAAAACAGAATGACTATTTTAGAAGCTGGCAACGTCGGCATCGGGACAACGACACCAGGGCAGAATCTTGATGTTTATAGCACTGGGACTGGGCAAATAAGAGTTTCTGGTGGTTCTGCCAGTGGATTTCCTCTTTTAGGATTAAGGGACGAGGAAGCTGGAGGTTCAACTTGGAATATTGAAAATGGTCGTGAAGGCGACGGGATATTAGGATTTTATCTTAGTGGCGCAGATACCAAAATGGTAATTAATAGCTCCGGCAACGTCGGCATCGGGACGACGGCACCAGGAACTACATTGGATATTGGTGCGGGAGCAGCAGGTTCAGCTACTTACCCAGGTGTTGTTCGCATAAATTCACCGGGAAACGGGCCTGAAGCAGCTGGCAATGGCTTAGAATTTGTAAATGCCACGGGAAGTGGCGGGTATGGCAGTAAACTTTTTACACATAACTCAAGTGATTATTTTGGTATTGCTACGAGACAAGCTTCGGCTACATGGATACCACGATTTGTTATAAATCAAATAACAGGCAACGTCGGGATTGGAACGACGACGCCAGGGGATAAATTGCACATCTTGGGAAATAATAGCAATGCATTTGTAACAATAGAGGAAACATTAGTTGGTTCTGGTCTCTTGCGGTTAAAAGGTACAAGAGGAGCGGTAACTGATGCGGACATCGGAAGGATACTTGGATATTGGGACGGAAATTATGTTTCTGAAATTAGAATGAATACCGGGACAGACACCACGAACAAAGATGATAGTAGTATATATCTTATGACATCTGAAAGTGGCTCAAATCCACAGATAAGATTGGCAATATTAAATAACGGCAACGTCGGCATCGGGACGACGGGACCGGGGAATAAGTTGCATGTTGTTGATTCCAATGTGGTAGGAACTTTTGAAAGAACATCAAGCGGGACAAATTCAGTTCTTACAGCACTTAATTTGAAACATACAACAAGCGCTGATATGGCAGATGGCTTTGGCCCAATATTTAATTTTGCAATTCAAGACTCTGCCGCAGTAAATAATTATATTGGTTATTTTGGGGCTGTCAGAGACGGAGCAGATAATAGTGGCGCATTAGTTTATGGAACAAGAACTGCTGGGGTTGAAAATGAAAGGATGCGTATAACAAACGCAGGCAACGTCGGCATCGGGACGACGACACCCCTGTCAAAATTAACAATTCAAACAACTGGAACAACTAACATTCTGGATTTATTTGAAACAGGAGGAACTTCGGTTATGACGGTATTAGAAAATGGCAACGTCGGCATCGGGACGACGAATCCGACTAATAGATTACAGATTATTCAAGCAAACGATGCATCGGGCGGGGGCATTCGACTGCAGGAATCAGGGGGTAGCGGTTATGGAGCTGTATTTTATCGAGGAGCCGGTTCAACAGGAGCATTTATTATTAATAATAACGGACTGGATACGGTTGCAATAACCGCCGGCAACGTCGGCATCGGGACGACTTCGCCTTACTCTCTGCTTTCTATTTCCAATAACTTAAATACTGCCGCCAACACCCCGCTCTTCACCATCGCTTCCACCACCGCTGGCACCGCCACTTCAACTTTGCTGACGGTGCTGGCGAACGGGAATGTGGGGATTGGGACGGCGGGGCCGGGGTATAATTTAGATGTTAATGGAAGTATAAATATCGCTTTTGCCAAGGGATATTATGTGAATACACACGAGGTTGTTGGTCAGGGAGTTGCCAATGGTCAAAGCGGACAGTTGCAATTTGGGGCGTTGGATAGAACACCTTACAATGCATATTTTTATACCGCATATACAGGTGATTCTGCGGGCGTTTATGTGTCCAATACGGAAAGATTGCGAATAGATAGCTCCGGCCTTGTCGGCATCGGCACGACGACACCCCTCACTCTCTTATCTCTCTTCAAAACTAACGCTAACACTTCCATTCTTCTTACTTCAGGCGGCACGGCAACCAGCAGTTGGACAATGGGCGTGGATTATTCTGACGGCGGCAAGTTTAAGATTTCCAGTTCCACTTCGGTTTCAACAAATCCACGGTTGACGATTGACGGAAACGGCAACGTCGGCATCGGGACGACCAGCCCCTATGCTAAACTTTCGGTCAATGGGCAGGGAGTTTTCAATCAAGATATAAGAGCCGACTATTTTACCTCAACCTCAACTACCGTTTTCTCGGTGTTTCCTTTAGCTACCATTACCAACGCTTCCACGACTTTATTATCGGCTTCTTACGCTTCGTCTACGGCGGGGTACTTTGGGTCAATTACTATGACGGGAAACTTTACTCCCAATGCTTCTTTTGGGGGACGATCTATTACTGTTAACGGTTCAGCAGTGGACGCGGATGCGGAACTTTACACCGAACAAGGACACTTTCTTATCTCCTCAACCTCTATGTCCACCTCAACTCCCTGGGGACTTGAAAGATACCTTCCTCTCGCTTCAACTATTATTAAAGTCTGGTGCAATACTGGTCCTGGCGAGGCGACCTCAACCATTCAGTTAGAAGAACGAACTTCTGCCAACCCCAACGCCGCAGGGACGGATATTTTATTCGCTGGGGGACTTCAATGCGGGTCGGGTTCGGGGCGAACAGCTTCCTCCACGATGGCTAACATTTCAATAGATGCTGACGATATTGTCGTGCCTGAAATTTTAGATGCTTCGCCAGGTTCAGGGAAACCCAAAACAATAATGATTTATTTCTCTTATACGAAAGATGACTAAATCCGTAATCACAATTTCCGTTATCGTTCTCTCTTTACTCACTTTGGCGTTTTTGACTTTAAAACCCCAGACTTTTAAAGGCGATATTTTACTGACCCAAACTGACCTTAATAATTTGATTACTCAAATCCAGACCGATTTACAGCCCAACGGAAAGTATAAATACCAACCCCCTAAAACCTTAAACGGAATTACTTACCAGGTGAACGAATACGAAACCCCCAAAGGAGAATACGGATATTGGATAGTGATGAAAAAAATAGAACAGATATCTAAATTAAACGCCACGACTTCCAAGAGTGAATTGGTGGATAAAGTTTTAACCAAATCAATCGGCTACGGAGTTGACATAAATAATTTAACTTATGACTGGCGGTAATATGATAGAAAAACTTCTAATTTTATTCATTTTTTCACTGGCATTATTGGTTACCATTGGCTTAATGATGATTATGGTTGGAGTTAAACTTTTCTTTTTATTGGAGAAATTAAACAAATTTTGTCTTAAAATATGAAAATTGTATCAAAAATTTTAGCTTTAACGTTTTCCCTTTTTTATCTGGCTCTGCCTCTGGGGGTTTTGGCGACGAATACTTATTCTTTGTCTTTAAACGGCACTTCTCAATACTCCACCGCCGCTGACAGTCCTTCTCTTTCAATCACGACGGATTTTACGGGTGAGGCGTGGGTGAATTTTAGTAGTTTAACCTTTAATAATGAACAAGCTATTATTTTCATAAAGACAAGTACCGTTGACGATGCTTACGATTTTGTGATTGGCGATGATGGTTCTCCTTTCAGGGTTTTCTTGGCGTATTGGGATACGGGCGTTTACAGAGTAATACAAAAAACCGGCCTTACTTTTAAAACTGGTGTTTGGTATCATATTGCCATTACGGCTGATATTTCCGCCGGAACTGGCAATATTTTTATTAACGACACAAAATATACGGGTAGTTCAGTTGGCGCAGGTACTACTATAAGGGATAGCGACGGGTTATTCACCGTTGGTGCTGGTGTTGGTGGTTGGGGAAGATTTTTCCCAGGCTTACTGGATGAAGTCAGAATTTGGAATGATATTAGAACGGACGCTGAAATTACCGATAATTATCGAACAGAATTAGTTGAAAACGAACAAGGCCCTGTGGCTTATTATAGGTTCAATAATTCCGCCCTTGATGAAACGGCTAATGATAACGATTTGACTTTAGTCAATTCTCCTACCTATTCAACCGATGTGCCGTTTAGCGGAGGCGGGGCGGTTGAGGGAGAAGAAAATTATTATGTAGAATAATTAATAATTTTATGAACCAACGAGGACAAATTAACATTTTAGCGGTTATCGGTTTCGGCATCACCATCGCTCTTTTTACGCTTGGCGGCTATGCCGCCCAGAATATCCGAACGGACGATAAAATAAGCAAGACCAACGAGGAAATTAACACGACCAAAGAGGAAATGGCGACTTTAAAAGAAGCAATTTCTACGATTAAGACCGACAACGCGGAAATAAAAAAAGACATAAAAACGATTTTACAAAAATTGAAGTAAGGAGGTGAGCGATGTGGAAAGTTCTTTTATTAGCATGGTTCTTTTTAGGGCAACTTTCTTTTGAAACTTGGAACCAAATAGACACGGACAGGTTTCTGAATGCCGTCGGTCAAGCCTTCGTTGCGCAAAATCAATGTTCGGCGGAAATCGTGGCGATGACTAACGGGGAAATCGTGTTAATTTACGGGAGGTGTAGCAATGAAGAAAACCCTGTGCTTTTTCCAAGTGGTAAAACCAAGACCCAGATTTAACAAGGAAGGAGTGGGGGATTGTCTGATTTGTACACCTCATTCCGACAACGCGAAATGCGCTAATTTTCTGGGGCTGACACTTTATTCTTTTGAGGCAGTTGAAAAAGTGGAAGCGGAAAGTGAAGAAATCGCCGTCTGAATAGATGGCACGGTGAGGCAATGACCGCTTATTATAAGCCATTGCCTCCCACCCTCATCGGCTTAATAGGGGCTTTGTATCCTTGCCCATAACGCTATTGAGCCGAGCAGAGTGGGGAAGTTCTTTCATAAAATATGCCGTCAAGTCAGAGTCAAGTTAAAAGTTATGTCACAAAAAACAACGGTTCAGTTAGATGATAAGTTGTATTTATTAAATTCATATATTCAATATCAGATAAATCAGATAAAGTCTTTTTGTTCAGGGAAAATGCTTACATTGGTTGAGGCGATAATTTCTGACAAGGAACAAAGGAAAGCATTGAAAGACATAGTTCGACAAAGTATATGGGAAAAAGAATTTTTTAGTGAAGAGATAGCGGATATACTTCTTGAATTTATGGAAAAATACGCACCAGACGTTTCAAGGGAAGAATTATATTCGTGGGTAAATAAGAAAGAAAAACATTCAGTAAACCAGTGGTTTAAGTAAAGTTAGACGAATTTCTTGACGGCATATTTTGATGTGTGGGAATACGACCTATGCGACTCTTGTCACGAACCGATTCGGGGCACATTCACTTTTAATGATAAAGGGAAATGTTGTTATGATTGCGAATTAAATAATAAGTAAAAACTTATGACTGATATAATAGACGATGTTTTGAATGGCGAGGAAATCATTTAGATGATGACGATGATGATTAAAAAACTTTAATAATGACAGACGAAACAAAAATGAAACTTATAAATCACATCCCTTTAATCGTTGCTTGTTCGGCGTTTTTGTTTTTAGTTTGGTGCTTTTTAAGTGGAAAATAATCATTAAATAAAAACTTATGACAGAAAAAAAAGGATTTGGACTCGACCTCCAGCGAGAAGAGAGAGAGAGACAGGATACAGACTAATGAATTAAATGATTGACTGACTGATAAATTTGTTGACAATGATTAGAACAATAATGATTTTTTCTGTTTTTATAATCACTCATTGAACGAGTTAATTCTTTTCCGCAATTATCGCATTTGAAAGTTATATTATTAAGTAATGATTTAGTAATCTTTTCCCAATGAAGTTTCATATGTTCACTTCTCGTTATAATTTTAAGATTTTCAATTCTATTATCAGATTTATCATCATTGATATGATGAACTAATTCATTGGTTAACAATTTTCTGCCCAAATGTTTTTCCATAATAATTCGATGTTCAAGTGATTGTGTTCCATCTCCATAAATACTAATTAATTTATATCCACTGGCTAAAAAGGTTCCACCCTTATAATTTTGATGTTTTTCTCCAATATGAGTTTTTGAATAATATATACCCATACATTTTCTTGAACAAAATTTTCCACGCCCACGTTTTAATCCGTCTGGTTTTATATAAAATTCTTTTTTACAAACTAAACAATTTTTAAGCATAAATTTTAATTAAAAAGCTCCCTTGGTGGGATTAGCACCGCAGGAGCATAATAAAAAAGTCGCTAATCCCGACACTTAAATATTAACAAAACAAAAAGTATATGTCAATAGAAAAACAAAAGTATGGACTCGACCTACAAAGGGAGGAAAGAGAAAGAAAGTCAGAAGACTTCGTCTTCGGTGCAACTAAACCATTAAGCGGTCTTTGCGACGGCGTTAAGTTTAAAAAGTATCTCCCAATGGGCGAAACGCAAAGGGGGAGGGAGGACACTTTTGACTGCGCCACCAGAAGCCCTATAAACGATTTAGAGACCCAATTCACCTACCTTTACCAAGTAGGCATCATTAAGGGCTACCGCAGGAATTGGTTAGAGAGCAAGGGCTATGTTCAGGACGGGCGGATTACTTTCTCTGACGCCTTTATTGCCATACTATCAAACACCACCAGACAGGGGAACTCTTTAATCGCTCCCCTCCAAGCTATTCACTCACAAGGCTTAATACCCAAAAAGACTTTACCTTTAGAGAGCTGGATGACCTGGGCCGACTACCATAACAAAGCACGGATTACGAGTAAGATGATGGAGTTGGGACAAGAGTTTCTGACTCTTTTTACCCTGAACTACGAGCGAGTTTTACGGGCGGATTTTAATGAGGTCATAGACAAGAATATGATAGGCACGGCCGGCTACGCCTGGCCCGAACCAGTGAACGGCGAATACCCCCGAACTCCAGGCTCCTTTAACCACGCTTTTCTTTACTTTGAAAAACCGCCTTATGAGATTTACGATGGCTATCCGGAGAGCGAGGGGGATTATATCAAGAATTTAGCCTCGGACTACTTCCTCTACGAATACGGTTATCGTTTGTTGGTGAACTTCAAGACTTACGAAACGACTTGCGAGCAGTGTCGGTACGCGTGGTGTAAATATCCCGAACTTCAAAAGGCTTTTCCCAAAGAAAATAGATTAATTTCATTGGACGACCCGAATTGGAGTTTAACCAAATGGGCGCAGGATTACGGAATTTGGGAACATCCAGATATCTTCCAAGAGAATAAGCTGGACTGGAACGGAGTAGAAGAAATATTAAAGCCAGAAGATATGCCTAAAATTGAAGTAAAAAAAAACGATTGGATAGAAACAATAAAAAACTTAATCGCTAAATTACTGGAATGGTTAATGTCTTGGTCGAAATCTTAAAACCTCTACTTTGGTGTGTTCTATAATAAAATAATTCTTAAAAAATAAACTTATGACAAAAAATCTTTTCAAATCAAAAAGGTTTTGGTCGGGTATTGTCGCCTTGATAACAGGCGTGTCGTTTATTATTATTGGCGATAAAACCTTTGAGCAGGTTTTACCAGAACTTGTTTTAACGGTATTTTCTTTAGTCCAGATGATTATCGCTATTACGAGCGGCCAAGAAATTGAAATCGGTGGCGTGAACTTATCTAAATAGCCTCCCCTAAATCCCCCGTAGCGAGTTAGCGGTCTATTGACGACCTGCATTATTAACTCTCTAAACGGGGGATTTTTGTTTTGCCCTTAAAAGTTGATTTTGGGCGATTTGGCTAAAAAGTTTATCGCCCTAATCGTTGATTTGCGGGGTTTTCAGTTGACAGGTTGATACTTATTACCCTCCCATTTTGAGTATAAATTAGTTGTCCACAGGTAGGGGACTTGACAAGCGTTTCGGTTTTTGATAACCTTATGCTATGAGTAAAATCCTGTCAACCAACAAAACAGAAAATATGGTTTACGCCCTTTATAAACAAGGGTTGTCTTTACGTATTATTGGCCGGTCTTTTAAAAAATCTCACGAGTGGGCGCGGAAGATTATTGAGGAAAAAATTAAAGGGGCAAAGCTTATCCGCCTAAAAAATTCAAAACTATGACCTACCAAGAAACATTTAAAGGTGTCTGGTGTCCGGAGCCAAAGGTCGATTGGCGATATTTCGCTCAAGCCATAATTTACGGGTTAGTTCTGGGATTTGCTTTAATGGGGTTTTTACTTTTAATTTGCGTATTATAATTATGCCGGAAATAACCATAACCATAAAAGACGATAACGAAGTTTCAAGCGACAACTTTACCGATTATCAATCCGCGATTAACTTTTTAGACGCGTGCTGGAATGAAGAGATTGACGAGAAACATAAGCAAGTGATGAGTGAAAAATAACGAGGTGTGTTCTTAACTGGCCCTTGAAGCGATCGATCACCTCTGTTGCTTCGGGGTCGGTTAAGAGCAACCAAAAAAATGAATACAAAAAAAGAATTAGTTGTGCAAGAGAAAAAAGAAGTTCAGGTGATGGAAACATCAAACTTCATTCAGCAGGCGATCACAGCCGGGTTGCCTATTGAAACTATGGAAAAGTTGTTTGCCCTTTATGAGAGGGGCAAAGCCGGCAAAGCCAAGGAAGCGTATATTAGTGCTTTGGCTGCGTTCCAAAGCGAATGCCCGATTATTCAGAAAACCAAAAAGGTTCTAAATAAAGATGGCCGGAGTGTTCGCTATCAGTACGCACCCTTGGAGTCAATAATCGAGCAAATCAAGGGTATTTTATCTAAGAATGGCCTATCTTACAGGTGGGAAGTTAAGAATGAGACGGACTTTATCGAGGCTGTGGCCATCATCACGCATGAGTTGGGTCATTCTGAGTCCAGTTCGTTTAAGGTGCCGATTGATAAGGAAGGCTTTATGACTGCTCCGCAGAAGTACGCCTCGGCGCTTACCTTTGCCAAAAGGTATTCGCTTTGTGATGTTTTGGGCATCTCTACGGGTGATGAGGACACGGATGCTACGGATGTTGGCAATGTCCCGGATGTTAAATCAACCAAGGCTAAAATAGTGTTGCTACTAAGGACGCTTGGCGAGGAACCAAAGACCGGCAAGGAAACCGAAGCCGCTATCAAAAGGCTAACCAAGTTAGAGCCTACTGTTAAAAACTTTTCGGAAGTGGTCAGCCGATTAGAAGTTTTGGTAAGCGAGAAAAACAACGATGAAAATTCTAAAATTTGAAGATGAAACTTCTTGGCTGGATGCTCGCCGCGGGCGCATTACTGGCACGCGCCTCAAGGACTTGATAAACAAGCGCGACGGCGCCCCGAAGATCGGCTACTACGAGTTGATAGCCGAGCGGATTGCCTTGCCAGCCAGCCAAGAGAACGCCATGGACCGGGGCCACCGGCTGGAAGTTGATGGCATAGAGCGCTTTGAAAAGGAGACTGGCAAGAAAGTCAACAAGGATTTGGTGATGATTTGTCGGGACGATAATGAGAACATCGCCTATTCCCCGGACGGGTTTATCGGCAAAACCGAGGATGTTGAGGTCAAATGCCTATCCTCGGCCCGGCATATCGAGGCATGGATGACCAAGGAGGTTCCTGGCGAGTATGTCGAGCAGATTTTACAGGGGTTTATTGTTAATGATTCCCTCAAGACCCGCTACTTGGTTTTCTATGATCCGCGTATGCCCAAGGATTTTTTCTACCTGACCATTCATCGCAAGGATGTTCAGGACAGAGTGGCGGAATACCTTGAGTTAGAAAAAAGGGTCTTGCTGGAAATCGATAAATTGGAACGAGAATTTACCTTCTAATTTTTCGCCCCCTCCCCTTGCGTCTTTTTAACTTCATCGCTCGCGGAGGAGGAGTGGATTTAATAATTAAATTGCGGTTTAATCCGCAGAAAAGAAAATGAAAAAAGAAAAACCAAATTGTTATAAATGTAAATATCGCGGAACTATACCAGGAGACGCACATTCTTCTTGTGGTAATAAAAATGCCAAAGTTGAAGGTGATGACTATGGCAGAAAATCAGGTTGGTTTTTTTGGCCATTAAACTTTGACCCTGTTTGGTTAGAAAGTTGCGATGGTTTTGAACAAAAATAACTACTCCCGCCCCCAAGGAAAGAAAGATGGACAATACTAAATTTCACGGCAAAGAATTAGGTTGCGAGTTAAAAGATAAACGGTTGCGTGCTGATAAGTCAAGACACTATATCAAGGGTCAGTTTTGTCTAACTCACCAAGTAAATGTTTGCCATTGCGGGTGGGAGTTCGGCTGGCATTATGAAACAGAATCAAAAGAATTAAAATTAAAAAGATGACCCAAGAGAAGAAAAGGACTATCCAGCAAAATAAAGCCCTCCATAAATTCTTTGAGTTAGTTTCCAATGAGTTAAAAGCCGCCGGACTTGATGATATGAGGGTCGTCTTAAAAGCTGGTGTTCCTATCCCCGTATCGCCTTATATGGTCAAAGAATTGATGTGGAAACCAGTTCAGAAGATTTACACGGGCAAAATAAGCACCACGCAACTTGATAAAGTTAAAGAGATAGACGAGATTTACGATATTTTTAACAAGCATTTGGGAGAGCGGTTTGGGGAGATGGGCGTAGAGCATATTCCATTCCCCTCCCTTGAAGCCTTGGAGATCCAATTAGAGGCCGGAGAATTTGAGCCAGTGGGATATAAAAATTAAAATTGTGCCGTTAGAAAAAATAAATTAAACCATAATAATTATGAAACTAAAAAACATAGAAGGCTGGGAAAAAGCAACAGGAGGCGAACTTAATCCTTACGCGGCGGCAATCGTTAAAGTCGCCAAAAAAGTTATGGAATTATTAGAAAATACGGATGACTTTGACGCTAACGATTTAATCTTAAAAGCAGATGAAGAATTAAAAGAAGACATAACGGGCAATATGGCGGGAATGATTGCTTTGCTGGTTTCAAAATATCACGAACGAGGCGATGAATTTAAAAAAAGCTGGAACAAATCTTATGGGCGAGAAGATGCCAAAGGTGTAATAAACCCAGCGATAATTACTTTGAAAGAGCCGTTATTGTAAATTAGAGCCGTTAAAGCTATGAATTTACCGATTAACGAAATAATTTGCGGGGATTGTCTGATTGAAATGCCAAAAATTCCCGATAAGAGTATTGATATGATTTTATGCGATTTGCCATATGGCACGACCGCGTGTTCGTGGGACACAATTATCCCTTTTGAGCCACTCTGGGAACAGTATAAAAGAATTATAAAAGACAACGGGGCGATAGTTTTAACTGCCTCACAACCGTTCACGAGTGCTTTGGTGATGAGTAATATTAAGATGTTTAAGTATGAGTGGATATGGGAAAAAAATAAGCCTTCAGGTATGGCAACCTCAAAATATATGCCAATGAAAGAACACGAAAATATATTAGTATTTAGTAATGGAAAAACAAAGTTTAATTCAATTAAAGAATTAACTAAATCTAAATCATCATTGAAAAATGCTCAAATGGGTTATCTCAATAAGGGAAATTTTACTTCCAAAATAGATAATATCAAAGCGACTCAAAATAAATGGAATGAGTATGTAAATCCAAGAACCATATTAAGAATTGATGTTGAACCAATGAGAAAAGGGCGACTTCACCCAACCCAAAAACCAGTAGCCCTATTTGAATACTTAATAAAAACCTACACCAACGAAGGAGATTTAGTTTTAGATAACTGTGCGGGAAGTGGAACAACCGCAATCGCCGCTAAAAACCTAAACCGAAACTATATTTTAATAGAGATTAACCCAAAATATGTAGAAATTTGTAAAAAAAGATTAGCCCAGCAACTCCTTATCTAACCCCTA
>Ga0315293_10005610_pt1 | contig 11813 bp, 8 predicted proteins | sample YL17G13_20_MG_FD_203071 | JGI IMG/M metagenome (GOLD analysis project Ga0315293, IMG submission 203071) | Sediment microbial communities from Yellowstone Lake, YNP, Wyoming, USA - YL17G13_20 | ecosystem: Environmental > Aquatic > Freshwater > Lake > Sediment | place: USA: Wyoming | collected... | reverse complement strand
CTCCCTGAGCTCCCCGACCGCCTGATCGATCTTGTCCTCGGAAAAGATGCTTCCCGGCCGCAGGACTTCAATGGCTTCCCTCATCTTCTTCTGCGGCAGCTCTTTTCCCCCAAAAAATGAAAGGCTTCGCGTAGTGAGGTTATGGGTCAGGACGAACGTGAGGTCCACGCGGGCGTCGCCGCTCCGGAGGACCCGGATGTCGGAGAAGAGGCCGGTTTGGTAGATCTGTTTGATGCTCTGATCGACCTTCTTCAAAGAATAGGGTTCACCCTTCCGGATGGAGATAAGCTCCTCCAGGTTTTGTTCGCCGGCCTGGCCGTCAGCCCGGATGATAACGTTCTCGATGACCGGCGGCCCGGACTCCTGGAGGAGGGGGAGCGCGACGGAAGGGAATGCCGTGAGCAGCAAAACGGTCCAGGTCAGCCGCGGGAGCTTCGTCTTCGTCCCCGGACGCTCAGAACCTTTTGCGAATCTTGACATCGAAGCTGATCCGTCCCAGTTCATTCCTCATGCCCACGAGAGAAAAATCATTGCTCAGGTCCCATTCCATCCTGACGATCTCTTCCCTCTGGGTCGTCAGGTTGGTGGAATATAGGATCGACAGGTTGCGGGAGATCTGCCTTCCGACCGTGAGCCGGGCCGTCATTTCGGCCGAGGAGCCCAGGACGAAAGGATCAACCCTGAACCGGGCCAAGCTGAAAAGCCCTTCAGCCCTCTTCTGGGCCTGCTCCGCGATCTGGAAGGAAAGCAGGGAGGCCGTGCTGAGCCGGGTGCTCGTGTCATAAGAGTAGGAGCGCCGGAAGGCCTCGCCCAAGGCCAGAAGGGCCAGGACATCCTCGGGAGGCAGCGGCGGCGAAGAGCCGAACTCCGGTCTCAGGCTGTTGACGAGCCCGTTCAGGGAAAAGGTGACCCGATAATCCTTGACGTAGGTCTCCCCCCGGAAATCCAGGTACGGCTCGACCGAGGCCGGATTGAAGAAGCTCAGCAGACCGCGCACGACCTTGAACTTCCGATCCTGAAAGTAGACTTCGCCGCCCAGGGCTTCGATGTCGCCGAGGATGAGCGGCGAGTTGATGTTCCCCGAGATAGTGAGGTCGAGCCGTCCGCTGATCCTGCCCAGGGAGTTCTCCATCCAGGCGTTCTCGCCCGCCCGGAGCCTCAGATTCAGGGACAGGTCGTCGAAGAATCCTTTTTCCCTTCTGCTTTGATAGGTGGGTGTCGAGGAGAACCCGAACTTTTCATAGATCTCCCGTCGCCAGGAAAGCCGGGAAAAGGAAAGTTCCCCGTCCAAAACAAAACTCCGGCTGTCCTTCGTCAGCCGGACCCATCCGTCCGTCAGCGCCCTCGTCCGTTCGAATGGCGAGAGGGCCATATTCTTCCCATCCATCCGGACATCGATGAATTCGACGCCTTTTCCGCCGATGCCGATCTCCCCGCCGCCCCGGACGTCCCCGTCCCCCAGCTTTCCCTGGAACGAGCGCACGGAGATCTTGCCGTCCTGGATGAACGCCAACCCGGTGAAATCGTTCAGAGCGTGGGCAAATCCCGGCAGCGGAAGAAGGGATCCCTGAAGGTCCACGGCCCCATTAATTCGGGGAGCCGTCCTCAAGCCTCGGACCTCTCCCAGATAATTGAGGCGGCCCTTCGCCCCTTTCCAGGGCAGGAGAAGGTCGAGGTTGTTAATGCCCCCCTTGATGTCCCCTAAGATCGAGTCCTGGTGAAGAGGAAGTTTGAAGAGCATCTGGAAGTCGTTGGATCCGGGCAGAAAGCTTCCTCGGATGTCCAGGTCGATCCTGTCCTCCAAATAGCCCAGGACCCAATTTCCCCTGGCTTCGGTCTTCTGAAAGGGCGGATACAACAGGTCCAGGACCTCGAACTTGCCTGACGGCCGGTCCTTGCCGAAAACGCCCTTGCCTCCCAGACCAAAATTGAGCTTTCCGTTCAGCCCGGCCTGCACATCGGCAAGGTCCAGGCCTTTCCCGGCAAGGTCGATATCGAAGTCGCCGCCGACCGGCTTTAAGGAGAAATCCCCGCCGACCGTCCCATTGAAAAGCATGAAACCGAGGCCGCTCAGGTGCAGGGTCCCGTCCTTCCAGGCCAGGCCGCCCCTGACGTTCGTGGCCGGCCGGCCGAGGATCCGGAGTTCCGGGCTCGAGAAATCTCCTTTGAGCTGGAGGCCTCCGGCGTCCTGAACGAGTTTGAACACTCCCCTGGCCCTTCCCGTCAATGGCAGAAGGACATCGAGAGGCGGAAGGATCGTTTCGACCGCTCCATCGGCCAGACGAAAGCCGGCCTCGACCCGGTTTCCTTCGACGGCCAGGTCGATCTCTCCTTTCATGTTCGCGTCGTTTGTCCGGAACGTGCCGAGGACGTTTCCTCTTAGGATATCGATCGTCCCCTCGACGGAGGCCGCATCGTACTTGGCGAATCCCGCGGGCGCACAGGAAAACACAGCCGTGACGCGCGGCTGATCATAGTCCCCGGCGATCTTGATGTCCGCGGTTCCCCTGCCCCGGATCTCCGGGAACTCGAAGGTGCGGTTCAAGATGAACGACGTGAAAGCCCTGGCCTGTTTGACGTCTTTGATCTCCCCGCGGATCGCCAGGTCCATGTCCCGGCCGACCCTGACCCCTCCCCGGACCTCGACCCTGCCGAAGCTGGAGTCCAGGTCGGCGGAAGAGAAGGTGAGGTCCTTGGCCTGAAGGTCCATTTCGAACCGCACCTTCCCCCGGAAAGGGTACCTGGGAGGCTCGGGCGTCTCCAATTCATCCCTGAACTCCCCATCGGACGTGAGCCGTTTGTTCTCGAGAACGAAATTCCCCCAGATAGGAGACCGGACGGGCCAGGGTACCTTGTAATAGCTCAAGATCGGGTCGATGAGGACTCCGCGGACTTGCCCGTCGACCCGCCCCCCGCCGAATCGGATGAGGACGGACTCCGCGGGCGCGTATCTCTTTTGGAGATTGAGTTCCACTTCTCCCCCGGCCTTGCCCCGGACCGCAACCCGGCCCGTGACCTCGCCCAAGGGCACTAGGTTCATCGTGACCGCCCGGCTGGAAAGGTCCGCGTTAAAGAAGAGTTCGCCGCCCTTTGTCTCCAACCGGCCGCGGCCTTCCGCACGGCCTTCCCAGTCGAAAGGAATGTTCAGGAGGCGGGCGATGTGACCGGTCTCGACACTGAAAATCGTATCAAGTTCCAGGACGGGCCGGGCCTGATTGCGCAGCGTCCCAACGGCCTTGATGACGAACCCGGTCCCTTCCACGACCAACCCACGGATGGAAACCTCTCGCCCTTGTCCGAAGACCGAGAGCGAGGCTCTGCCGCCGAACGGGACCTTTGAAGCAGCCGGCGTAAAGGTATACTCGCCTGCGTCCGCCTGGAAGGAGAAGCTGTCTCCCTCCTGAGCAAAGAGGACTTTCAACTTGCGGGAATGAAGAGAACCCTCCATCCGCCGATAGAGGATCTCACCGTCCAGGATCAGGCCCTTTTCGATCAGGAAAGGGAGCGGCCAGAAGGACCTGGACTTTCGCTTCGTCCTGCCTACCCCTTCCGATACCTTCAGGACCGGCCCTTCGATGACGACGGTGAGGGGCTTCTCCTTGCGCAATAGGGACATGTAGGAGATCCGGACGGTCACTTTCCGGGCGGTGAAGAACGGCGACGAGGCGACGGCTCGGACGTCCTCCATGACCAGGGCCAGCGGGAAGTATGAGAGGCGCAGATGGGCGTAGGTGATGATCGTATCGAGCTTGGCCCTGGCTTGGAGGAGGAAGATGTTTTTGCCGACAACGAGGGCGCCGAAAAGCAGGGCCATAACCAGAAAGAAAACGATCAAGCCCTTGAATCTCTTCAGAATCTTCATCGTGGCCTTGGGAAAAGGCTGATGGCCGAAATGGCAGGCCCCCTTATTTCCTGACCCTGGCCCAGTCCATAAGGAACTTCTCCATGCCGGCGTCGGTCAGAGGGTGCTTGACCATCTTCTCCAAGACGGCGGCAGGGATCGTGGCGATGTCGGCGCCGAGGAGTCCGGCCTCGATGACGTGCCTGGGGTGGCGAATGCTGGCCACGATGACCTCGGTCTCCAGACGATAGTTCTCGAACAGGGCCACGATCTCCTCGATGAGCCCCATACCCTCCTGGGAGATATCGTCCAGCCTTCCGATGAACGGGCTGACGTACCTGGCCCCCGCCTTTGACGCGAGGAGGGCCTGGCCGGCCGAGAAGACAAGGGTCATGTTGACTTTTATCCCCTCACTCGACAGGATTTTAGTTGCTTTGAGGCCTTCGACGCAGACCGGGATCTTGATGATCACGTTGGGCGCGATCGCCGCCAGCTCCCGGGCCTCCTTGACGATCTCCCCGGCCGCGGTGGAAACGCACTCCACGCTCACGGGGCCCGGGACGATCCGGCAGATCTCCCGTATGAGGTCCTCGAACTTCATGCTCTCCTTGGAACACAGGGAGGGGTTGGTCGTCACGCCGTCCACGATACCCCAGCCGGCGATCTCACGGATCTCTTCTAGGTTCGCGGTGTCCAGGAAGAACTTCATGGCCTCCCTCCTCGTCTCTTATTCCGTTATCCTCATGACCTGGTTCGATAGCGTCCCGATGCCATCGATCTGGACGTCCACCTGGTCGCCGGGCTGCATGGGCCCGACGCCGGCCGGAGTTCCCGTGGAGATGATGTCCCCCGGAAAGAGCGTCATGATCCTCGAGATGAACCGGACGAGGAACGGGACGGTAAAGATGAGGTTCCTCGTATTCCCGGACTGTCTAAGTTTCCCGTTCAGGAAGGTTTTGATATGGAGCGCGGACGGATCGACGTCCGTGGCGATGCACGGTCCGCAGGCGGCAAAGGTGTCGAAGGACTTGGCCCGCGTGAACTGGACGTCCTTGGTTTGGAGGTCCCGGGCCGTAATGTCATTGAAACACATGTAACCCAGGATGTGCTCCTCTGTCGGGTCGTCGTCGGTCAGCAGGCTCGCTTTTTTCTTGATGACCACGGCCAGTTCCCCCTCATAATCCACCTGTTTCGACATCCTGGGATAAGCGATGATGTCCCCGGTCCCGATCACGGCGGATGAGGGCTTGAGGAAGAGCATGGGCTCATCCGGAAGAGGCCTCCCCATCTCCTGGGCGTGGTCCTTGTAGTTCGCACCCACGGCGACGATCTTCGTGGGCTCGACGGGGGGCAGGATGAACACCTCGCTCATGGGCACGGGGCTGTCCTCGATCCTGAAATCCCTGAACACGGACCCTTTTACGGGAAAGAGGAACTCCTCCTTGAGGACCCCGTACATGATCTTTTTTCTGTAGCGAAAACGATAGATCTTCATCAAGGCCCGTCCTTTAAGCTGTCGGCAACGGCCTCCGTTCTCGGGCTTTCGTTCCCGTTCCTGTCCACGGAGCTAACAGCATATCGATAACGCCGGCCTTTTTCAATCTCGGCGTCCGTGTAGGCGTTCTCGATGAGAAGTTGAGGGGTCAGCAGTTTGTCTTCGGCCTCCCCTTCCACCCTGCGCCGGACCTTGTAACCGGCAAAGTCTTTTTCCCGGTTCGCCTCCCAGCTCAAGGCGATGAACCCCTTGCCCGTCACGGGCACCAAGCCTATGGGCGCGGCCGGCGGAAAAACGTCCTTGGGGACGATCTCCCGGCGCTCGGAATCGTCGCTCTCCAGATAAGGAGCGGTCTCGGTGGCCGAGGACCTGACAAAATAACGAAGGGGAAGGCCGTATTCGAATTCGCCGTCCTCATACTTAAGCTCTTTGACCAGACTCAAGTTGAGGAGCTTGACCGGATCGTCCTTCGACTCCCGGTAGACGTTGTAGCCGGCCACACGGGGAGGTGTGGACATGTCGACGTTCGCGGCGGGCGCCTGCCAGGCGAGGCAGATCTTGTCCTCGATGGAGCGGAGCTCTAAGCCCTGAGGCGGAAGAGGGCTCGTCTGCGGCTCTATTTCGGCGATGGTAGAGAAGGCGGATTCATGGGACCGCCGGTCTTTCACGCGAACGGCAAAAATGAACTTTGAGACCCCGATCTTCTTATCGGCGAGTGAGTATGGATAGGAGAAGCCCGCGGCGTCCGAGTCTTTCTCCTTCCGGTAGGTCGTGAGCTGTCCCCTCTCGATGACGGCTGCCGGCCGGGCCTTGGCCTCAAAGTCGTTCGCAGCCGCCTCGGTTGTCGGTTGGATTGCGGGCTGGACTGCGGCCGTCTCGCCCTTCGGCTGTTCGAGGACCCAGATATCGACCTCGGCCACGGCGTCGAGAGGGGCGCCGTCCACGTTGGTCACCGGGTTTTTCCATTCCACGAAGATCTTGTCGCCGCGCTGGAAGAGGGTCACGGCCTCCACTTTCTGCGGCGTGCGGATGAGCGGCGGCAGGAGGGGGCCTTTCTTGCCGCAGCCGGCCGTGAACGCGCAGACGAGGAGCACGGCGAAAGCGATGGGCTTCTTCATCACAAAATGAACCGTTTCAGGTCCTGGTCCTTGAGGATGTCCTTGAGCTGCTTCTGGACGTATTCCCTGCCGATGAGGATGTTCTTCTTTCGGATGTTCGGGGCTTCGAAGGAAATATCCTCCATGACCTTCTCCATGACCGTATGGAGCCTGCGGGCGCCGATGTTCTCCGTGTCCTCGTTGACCTTTTCCGCGATGTCGGCGATTTCGTCAATGGCCTCCGGAGAGAACTCGACTTCGACGCCCTCCGTGGCCATCAAGGCCTCATACTGCTTGATAAGGGCGTTTCTGGGCTCGGTTAGGATGCGGATGAAGTCCCCCTTGTTGAGGGGGCTGAGCTCGACACGGATCGGGAACCGTCCTTGGAGCTCCGGGATGAGGTCGGACGGTCTGGAAACGTGGAAGGCCCCCGCACCGATGAAGAGGATGTGATCGGTCCGGACAAGGCCGAATCGCGTGTTCACGGTCGTCCCTTCGATGATGGGCAGGAGGTCGCGCTGGACTCCTTCGCGGCTGACCTCGGGTCCATGGCCCGTCTCGCGGCCGGCGATCTTGTCCACCTCGTCCAGGAAAATGATGCCCGAATGCTCCACCTTTTCGATGGCCAGGCGGGACACCTGGTCCATGTCCACCAGACGTTTCTCCTCGTCTTCCAGCAGGACTTCGCGGGCCTCCTTGATCTTCAGCTTCCTCTTCTTGGTCTTTCCCCCCATGAACCCGGGGATGAATTCCTGAAGCTGGATCCCGATCTCTTCGACGCCGGAATTCGAGAGGATCTCGAATGGAGCGGCGCTCTTCTCCTTGACCTCGATCTCGACCGGACGGTCCTCCAAGAATCCGGCCCGAAGCTGCTTCCGAAACTTCTCCCGGCTCTCCTGGAACCCCCCGGTCTCCTCCTCGGACATGGAGTTCTCGCGCTTGGGCGGCGGCGGGAGGAGAAGGTCCAGTATCCTCTCTTCGACGTTGCCCTTGGCTTTCTCCTCGATCTCCTCGATCTTCTCGGACTTGACCATATCCACGGATATGCGGACGAGGTCGCGGATCATGGATTCGACGTCCCTTCCGACGTAGCCCACCTCGGTGAACTTGCTGGCCTCGATCTTGAGGAAGGGAGATGACGTGAGCTTCGCCAGACGGCGGGAGATCTCTGTCTTCCCGACGCCGGTCGGACCGATCATCAGGATGTTCTTGGGGGCGATCTCGTCGGCCAGCTCGGCGGGGAGTTTGCGCCGGCGGTATCTGTTGCGGAGGGCAATGGCCACGGCCTTCTTGGCGGCTTTCTGGCCGATAATGAACTTGTCGAGCTCGGCGACGATTTCCTGAGGAGTGAGCTCGGTGTCCCTGGGGTCCGCCGGAAGATTTTCCATCGATTCGGGCAGGCGGATGGCCATCTAGAGCTCCTCGACGGTGATCTGATTGTTGGTATACACACAGATCTCGGAGCTTATCTTCATCGCCTCCAGGGCGATCTCCCTGGCCGAAAGGGCCGTGTGGCGGACCAAGGCCCTGGCTGCGGCCAAAGCGTAAGGCCCGCCGGACCCGATGGCAATGATGCCGTCGTCCGGCTCGACGACATCTCCCGTTCCGGAGATGAGGAACGAACTTTCCTTGTCGGCCACGACGAGCATGGCGTCAAGCTGTCGGAGGGACTTGTCCAGCCGCCAATCCTTGGCCAGCTCGATGGCGGCCCGGGAGAGGTTTCCCCGATATTCCTCGAGCTTGACCTCGAAGCGGGAGAAAAGGGCGAATGCGTCCGAAGTGGAGCCGGCAAACCCGGCCAGGACGGCCCCCTTGTGCAGCCGGCGGATCTTCTGGGCGCTCTTTTTCAGGATGGTCTGGCCCAGGGTGACCTGGCCGTCCCCCGCCAGGACGACGCCGTCCTGGTGGCGGACGCAGATCACGGTCGTCGAACGGATCATGGAAACGTTTTCCCGTGTTTTTCTCATCTCGAATTCCATGATAACGGATAGCTCCCCGCAAGTAAAGCGGCCTCGGGACAGAACCCGCTTTCAGAGCGACGTCCGGATGTGCTAGAATTGACGCTCGGAGAGGAGGAAGGAAACGATGGCTTCATTGACGCTTGTCGTGATGGCCGCGGGAATCGGCAGCCGCTACGGCGGACTCAAGCAGATCGATCCCGTGGGCCCGAACGGCGAGATCGTCATCGATTACTCCATCTATGACGCCCTCCGGGCCGGCTTCGACAAGGTCGTCTTCATCATCCGTCGGGAGATCGAGGACGCCTTCAGGCGGCAGGTCGGCCGGACCGTCGAGGGCCGGGTGGAAACGGCTTATGTGTTCCAGGAGCTCACTCCCTTGCCCGAGGGCTTCCATCTCCCTCCGGAAAGGACCAAACCGTGGGGAACGGGGCACGCTATCCTCTGCGCGAAGGACGAGGTCGCGACCGCGTTCGCGGCCGTCAACGCCGACGATTACTACGGCCGGACGGCCTTCGGATCGATGGCCGCCCACATGCGGAAGGCGGTGGACACCCCGGTTTTCTTCGATTACGCCATGGTCGGCTATATCCTCGATAACACCCTCTCCGAACACGGCCACGTGGCCCGGGGCGTCTGCGCGGCCGACCCGGAAGGACGCCTCGTCGACGTTTGTGAGCGCCTGGAGGTCCGACGTTTCGAGGACGGCGTCAGGTACACGGAGAACGGGCGGGATTGGATCGATATCCCCGCGGACAGCATCGTTTCCATGAACATCTGGGGGTTCACCCCGAGCATCTTCGGCGAGCTGGAGGCCCGTTTCCCGGTTTTTCTAAAAGCGAACGAACCTTTGATCAGCAAGGCCGAATTCCTGATCCCGGAGGTCGTCGGAAGCCTGGTCCGCGAGAAAAAGGCCAGGGTTAAGGTCCTTCCCACCCATGAAAGATGGTACGGGGTGACCTATCCCGAGGACCGTCCCCGCGTTCAGGCGGCAATCCGTAAGCTCGTCGCAAAGGGGCTTTATCCCGAAAACCTGTGGGGATCTTGAAAAACGGCGCCACGAAAGATCAGGACGATCTATGTCCCCATGGCTTCCAAAGTAATTTTCACACGGCCCGCGTCGTCAGAATAATTACGATGGAGTGAGGGCCATCGATCATGGAGGGGAGAACATGGTGAGATCTTCGTCTGGATCCGCGAACATCCTGCTCTTAGATGACACCGACTTCTGGTGATACCCGGAATTCCAGGGACACGATGCCAATTCCGGAGAATTGGTTCATGTCCCGGAATTCCGGCTCGCGTCCGATCTGCAATTTTGGGTTATTGCAACCGTTTGACCTTTTTTTACGTAATTGATATCCTGAGGACAAAACGCAGGAAATCTCCATGAAATGCCCTTCTTGTAAATATGATAATCCTGACGACACCCGCTTCTGCGGGAACTGCGGCAGGCCGCTCTTGGGGACTCCCGCCCCAGAGACCCTTTTTGCTCATTTATACCAGCCCTCCAGGGAGCTCAAACGCAGCACGACCTTCGCCGGCCGGTACGAGATCATTGAGGAGTTGGGCAAGGGAGGCATGGGGAGGGTTTACAAGGCTTACGACTCCAAGATCAAGGAAAACGTGGCCCTGAAGCTCCTCAATCCCGAGATCTCCGCCGACGCAGAGACCGTCGAGCGGTTTCGGAACGAGATCAAGCTGGCCCGCCGGATCTCCCAAAGACATGTCTGCCGGATGTACGATTTGGGAGAGGAGGGACTCACCTATTTCATCACGATGGAGTATGTGCCCGGGGAGAACCTCAAAAGCTTCATCCGCCGCTCCGGCCACTTGAACGAGGCCAAGGCGGTGAACCTTTCCAAGCAGGTCTGCGAGGGATTAGTCGAGGCCCACAGACTGGGAGTCATCCATAGGGACCTCAAGCCCCAGAACATCATGATCGACCGGGACGGCAACGCCCGGATCATGGACTTCGGCATCGCCCGTTCCCTCAGTGGCAAGGGTCTGACGGGAACCGGGGCCGTCATCGGGACGCCCGAATACATGTCCCCCGAGCAGGCCGAGGCCAAAGACGTTGACGCGCGTTCGGACATCTATTCCCTGGGGGTCATCCTCTTCGAGATGGTCACGGGGCAGGTCCCGTTCGAAGGCGAGACGCCGCTCAGTGTCGCCATCAAGCACAAGAGCGAGCCTCCCCAGGACCCCAGGGATCTCAACAACCAGGTTTCCGCGGCCATGAGCCAGATCATCCTCAAGTGCCTGGAGAAATCCAGGGAGGGACGGTTCCAGGCGGCGGAAGAGCTTCGCGACCGGCTGGACGCCTTGGAAAAGGGTTTCCCGACCAAGGAACGGATGATCGTCAAGAAAAAACCGACGACGACCCGTGAGGTCACGATCAAGTTCGACGCAAGGAAGGTCCTCCGCCCTGTCCTGGCCGTCGGCCTCGTCGCGGCCGCCTCCCTGGTCATTTGGCGGGCATTTCCAAAAAAGGACGCCACTCCAACCGGCAGACCGGCCTCGCATCAACGGGGTCAGCCGGTCACCATTTCCAACGACGGCCGTTCCCACGCGATCTTTCCGCCCAAAGAGGAGACAGGCAATTTATCCGTTAGGTTCCTGGGGCCGGTTCTGAAGGAAGCGGCGAAATACATGGATCCGAAGGACTTCCAAAGATGGCAGAAGGTCATGTCCTCCGTCAGGGAGAAGCTCCCGGACGAAGACCCCCTGGTCAAGATGTGGGATGATGTCCGGAAAAAGTTCGAGGAGGGGCAGCTGCAGCAAAAGGCAGGGCAGATCGAGAAATCCAGGAAGAGCTATACCCGAAGCCAGTCAGAGATGAACAGGTTCCTCAGCCTCGTCAATGACAAGGATACGGCCGACGCCGCCCGGGAGGAGATGGGCTCGGTAATAAAGAGCGCGGACGACCTTGCCGCCGCCAAGGGAGAGAACCTCCTCCACTGGATCGCCGTGGAAAAGCTGAAGGACGCCGAGGATGCCTACCTGAAGAACGATTTTTCCGGGGCCAGGACGCTTTACACGATCCTCCGCAAGGTTTTCACTCTAAGCCTCCAGGGCGGCAGCGAAGAGACTTGCCTGGCCCGACTCCAGGGGCTCGTCAAGGACACACGGACACAGGCCGACGCCGTCAAGCCGCTCATGAAGGACTCCTGGCTCTACGAAAGGGCGCGTGAGGAGGAGGCCCGGGCATCGTCGATGTCCTCCGAAGGCCGGTCCGCCGAGGCCGCGGAATTCTATGTGCTCTCGATGTTCCTCTATGAAAAGGCGAAAGATGTCACCGTGGAAAGCGGCGGAGTGCGGGAATAGCGAATGGGCCCCGGGATCCTCTTCGTTTGCCACGGCAACATCTGCCGAAGTCCCATGGCCGTCGGCATCGCCCGAAAGAGGCTCGGCAACGGGAC
>Ga0315293_10005609_pt1 | contig 11815 bp, 12 predicted proteins | sample YL17G13_20_MG_FD_203071 | JGI IMG/M metagenome (GOLD analysis project Ga0315293, IMG submission 203071) | Sediment microbial communities from Yellowstone Lake, YNP, Wyoming, USA - YL17G13_20 | ecosystem: Environmental > Aquatic > Freshwater > Lake > Sediment | place: USA: Wyoming | collected... | reverse complement strand
TCATCGGGACAGCTGGACAACTGGTCAGCTGGACAGCCAGATGTCCAGATGTCTGGTGTTCAAATGGTGGGCGGTGCGGGATTCGAACCTGCGACTTCCACCGTGTGAGGATGGCACTCTAACCGCTGAGTTAACCGCCCGTTCCTTTTTGATTATATTCGCATCTTTCTGAAAGTCAATCTGTTTTCCCGCACAACTCAGCCGAAGCCTCACTTGCCGCTCAAGCAAAGCCGCACAAGCCTATTGCCCACGCCGGCCTTTTCTGATATACTCCCGCCGAATCTTTTGGAGGACGCGCGCATCTTAGAGAAGACCGACCAGGATTACATGCAACTCGCCCTGCGCGAGGCGCAGGCCGCATTTGACGAGGATGAGGCGCCCGTCGGCGCAATCATCGTCTACGAGGGCCGCGTCATCGGCCGCGCTCACAATCAGAAAGAGTTGCTGCGCGACCCCACCGCCCACGCGGAGATGGTTGCGATTACGCAGGCTTGCGAATTCCTCAACAACTGGCGCCTCGCAGACGCCACGATTTACGTCACGCTTGAACCGTGCGCCATGTGCGCCGGGGCGATGGTGCTGGCGCGAATCAGCCGCCTTGTCTACGGCGCGAGCGACCCGAAGGCCGGCGCGTGCGGTTCGATTATGGACGTGGTGCGGCACTCGCAACTGAACCATCGCATGGACGTCACCTCCGGCGTCCTCGCTCAGGAATGCGGCGCGATACTCACCGAGTTTTTCCAAATAAAGCGCGACCAGCAAAAGGCCGAAAAGAAGGGATAAGGTGGAAGAGGCTTGCCGTCCAAAGTCTAATGTCTAATGTCTAGCGCCTAAAACGCGGAGAGATGCCAGAGCGGTTGAATGGGCCGGTTTCGAAAACCGGTATACCCGTAAGGGTATCGGGGGTTCGAATCCCTCTCTCTCCGCTTTTTGTTCCGATTTATCGGAACAAAAAGCAGAGCAGGAGTTCACTCCTGCGGTCACCTGCTCACCTGCTCCCCTGTTCAAATTCGCACCTGGCATCAATGTCGAAGCGAGCCGCGGCACAGCCTGTGGTCCACTCTCTACTTTCTGCCCCAAGCGTCGGAACTCATCGCTCAACAGCCGTTTTCCTTTGACATCAACCCCCTGCCCCGCTAGAATTCGCGTGGTTTACGGTTGGCTCTTCGCCATTTATCCGAGGTATCGCAATGGGTTTATTGTCGTGGCTAGAATCTCTCTTCCGCCGAAAGCGCAACCTGAAGCACTCCAGCCGCGCTGAACTGGAAAAATTCATCCTCACCACTCAGCAACTTATCACCCAAAAAACCAATCAGCGCGATTACCTGCGCGGCGAAATCGAAACCCTGCGCCAGGAAATCCGCTTCCTCGAAGGCCGCATCAAACAAGGCGAACTCGGCGACCTCACCGAAGAAGACGTCATGGAACGCATCCTCGACCGCGAGCACATCCTCAACCTCAAGAACGCCGACGCCGACGACCTCACCGAGGCCATCCAGGGACTCGCACTCGAAATCCGCCTCGTCCAGCGCGAACTCGACGACCGCGCGCTCGTGCACCTCGACGCGGGGCAACTCCGCGAACTCAGCCTCAACCGCAAGCGCCGCCAGGACGAGCGCGAGGAACGCAACCGCCAACTCGCCACCCTCGGCAGCCTCACGCGTGAAGACCGCGAGGTCGAGGTAAAGCGCAGGCTCACGCAATTGAAAGAACAAACAGCGCAGAATGTCGAAGCGCCCAGGGAAACGCATAAGAAAAAAGAACCGACCCCGGAGGCCGAATAACCCTTTCTCGGAGCAAACGCCATGGCGTTCAGCGAAATTCTCAGCAGCCTGTTCGGAAGGAAGAAAACCCTCGCCGACCTCAAGGAAGAAGAACTCAAGGAAAAACTCTACGGCATCGAGGTCGACCGCGACGCCCTCAAGGCCGAAATCGCCGACATCAAGGAAAAAATCTCCGCGTGCTACGACGAGGCCGTGGGCGAAGACGAGGAACTCGAAGACGACAAGGTAATCGAAATCGAGCGACTCGAAAACAAGCGCGACGCCGCAACCGCCCGCTTCGAGCGCGCCACCCAGGACGTCATGGTCCTCGACGAACTAATCGAAATCCAGAAGGACAAAAAACTCAACCGCATCACCACCGACCTCAAGACCATCGACCTCGCCAAGGTGCAGAAGGCCGTGGAGAAGTCCGTCGTCGAAGGCGAGATGAACCGCGAAAAACTGCGCGAACTGCTCAACATCACCGCCGAGGGCCGCCGCGCAATGGCCGAGCGCTCGCCACGCCAGGGCGACATCAAGGAAACCATCGCCAAAGCCCGCCGCCTCAAGCAAAGCGGCAAAGACGACGAAGCCAAGCGCCTCATCCGCGACGCCTCCCGCAACGTCCGCAAGCGCGAAGCCGAGGAAATCTAACCTTACGGAGGAATTCCATGGCCCTGTTCAAATCGCGCGAAGAGCGCCGCATCGAACGAAATCTTGAAGTCCGCAAAGGCATCAACGCCGTAAAGCGCACCATCGGCAACCTCGAACGCAACGAGCGCGAATACCTCCAAAAAGCCAAGCGCGCCAAAAGCCTCGGCAGCGGCGCGCAACTGAATTTCCTCAAGCAGACCCTCAAGAAAACCATGAGCCAGCGCGTCCTCATGGAGCGCCAACTCCTCAACATCGAAACCGCCATCCAAATCAAGGACCAGGCCGAAGCCCACGCCCAGTTCGCCAAGTCCATGAACGCCATCAGCAAGACCATCGGCGAGATGTTCGCGCAGACCGACCTCGCGAAAACGCAGGTCCAATTCGAAAAGGCCATGCAGAAGGCGCAGACCATGGAAGAGCAGATGGAACTCTTCCTCGACCTCGGCGCGCAGTCCATGTTCGGCTCCGAGAGCGCGAGCAGTTCCGAAATCGTCTCCGACAAGGAAATCGACAATCTCATCAACGAGGAAGTCGCCCACGACGAGACCGCCAAAATCGACGAGGACATCGCCGGCGGCATAAAAGAAATTCAGGAAGAACTCGGCCGGGAGGAGAAATGAGGTTCCACGTCGAAAACTTCGAGCGCCACAAGGAAGCAGGCGTCGCCGCGCACCGCGCCGGCAAGCCCAGCGAGGCACGCTACCATTTCCTCAAGGCCGCCGAAGCCCTCTACCACGCCGCCGCCGAGTCCAAAGGCGTCCTCCGCGAAACCAGAATCGCCAACGCCAAGAAACTCACCCAAATCGCGCAAAACATCAAGGACACGCCCGCGAAGTCCCGCGCCCAGGCGCGCGCCATTGCCGAAAATGGCGAAGGCGCGAAGTTCTCCCCCATCGCCGATAGGCCATCCATCCGCTTCGGCGACATCGCCGGCCTCGAAGATGCAAAGCAGGAAATCAAACTCAAAATGGTTTATCCGTTCCTCTACCCGGAACAGGCCGCGCGCTTCCTCGTCCAGCGCGGCGGCGGCATACTATTCTTCGGCCCGCCCGGCACCGGCAAGACAATGCTCGCCAAGGCCGTCGCCGGCGAAATCGACGCCGCCTTCTTCACCGTCCGCCCCTCGGAAGTAATGAGCAAGTGGGTCGGCGAGGCGGAGAAAAACATCCAGTCGCTCTTCGACACCGCGCGCTTGCAGCCGCGTTCAGTCCTTTTCATCGACGAAATCGAGGCGCTCGTCCCCGCCCGCCACGACAGCGGCTCCACCGTCATGCAGCGCGTCGTCCCGCAAATCCTCAACGAACTCGAAGGCTTCCAGAAGCACGAAAACCCGCTCCTTTTCATCGGCGCGACGAACGAGCCCTGGTCGCTCGACCCGGCGGTCCTCAGGCCGGGGCGCTTCGACGACAAGATATACGTGCCCCTGCCCGATGTCACGGCGCGCCTTCAGATACTTCAGATGAACCTTGAGAAGCGACCGCTCGCGGACGACGTGGACCTCGCCGCCATCGCCGCGCGGCTCGACGGCTACAGCGGCGCCGACATCCGCAACATCTGCTCCAAGGCCGCCAACATCCCGTTCCTCGAATCCATCGAGGCCGGCACCATGCGCGACATCTCCGCCGCGGATTTCGAGAAAGTCATTTCCTCCACGCCGCCCTCCGTCAGCAAAAAATCCGTCGCCCGCTACGACAAATACGCGCAGGAAACATAATAAAGGGGACTCAGATGAAATGCACACCGAAAATATTCGCGTTGATGCTGATACTGTCTTTTACATGCGTGACGCCGCTAGCGGCATACGATGAACAGAATTTGCTCCTTCCTCCCGCAGGTGGAACACTTTCCCAGGATGACTCCAAGGTGCTGAATGATTGGCTGAATAAGGCGTGGGAAGCCACGAAACAAGCAGACACGTTTGACCCTTACGCCAAGGGCTCTGGGCTCCGGGCGATGTGTCGTCTGCAAATACGCTTGCATATGTTTGCGGAAGCGCTCGAGACCGCGAAAATCTCGCCCGACATATATACCCAGCAATACTTAACCTGCCTTGTAGTACAGTCAATACCGCCCGAACAGCGCGAAGAAAAAGTGAAATTGTTGAATAACGTCGTCGAAACCGCCCCGCAAATTGTGGACTGGGTGCAAAGGTCAAGTATACTCTTCTATGCCGCCCTTTCATTTAATGACTGCGGCAAAACCGATGAGGCAGACAAACTTCTCGCTGAAGCGGCAACGCTTCTGACTCATCCATGCCAGGAACCTTTGCTTCCCGCCGTGTGTCTCGGCACAATCGCGCAGGCACAGGCGAGGTTTGGCCATCCGGATGAAGCAAAAAAGACATTTGCCGTGGCAAACGAAATCGTGAAAAAGCAGAATTTTTATGGGACACCGCGATACGGCCCCATTGTCGTTCTTCAAACAATCGCTGGTGCGGAAGAAGGTGCGGGCTTTCACGAAGACGCGATTGCGACCGCGGAAATGTGCAAAGACAAGGGCGATATGCGCGCACTTGTTTTGGCCTCCATCGCGCAGGCACAGGCCAAAGCCGGAGACATGAAGAAGGCCGCCGAAACCCTGGCGAACGCGCTTCAATCCGCGAGCAATCTCGAAAAATATGCCGCCGGAACAGATCCAGCGCGAGAGGCTGTCATCAAGGCCATGATTGATTGCGGACTTTTCGCCGATGCCATGGCCGCCATACAACAATCCGCCAGCGATGAGAACCGGCCGCTTATATATCTCGCAACGAAAGAAGCCGAGGCGGGGAAATATGCGGATGCCTTCGCGGTAGCGGACATGCCGGAGCGTGGATATCCTCGTGACCGCGCGATCGACGCAATCGCAGTCGCCCAGGCCAAAGCCGGAAAACTTGCCGAGGCGCTTGCCACCGCCAGGCCTTTTGCGGAGAAAAAGTGGTCTTCCGCGGGCATTCGCCTTGTCGCCGAGATGCAGCTGAAGAACGGCATGATTTCGGAGGCCGCGGAGATTCTTAGTTCCGAGCCGTTAGACCATATTAGTCTGGGCATTCATGTCGCAGTCGCGCAGGCGCTGGCAAAAGCAGGCGAAAACGCCGAGGCGGTTCAGATGGCGTCGAAAATAACTAAGTGGGGAATGGACCTCGAGCGTAATGCCTGGTACCCCGGAACCGCGGACGCAATAGTGGTTAAGGCCAAGGCCGGCGCGCGTGACGATGCCGCGAAGGATTTTGCCGACCTGGTCGCCCTTCTAAAAAAACACCGATACTATGCGGATGCGTTTATGCAAGTCGCGGTAGCGCAGTATAAGGCGAACTTCAAAGAAGATGCGGCAAAGACGCTGGCTATCGCCGTAGAGTCTCTTCAGTGGCATGAGCCGTTAGACAACGTGTACCTTTACGGGCTTATCGCGGAATACCTGGCTTTTGCCGGCATGACTGACGACTTAAACACCCTGTACGAATCTATTAAGAACGAGCCGAAATATGTGCAGGCGTATTTTTGTCTTTGCACGGCATACGGGGTATACTGGAGAAGCGGGCCTGACGCCACGCCAATAAGATGGACCGATTATATGAAGGACCCGGAGATGCCGCATTATCCGCATGAGTGATTTTATGTTCGGAATAGTGAAACTTGGCATTATACCTAAGTTGTTCCTCGTGGTGGTGGTTGCCACGGGCGTTGCGTATCTAGGCCGCGCGGTGCTCAGCCCCGCGCCGTCGCCCGCGCCCGCAACGGCGGAGATTGCAATTGACATCAGTAACTCGCCGCCGCCGTCCGGCTTGTTCCACAGTGCCCACGCAAAAATCAACTCGACCTCGCCGTTCCTGCGCATCATCATTTTCGTCCTCGTCGCCGCCCTTCTGCCGTTTGCGACTGTTTCCATCGTGAAGAATGTGCTCGGCGAGCGGTCAAACAAGTACAACTTCCTGCTGCTCGCCGCCTATACCGCGTTTGATTTTCTGCTGGCGCTCGTCCTCGTGGGAATTCTGCTCACGGACTTCTGGGCGTTTTTCTTCCTTATAATTGCCGCCATCGCCAGCGGCGTCTATAATTTCGCCCTGCTTAACCGTATCGAAGAACTGGAAAATGGTTGACACACCCGGCATGAAATACGGCCGTTTGATTTTCCTTGCGCTCCTCATCGCGTCCTGTCTCGTGGGCTGCGGCAAGGACAAGGGAGACACACTCGCCCCGCGCGACGATTCATCATCGGACGCCGCTCCGCCCGTGCAACTTTCCGCCGAACAAAAGGCCGTCATCCAGCGCGAACTCGACAGCCTCATCACCTTCACGAGCGAGGACGAAATCCAAAGCGCCCTCGACAAAATCCGCGCGGAAATCCCCGCTGATGCCGAACAGGTCTCCCTGCAAGAGGTCAACGACGGCGACACCATCACGCTCGCCGACGGCCGCCGCATCCGCTACATCGGCATCGACGCGCCGGAAAAGAACTATGCCACCGGCTACTCCGCCCCCCACGCCGACGAGGCGCTGAAATTCAACGAGAAACTCCTCGAAGGCAAAACAATCCTGCTCGCGTACGACCAGGAGCGATACGACAAGTACGAGCGGCCCCTGGCGTATGTCTTCGCCCGGTCCCCGTCCGGCGAGGGCAAGACCATTTTCGTCAACGCGGAAATGGTCCGCGCCGGCCTCGCCCGCGCCTACCGCTACCCGCCTAATGTCACGTATGCCCCACTCATGGACGCTCTTGAGGAATGCGCGGCATCGCAAAAGCGCGGCATCTGGCAGGACACGCCCCACGGCTTCGTCGGCAACCGCAGGTCGCACAAATTCCACAAACTCACATGCAGCACAGGCGCCGCCATGAGCGCGCACAACCGCATCGAGTTCGCCACTCGCCGCGAAGCGCTTGAAGCCGCCTGCGTCCCCTGCGAAGCCTGTAAACCATAGCCTCATCCACCGCTCCCCGCAACGCCGGAGTGGCATTTTTCCCAAATTCTTAACGTTTCGCCATATTTACCTTGACTATTGCCAATTTATAGGGTATACTTAACATCTCTGTATTACTGGTGCATTTGGGTTCAATTTAAGCGGCTTGGTCGCTAATGCGGTCTTAATTGGTCATTATTTTTGTGGAGGTGGATAATGCCTGATCGTCGATTTCTGGTCTTTGTTGCTGTATTGTGCTCTTTTGTATTTGCTGTAACCCTCGCCGAAGCCCTGCCTTATGATTGGGCCATGCCTTACGAGCATGTAAACCAGCACGGCGGCGGCTACAAGTTCTCCATCCGCGGTCTTGCCGCCAGCCAAGACGGAAGCAACTCCCTTTACTACGGTCACATCCAGAACGCTTACGACGGCGTCCTGCCCAACGCAACACTCAACATCGTCAACCTTGACCCAGCAACGGGCACAATACTTCATTACATCACCGTCGCTGCCCAGCCCAAAGCCCTCGCTACGGATGACAGAGGTTACGTGTACGCCGGCGCAGGCGCCAATGTCAACGTTTACCCCGGCAACCTTTCATCACTGACCGCCTCCATCGCCATATCCGGCGCCACAGCCATTGAAGGCGTTACGGTCACCAAAATCGGCGCCGACTACTTCCTCTACGCCACCAACCGCAGCACCGGCAAAGTCGCGCGCTACAACGTCAACGACATCAACAACCCCCTGCTTGATACCTCATGGGCGGCTAGCGGCTTCTACACCCTGCCGACCACCGACCTCCGCGGCGTCGTCACCACCGATGCCGACGGAAACATCTGGGTCGCCGACAAGGGCGCCAACATGGTCTATAAAATCGCGGCCGACGGCCTTTCATACATCTCTACCGCCGTCAACGGCCCCCTTGACATCGCCATCCGCTGCAACTACGCCTACATCAGCACCCAGCGCGGCAACTCAAGCACCATCGAGCAACTGCTCGTCAGCGACCTCTCCCTCAACCAGTCTCTCGCCGACCCCATGGTCAACACCGGCTACGCCAACCACTACGGCCTCGGCGGCATCACGATTCTCAACGGCTTCCTCTACGTCACCGACGAAGACGCATGGCGCATCGACGGGCCCACCGGCTACGGCGACCCGCTAACGGCCTACGGCGACAGAATCTACAGCATCGAACTGCCCCCCTGCGGCAACATCCCCGAGCCGGCATCGCTCGCCCTCATCATCCCGGCCCTCGCGGGACTTGCGGGCATCGCCATCAGAAGAATGAAATCATAAATATTTCGCGGCCAAGCGAAAGAGGCCTTGCGTCTTACACGGCGCAAGGCCTTTCCGTTTCTCCATGACCATCATCGCGGAACAGCCCGCATCTTCAGCGGACGGCACCCCGCCTCCGACCCCGCCCCCGGCAGCGTCTCCACCGCCTCGCCCAATAAAAACTTCCCCTTCTCAATCCACTCCTTCAAAATCCCCGCAATCTCCCGCGCCTTCGCGTAACTCGACAAACACGCCGTCTCAATCTCCTTCCCGCCCACCGTTATCTTCCCGCTCCGCAACTCCGCGTAACTCACATACCCCAGCGGCTTACCCTTCATCTCCGGATAGTTCTCGCTGTAATCCACCACCGGCGCGACAATCTCCCGGTCGCTTATCGCCGTGAACCGCGCCATCTCCTCGTCCAGTATCGGAATCGGCGCCCCCACCCCCACCGCCAGCGACACCCCGTAACCCTGCATCGACACGCCCCTCAGAAACGCCGTGTCCATACGCTTCGCATCCCCCACCAGCGCCAGTGTCCCCGCGCCGCCCGTCGGCACACCCCGCTCGTTCCGCTCCACGTTCGGGTCATGCTGCGTCCCATGGAAAAACACGTACCCCACTCCCCCACCCAAAAACACCCGCGTCCCAATCCCAATCGCCCGGAAAAACGGATCGTTCAACAGCGGACTCAACTGCCCCGCGCTGCAATAATTCGCGTTCGCCAAATTCGGCCGCAGAATCCCCATGTACGTGTAAATCGGCCGCTTCGCCGTGCGGTTCACCGCGACATTATAATTCTGGTACGCATTCCGCGGGTTCATCAGCGTCGCGTTGTTCATGTCCCGGATATTTATCAGCGTCTCCAACTCCTTGCGCGGATAGCAGTCCGTCCCGTAACTCGTCGCCCGGAACACCACGTCCTTCCCCGCAACCAAATCCTCAATCGCATGCCCGCCCCCGTACTTGAACTCGCCCGGAAACACCTTGTTGCACGGGTCATCCTCCGGCACCTCCGTCGCTCCCAAATAACAATCCACCGCCGCAATCCCGCTGTACGCCGGCACATTGTTCACCCACGCCTTCTGTATCTTCATCTTCGGCTGCGTGTGCCCCACGTTGAACATCAGCCCGCTCGAACACATCGGCCCGAACGTCCCCGTCGTCACCACGTCAATCTCCCGCGCCGCCCTCTCCACGCCACGCTCCGCCACCACATCTATCATCTCCTCCGCCGTCACGACGACCGCCTGCTTCCGCCGAATCTTCTCGTTAATCTCGCTTATCGTCTTAGCCATTCGCCGCCTCCTTCACCGCGAAATGCTTCCCCACCGTCTCAATCGCCCCGAACGGACACGCCCCCACGCACAACTCGCACGCTATGCACTGCCCCTCGTCATACGAAACCCGCCGCGTCTTCTCGTCAACCGACAGCGCCTTCGGCAAACACTGCCCCACGCACGCCCCGCAATGCACGCACTTCCCCTCGTCCCACGCCAGATTCTTCGCCGCCGCCGTCGTCCGCACCCCGACGCCCTCAAGATACGCAACCGCGCGCTCAATCTGCTCCTCCGCCCCGCTCACAATCAGGAACATCGTCCCCTCCTCGTCAGGCGTTATCCGAGCATGCAGAATGTTCAAATCCACGTCGTACGTCCGCGCAACGTGGCTCACTATCGGCTTGTCAACAAGCCTCGGATCAAAATGCAACACTAAACTTCTCCGCGCCATGTTCGCGCCTCGCTTTCTGATTGGTCCGATGTAGGGCCGGTCGTTACGGTGTATGCGCCAAAATTGCGGGTGATCAACGGGGTCAGACGCCAAGGAGAAGTTCCGCTTCGGAACTTCGGGAGGGGTCTGACCCCAGATACCCACAATTTTGGCATACACCCGTCTTTAGACCGTCCCGAATCATTTCAAATAAATGTCGCCCCAGAACCCAATCCGCTCGCCTATCGCGATTATCAGGCCTGAGATTGTTCCGTTCCTCGAAAAACGTCTTATCGCAACGTCCACGTCCTCCGGACGCTTCACGCTATTGCATATCGCCGTCGCCGCCGCGTCCGCAATCGCCGCGTTCCGCGCCACGACCACCACCGCATCCGCCTTCCCGAAACTCAGCGAATGCCCCACCGTCCCGCTCGACGTGCACACACCAACCCCCTCCCCCGCCTCCACCTCAAACAAAATCTTCCCGCTGAACGGCGACTCCTCCCCAGCGTAAAGCGCCAGCGTCGGCCGCTTCTCCGCGCGCAGGAAAATATCCCCGCCGTTCTCGACAATCACGCTCTCCGAATGTTTCAGCAGCGCGCGCCCCACCCGCTCCGCCACCGCCCCCGCGACCGCCGCCATCGGCCCAACCTCGAACGCCCGCCCAGCCATCGCCATCTCGCGGATTATCTCAGCGGCATTCGGCGCCACGTTCACGGGCGTCAGCGCCCACAGAAACTCCGGCTCCCTCGCGACGTGCCTCTCGATATCCCCGCGACAATCCGCCAGCGCCGCATGCGCCCCCGCGCTCAAATCGCGCTCAGCAAGAATATAAAGGTCGCTCTCCTTATTCACGACCTCGAACGGCACAAGACTCGCCGTCAAAACCCACTTGCGGTAAAACCGCTTCTGAAACGTCTGTGTCTTCATGATCCTATAGGTCCTATAGGTCCTATATGTCTTATATTCGCAAAAAGAAAACCCCGAGGCTGAAAACCTCGGGGCTGTGTGCGCTATTGCGAAATGTCAGCGGTGCATCAGCACCCGAGAGTCCTTCAGCCTCGGGCTATGCATCACCATACGGTTAATCCTCCCATTGCTGGGAGAACTCATCACAAAATATGTCTTCGCATCAAACTTCAACAAACTCTCCATCAAAATTTCGAGACATTATACAACCCATCTCTCTGCTTGTCAACCAAAACCCTCCCATCCATCCGTCCCCCGTCTTTGCATTCATGTTTCATCCTTTTGCCTTTATTCTTCATCCTTTTTTCTTCATCTTTCATCCTTTATCTTTCATCCTTTTTCTTCACTCTTCCTCCTTCCTTCATTTCCCTTGACATCCCCCCAACACGTGATATACTTATCAATGCCCGTCCGGGATACCGGGCCGATGGTGTAATAGTCCAACACCCCGCTCCACCACCTACTCCATCCGACCTGCGATTTACTCCTTTCTCCCGGGGGTTCCTGGTATCTGTAGATTGGGCGTGTTGGGTATCACGGGGCGATGTCCAATATGTTGGC
>Ga0315293_10005607_pt1 | contig 11816 bp, 7 predicted proteins | sample YL17G13_20_MG_FD_203071 | JGI IMG/M metagenome (GOLD analysis project Ga0315293, IMG submission 203071) | Sediment microbial communities from Yellowstone Lake, YNP, Wyoming, USA - YL17G13_20 | ecosystem: Environmental > Aquatic > Freshwater > Lake > Sediment | place: USA: Wyoming | collected... | reverse complement strand
ACAGCCTCGGCAACGACCACGCCTGACCCGGCAGTGATTGCGCCATCTTGGGGAGCGGCGAGCTCGTCATTGATCATTACTGCAACCGCGTACAACCTAACCAACTCCTCCGCTTCTGCGTACCCTACAGGGTACACCTACCATCAGAACTCCACGGCGGCTTCGCTTGTATCAACCAGCCTAGCCACGGCAGCGAGGCGCATGTTCACGTCATCAGAGAACCCGGGCAGCTTTACGGTTGGGTCATCCGCCAACACCTGTACGGCAACCATCGCAGTGAGGTCGTCATGATCGTAACCGTTCTGGCTATCGTTGCATTATCATCTGCCGCCGGAGGGTTCCTGTACCGCTTGCGCGGAGGGCTTCTGAACGACCTGCTCAAGTGGGGACAGAAGACGCAGGCCTCCAGAGCCGTCTGGGCGATCCCCACAGGGGCATTCATGACCTTCGGGTGGCACCTGCCGCTCTGGGCTTATGCAGCCCTGCCAGTGTCTGTATTCGCCTCCATGGCCCTCATCGGCAACGGTGACTATCTGGATCTCAAGCGCAAACAGCCGCTGGTGGACTTGGTAGGTCTTCTGAGAAACCTGATCGCCGTGGCCCCTGTCGCTTACTTCGCCCCGCTTCCGTGTGGAATATATCTGGCAACCGGGGCGGTTCACGCGCAGATTTACCGACTGAGCCATTACCTCACCGGGGAATCCCGTTTGGCAGAAATTCTGGTGGGGGCAGTGTCTTGGGCAACCATCGCCACCTTGTGGCAACTGGGGTAGCACATGCCGTTAATGAAGCTTGATTTTAAGCCGGGCATCAACCGGGACTCGACACGATACGCCAACACTGGCGGGTGGTGGGATTGTGACAACGTCAGGTTCAGGCTTGGGAAGCCGGAGCAGATCGGTGGCTGGGAGAAGCTGACAAGCGCGTCGTTCCTCGGGAACTGCAGGACGATGATCGAGTGGTCTAATCTCGCAGGCGACGTTGATGTCGGAATGGGGACGAACCTCAAGGCCTACATCATGCGCGGTAGCGCGTTTTACGACATCACGCCGATCCGCAAGACGACCAACCCGATGGCGAACAACCCGTTCACGTCGGACACGGCAACCAACTCTGGTGGCTTCACGACGATCACGGTGACGGATAACTCCCATGGGGCGGTGACTGGCTCTTCCGTTATTTTCTCCGGGGCGACCACGTTCAACAGCATCCCGGCGGCATCTCTCAACACAGAACTGATCATCACGGTCCTGACGGGCAACACCTACACGGTCACGGTTGCTGGGGCCGCAAGTGCATCTTCGGCTGGTGGTGGGGCGGCGGTTGTTGCCACCTATCTGCTGAACATCTCGACAGACACGACAACAACAGGATCTGGCTGGGGCGCTGGTCCGTGGGGCGGCGAGTACTTTGGCGTTGCCACCAACACAGGATGGGGCGCTGCGGCGGCCACAACGATCTCAAGCACCCAGATTGGCCTCTGGTCGATGGCGAACTATGGCGAAGATCTTTTGTACTGCCAGCGCAACGGCCCAATGTACTACTGGGACGAAACACTCGGCTTGGCCACGCGGGGCACGGCGCTCTCGACGCAGTCCGGTGCAATCAGTGTCCCTCTGATGGCCACGGAGGTGGCTGTCAGCAACGAGCGCCACGCCATCGCCTTCGGTACAAACGCCCTCGGAGACACGGTGCAGGACAAGATGCTTGTCCGGTGGGCCTCTCGGGAGAACCCCGTTGACTGGCTCCCGACAGCGCAGAACTCCGCAGGCGACCTGCGTCTGATCATGGGGTCCCAGTTCATAACCCACGCTGTGACATCTCAGGAGATCCTGATCTGGACAAACGCAGCCCTGCACTCGATGCGGTACGTAGGCGTCCCATATGTTTACGGCATTGACGTGATTGCCCCGAAGGCCAGCATCGTCGGCCCGAAAGCCAAGGTGCTTGTGAACGATAGCTGCTACTGGATGGGCCGTGGGAAGTTCTACGACTTCTCCGGCCGTGTGAACCCTCTGGTCTGTACGCTGGAGAACTACGTGTTCACCGATATTAATTACGATCAGCTTTACAAGGTGTACGCCGGGTCGAACATGACCTTCAACGAGGTTATGTGGTTTTACCCCTCCGCAAATTCTCAAGAGGTGGACCGCGTTGTGATCTATAACTACCAAGACAAGATATGGTACAAGGGTAGCATGTCGCGGACTGCGTGGTTGGACCGGGTATCGCAAGACCACCCCATCGGGGCCTCCGGCGGTTACCTGTATTCGCACGAAACAACCAACACCGACGGCTCGACCAACCCTGTCAGCGCCATCAACTCGTACATCGAGAGCTCACCGATAGAGTTGGGCAACGGCGACCAGTTCATGTTCGTCTCCCGCATCATCCCTGACATCACGTTCCGCGGGAGCGAGTCAGGCACGGGGTGCTACATCACAATGAACCTGATCCCTCAGGACTGGCCCGGTGGCTCCCTTGGGACCACGGTGGTCAATGAGGTGGACATGGGCACGACGGTGACCGTTGAGGAGTACACCAACAGGGTGGACCTCAGGCTTCGGGCTCGTTCTGTCGCAATCAAGATCACCAACGACTGGACCGGGGTGGGTTGGCGTCTGGGTGAGCCGCGCATCGAAGCAAGACCGGATGGCAGAAAGACATGACAGTACTTCCCGGGAATACCCAAGGGCGCAAATCTCGCCCGGCAGCAAACCTCGGGCTGGTTCTTCCGCGTCCCGGAAACGATGGGGTTACCACCGATTATCTGCATAATCTGGTTGGTCGCCTTCAGCACATGTTCGACACGCTGCAGGACTCAGCGACGTTCAGGACCCAGCACCTGAAGATCAGTGACATCGACACGCTGAACTCGTCCCTCGAAAAGGGTGACGTTTACGTGGACGAGAACGGCTTTCTGAAGATCATTCTCGGTGCCGGGTCGCCCCTCACGGGGGTGGCCGGGATTGGCACCGCAGGCACAGCAACAGTGGTTATCACGTAGGACAAGACCATGCACAACGATTACCGGGGCCTTGGGGCCCACCTCGCATCCCGCGGCCGTAACGGTGACGACACCATGGTGCATATGAGCTGGCGGGAAGTGAATGCCCTTCAGGGCCTCGGCCACTCCTATGGCATCCACATGACGACCAACCCTGACACTGGTCTCCCGGAGGCCTTCAACTTCCTGAAGATCCTGCCGTACATCATTGGCGCTGCGGCTATTGCCGCCACCGCTGGTGCGGCTGCGGCTCCTATTGGGGCTGCCACCACTGCTGCCGCAGTCCCTGCTGCCGCCGCTGTACCAGCACTCTCGACAGCCGCCCTCACCCCTGCCGTCACTACTGCTGCTACCACGGCTGCCACGGGCGCGGCTGGTGTTGGCTCTGGCATTGCAGCCGGAACAGCAGACCTTGCTACAATGCCAGCCGTTGCTGGCAGCGGAGTAACAATGGGCGGCGCAACAACGTCTGCGAATCTTCTTGGGACCGCTGACGCCGCTGCAGCAGGCGACAGTATGGCAGCGTTGACTGATCCACTGGCCGCCCAGTCAGCTCAGATGGCAACAAACGTGAATCAGGTCGCGCCGATGATCGCCAACACGTCAGAGATGCCAGCCACGACTGCGATGCAGGACATTGGGTCAGGGGTGACGGACGCGCTCTCTTGGGCAAAGGACAACCCAATCCCGACCGCCATTGGAATGAGCTATGCCAACTCTGCCATCGCCGGAAAGCCAAAGGAGTGGAAGGACGACTACAACCCGGATGACCATCCGGTGCAGCGTCCGGGCGCGGCAGACACGGGTCGCTACAATCCAGCCCCGATCTCTCCTGACGGCATGTACGCTCCCCGATACGTGACAGACAATTCTCCCCAAGGCGGGGCGATGACGATGCCGTTCAACGTTGGCACTCGCTCTGACAACCAGCGCAACATGGTCTTTGCCAACGGTGGCAAGGTCGATCAAGGCGCTGGTAGTGGCGTGCCAGCGTCCCCGGGGGCGTATGGCTACAGCGACACATCAGGCGTCAACGGTGGCAAGAGCAACCATATTTCATCCATGTTCCGAAGGGTGTCAGATCGAATGAACCAGACAATGGGTGGTCGGGATCATCAAAGTGCGCCGCCGCCGCCGATGCAGGCTCCGGCAGCAGCCCCGCAGCAGCCTCTCAGCTTCTACGTGGGAGGCCTTTCCAATCAGGGCACTCCATTCACGCCAGCGTCCTTCCAGACGCCTGCAGCGGCTCCATGGGGTCAGGGCCTTGGCTCTCCCAGTTACGCCCCGCCGAACATGACGCCTCCGGGCGTATCTGACACACAGCGCCTCCCGCAGGGGTTCGCACAGGGTGGACCGATCTCCCCGGGGTACTCCCCCGTCGGATTGCCTGAAGTTACCCAGCCTGCCCCGATGGGAGTCCCTACCAGCACTCCGATCAACTCGATGCCGACCATGGCTCCGATGCCGCCTCAGGGTCAGGCCCCGGCTCAGGAAGGAATGGAAGGTGGGAACTCTGCCCTGATTGCCTTAACAGCTAAGGCACTTCGGGGTGAACTCCCGGGTCCACAGTCGAAGCAGATCATTCAGGCTTTTGTGCAGAAGTATGGTCAGGCGGCGCTTCAGCACATGGCGCAGATGGTCTCTGACTCCATGGGGGGAGACGCTGTCGCCGGGGCTGCTCGCCAACTTCCGGCTGGTGGAGCCATCGGTGGAGAAGATGATGGCCACGCCGATACTGTCCCGGCAATGATCGACGGACAGCAGCCCGCTGCGCTATCATCTGGTGAGCATGTCATCCCTGCGGATGCCGTCGCGCACTTCGGGAACGGCAACACTGCCGCTGGTCACAGGAAGATCAAATCGGCGGTAGACCGGGCTCGTATGGCGAAGACGGGATCATCGGGCATGCCTGACCCCATCGGAGATATTGGCATCTAATGACCCCGTCCATCGTGCCGCCGGAGCATGTCACCACAGTGTGGCTTCAGATCCTCCCCTACATCAGGAGGCTCACCCGGAGGTCCGAGGGGCGGATTGCCGAACTTCAGATGCTGGAGGACTGCATTGCCAGAACCCTGCAGCTCTGGATTGCCTTCGAGGAAACCGAAGGCAACAAGATCTACGGGTTCGCAATGACCCGGTTACCGAAATACCCCACGGCCAAGCTGACCTCCATCGACTACGTCGGTGGCGAGAAGGCAGAGCTATGGATCCCGATCCTTCTGGACGCCATCGAGTCTTGGTCGAAGGAGATGGGGAACACGGGGGTGGAAGTCATAGGCCGTCTTGGCTGGGAGAAGTTTCTCCAGCGCGTTGATCGGCCATTCATCAAGAAATACGTCGTCATGGAAAGGAAGTTTTGATGGGCAGCAAGGGCGGGTCAAACGCACCCCAAACATCAAACGTCTATCAGTCGAACCTGCCTCAGTACGCACGTCCGTACTACGAGCACATGATGCAGGCCGCGGAGATTCAGGCCAACCAGCCATACGTCGGCTACGGCGGTCCCCGCATTGCAGGCTTCTCGCCCAATCAGCAAAGTGCGTTTACAGGCATTCAGGATCTTGCGGCACAGGGGAACCCGACGCTCGATCAGGCTGTGAACTACACCCAGCAGGCTGGCTCGGCCGGGATGCAGGCTGGTCAGCATGCGCCAGTCTTCACTCAGACGGGCGACTGGGCCCACGCTGACGTTGGCTCATACATGAACCCGTATCTCAGCAACGTGCTGGATGTCATGCGGAACCAAGCGCAGCAGGGGTTTCAGGAGCAGCAGCTCGCCCGGGACACACAGGCACAGAAGGCAGGGGCCTACGGTGGCTCCCGGCAGGCCATCTCTGACATGGTGGGCCAGCGCGACCTGAACGCCAATCTTTCCAACATGAACGCCCAGCAGCTTGCTCAGTCGTATCAGTCGGGGCTCGGAGCGTACCAGAGCGACCAGTCGCGTAATCTCCAGTCACAGATGGGCAATCAGGCCACCGACATGCAGGCTGCCAACCTACAGATGCAGGGAGCCCAGCTTGGTCTGGGAGCCGCTGGCCAGATGGGCCAGATGGGTCAGGCGCAGCAGCAACTCATGCTGGACCGTCTCGCGGCCCTCCAGAAGGCTGGTACGCTGCAGCAGGGTCAGGCCCAGAGCGCCATGGACACGGCGTATCAGGACTTCACCAATCAGCAGAACTATGCCCGGCAGAACTTGGAGTTCATGTCAGGCATCATGCATGGCGTTCCGGTCTCGGCAAACCAGAGCGTCCTTGGATATCAGGCACCACCGAACCCGGTGAGCCAGATGCTCGGCATGGGCATTGCCGCTCAAGGTCTATCGCAGCTCACAAGCCCCGGCCCCGCGCCCGCAGGCGGCACCCCGTAGGAGTAGTCCATGAGCATCAATCGCTCCATCTCGATGGCAAACGACGCGCCAGACGAGGTCCTGATCAAAGCCATGAAGGACCCGGCGTCGTCTCACATCCCGCAGCCCATCGCCTACCAAGAGCTCATCAATCGTCAGCGCATGCGCCTTGCCCAGAAGGGCGGCCTTGGGTTTGCAAATGGCGGCGGTGTGAAGGGGTTTGCCGTTGGCACCCCGGAGGGCGTTGCCCTTGATCCTGAGTGGCAGACGGTCACCGATGACCTCGAAGGCACACATGGCAACTACGACATGGGAGGCCCGACGGAGACGGGCGTCCGGGGGCGCTACCAGTACTCCAAGCGGACCTACAAGAAGATCGCAGCAAAGCTTGGTCTTGATCCCAACAAGTGGGATAAATCCACACAGGACGCTGTCCATGCTGAGTACACCCGGCAGAACCAGAGGGCGCTGGCTGCTGCTGGTGTGCCGATCAACAACACCACGACCTACCTTGGTCACTTCTTGGATGGCCCCGTGGCCGCCAAGTTCTACAAGATCGTTCAGGCCAACCCGGGGATGGACCCGAAGGAAGCGCTCATGCGCTCCGGGTACTCCGAAAAGAACGCAGAGAACACTGTCAACTGGAACCCCCGCTGGTTCAAGGGCGTGAACACCGCTGGCGACGTTGTCGAGCGCATCGACCATGCCGCTGCGCGCGCCGTGCGAAGGGCAAACGCAGCCGCTCAGGGTGTTGGGGCCCAGATCAAGGACACCGCTGGCAACATCGTTGGCGACACCATGGATTCAGCCGCGCCTTATCTTGGCCCGGTCAACAAGTACGTTCAGGGTGCAGGTGGTGTTCTTCAGGGTGTCGGCAACGCTGCAGCAGGCGCTATCCCTGCGGCCATCGATGCAGGTGCTGATGCCTATGGCGCGGCGTCTCCGTACTTGAAGCAAGGCTGGAATGGCGCAGTTGATGCTGGTGCCGATGCTTACGGCGCGGCTTCTCCGTACATGAAGCCATTGAACACGACCCTGACGCAGGCTGGTGGCAACGCTCTCCCTCCCGCACCGTCCGCACCGTCCGCACCGTCCCCGATGGCTCAGATCGACCCGGCATCCCTGAACAAGACTGGTTACGGCTTGGGGCCGAAGCCTGCCATATTCAACGCTCCCCCGGTCGCGATCCCGACGGCGGCAGACATTGGCGCTCCTCCCCCGGCACAGACGGGTGTGTTCCCCCAGACATTCGGCCCGAAGGCCCCGGAGCCGCATGGCTTTGCATGGGACAGCTTCGGTGGCTCAATCCCATCGACGCCACGTCAGTTCCTTGGTTTTGAAAAGACTCCGGCCCCGCCGCCCGGCCCCCCGCAGGACCCAAGCAAGCCGCGCAACTATGATGACTTTCTCAAGACCACAGACGACAACATGAATACATTCAGGGGCGTCATGGGGCCGTTGGATTACGGCGATTGGGCAATCAACAATAATGATTCCGGGCTGACGCAAATTGGGAAAAGCGCATTTCAAGGCGTGTCTGAGCTTGGCCATGTAATTGCTGATGTCCCCGCTGGCTTGGGCTACGCTGGCAGCGTCCTCGGGAAAGCCGCCATCGGTGGGGTCATGGATGTCGGTGACTGGCTGAATTATTCAAAGAATGAACGCGACAAGCTAACCAGCAACAAACTGCGCGGCATTGGTGCGACTCCAGCAGACAACGCTGCCGTCAAGAAATTGTCCGACACATCTCCTGCTGCAAAGCCAGCTACCCCGGCGGCAGACCCGCAGAAACAGTTCGCGCCAAGCCCCGTCGCTGCTCTCACGCCGCGTCCAGAAGCTCAGGCCGCTGCCGCGCAGGACCCGCAGCTTGCGTCGTTCTACAACGACCTGAAGGAATCCAAGGCCGATCTCGCCCGTCAGGGCGGCAACAACCGGGCGATGTCTCTGCTGATGGCTGGTCTTGGCATTGCAGGTGGAAAGTCTCAGTACTTCGCGGAGAACCTTGCCGGGGCCATCCCCGCCATCCAGAACTACCAACAGGGTGAGCGCGAGATCAACATGGCCCGCCATGACATCGCGAAGGAAGGCATCGCCCAGAAACAGTTGGATCGTCAGATCACGCAGCAGGATGTAAATGTCCAGCTTGCTCGGGACCGCATGGCGATGGACAAGGAAAACCAGTTCCGTGACAACGAGACGGCGCTCCTTGGTCGCTACTACAGGCCGATGAGTGCTGACGAGCTTGACCGCAATGCTCAGAAGCGGTCGACGGACAGCGGTATCCCCTACGAAGACGCAAGAGCCGATCTTGAATCGCTCGATGCAGTTCGCAGGGACCAGATGCTGAAGTTGGTCGAAGCCCAGATGGCGGCGCGCGCTGCCGGGGCACCGCCTCCTCAGATCCCGAACCAGCTCCCGCTGCAGGGTAGTACCAATCAGCCGTACGTCCTTACGCCCACGAAATAGAGAGGCCTGAATGGCTCGGTACATTGTCCCTGATGAATCAGGGAATGAAGTCCATTTCGAGATTGCAGGACAAAGCCCGACCGACGCTGAGCGCCAACAGATAAAATCCATCATGCTGCAGCGGAGTGGCAAACCTGCCCCGCCGCCGCCGCCCCAGCCAGACCCCGGCTCCATCTCCGCGGGGCTGCATTCCTTTGGAAGCCTGTTCGAGACCGTGGGTGCGAAAGCTGCCTACGGCCTTGGTGCGTCCGGGGTTGGTGATACCCTTCAGGACTGGTCGAAGAAAGACCAAGCCATCGCGGCTGCCCACCAGAGCAAGGCGTTCACCGACATCAAGGGAATTAGCGATGTCCCCGGGGTAATTGCTGATACAGCAGCCCAAGCTATTCCTTGGTTGGCCATGGGTGCTCTTGACCTGACCCCTGCAGCTCCCCTCACGCTTCCGATGACCATGACGGCCATGTCTGGCTGGGGCCTTCAGGAGCAGGAAGCTGCCACTGGAAAGGATGTCAAAGACCTCACGGCTCTGGAGACGGCCAAGGCCGTCGGCACAGGTATCGTTGCCGGGCAGATGCAGCACCTGCTTGGTCAGGCGTCCGGTCTCATTGGCAAGACAGCCACCGGGAAGATGGTGGTTGGCGCAGCCGAGAAGGGGTTCAAGGCTCTGGGCGTTGACGCGGCCCAGACGGCAGCAGCCAAGTACATCGGCCAGAAGGGCGCTCGCGTGCTCTCACAGGCGGCGTTTGGTTCTGCCTTCGGTGCTACCGACCTGACCCTTCAGACCGCCCTGATGACCTTGCAGGCCGATCCTGATGCCTTCTTCAGGATGGACGAGGAAACCCGGACCAAGCTGATGAATGCCGGGTTCGCTGGTGGTCTCTTTGGTGGCTCCCTGCGTGCGGCCCACGAGTACTTCAGTGACGGGCTGTCGCCGGAGGACCGCAAGGCGAAGCTCCTTGAGAACCACTCCAAGATCGAGGGTGCTACAGGCCAGCGCTACGCGGCTGCTGCACAGTCCACGGCAGACCTGCGCGCTGCCGGGGCCCGGTACGAAGCCGAGGCCGCTCAGGGCGCTCCGATGGAGCCGGGCTCCCAGTTTGGCGAGTCGTCTGGTCCGTTCCGGTATGAGCCCATCGTGACAGAGAATGGCAACATTCTGGGTCACAAGGTGGTTGGACCTGACGGACAGGCCATCCCCGGGTACGAGCGTGTCCCGACCGCAGAGCAGGCGCAGGACGCCGCCGCGGCCATGAACACCAAGGCCAACTACTCCGACTCCTTCATGGATGCCACTCCCATCATCCCGCTGAAGTCCCTGTCACCCGAGTCGATCAAGGCCATCGAGAAGGCGCGGTTCGAGGAAGGCGAGGAGAAGGTCAGCGCACCTGTCTCGCTATCGGATCTGCGGAAGTACCTTGGAGAGGACATCGCCAAGGCCGAGTGGTCGAAGATCAAGAGCGAGTATCAGGCCCCGAAGGAAGAGTTCAAGACTGAGCCGTTCAAGAACGAAGCCACTCCGGGCGACTTCGAGCCGGGCGGGAAGTATCACAGCTATATGTTCAGGGACACCGCCCCCGGGGAAACACCCGTTGCGGAGCCTGACAAAGCTCCTGAGCGCAACAACACCCCGCAGGAAGAACCCGCCGCAGCCGAGGCCAAGGCCGCCGAGGTCGTGGCCGACCAAGAGCGCGCCTCCCAGAAGGAAGCTCAGGACAAGCGCGTCGAGGATTCCGTCAAGCGGGAACCCATCCCGACGATAGAAGATCTGCTGCAGGAAGAACGGGACCCAGAGCCAGAGCCGGATTACGGCTACGAAGAAGAAATGACTGGTGAGCGCGAGCTCGACCCGACCCACAAGTACGACCTTGACCCGGAGCTGGAAGATGGCCCGCCTGAGGACATTCAGTATTCAAAGAGAGGCAAGGATACTGAACCCCCGGCTGGAGAAGCCGAGGAAGAAACCCCTCAGGACGAAGCCCCGGAAGAGCAGGCCCAGCCCGGTGGTGACTTTACGGTTGATGCTGTCCCGGTTGAGACTGTTGGCGCGGATAAAGGTCCCTATGAAGTTCTTCTCGACGGGAAGCGACATGGCCCCATCCACAAGACCCTCGAAGGCGCGCAGAAGTTCGTCGCAGGACTGAGGGAGCGCAAGCCGACCGCCCGGGTTCAGGTCCGTCCGAAGAATCATCTCTATGGCGTCTGGGAGACCAAGGGTACGCAGCGCCGTCTGGTCAAGACGTTCCGTGACAAGGCCGCTGCTGAGCAGCATGCCAAGGATCTCGCATCAGAGCGCGCAGCCAAAGCTGTCGAGCGTGACTCCGTCATGTCCCGTCTCAAGAAGATGGATGAGAACCGCGCGCAGGCTGGCGCGGAGATCCTTGATTACTTCGCGAAGCTTGGTGCCCCGAAGCTTGGCGTCTTCCTGAAGAACCTGATCCGCGACGGCGGTGAGCTCAAGACGGGCATCGAAGGTGCCGCTGGCAACACCGACAAGATGCGCTTTGTGCTCTTGGCACTGGATATCTATGGGCCCGACATCTCTGCTGCAGATCTGGTCGCGCGCCTGAAGGGTGTCGTGAATCACGAGTTCATCCATATCTTGGAGAACTCCGGGGCGCTGTCCGACACCGAGATCCCTGCCCTGAAGAAGGCCGCCAAGGTCAGGACGTACAAGAACTCGGGCCTGACCTACTACGAACGCGCTGAGCAGATGTACCCGGAAGAGCCCCCAGAGGTCTGGGAGAAGGAAGCCATCGCGGAGATGTTCCGCGACTGGATGGAAGACCCGAGGAATGTCACGGGGCAGCCAGCCACGTTGTTCCGGCGGGTCATGGATATCATCCGGCGTATTGGTGAGTACCTCAAGGGCACCCGTGTCGAAGAGCGCATCATGCGCGACATCCGGGATGGCAAGTACGGGGACAAGATCCCTGACGCCCTCACCGCAGAAGAGATTACCAAGGCCTTCCCGGAAGATGAGCTTCAGTACTC
>Ga0315293_10005605_pt1 | contig 11820 bp, 11 predicted proteins | sample YL17G13_20_MG_FD_203071 | JGI IMG/M metagenome (GOLD analysis project Ga0315293, IMG submission 203071) | Sediment microbial communities from Yellowstone Lake, YNP, Wyoming, USA - YL17G13_20 | ecosystem: Environmental > Aquatic > Freshwater > Lake > Sediment | place: USA: Wyoming | collected... | reverse complement strand
GATGGCACCCAACGGCAGTGATTTCGCGGCTTTGGGCATAACGGTCAAGCCAACAGTGGCGACGGCAGCACCACATATGATTCCCGTGAGTACGCTGCGGCGATCAATTTCCTTCATGGGTCTGCTCCTCGTTGAACCAGTACGTTCTCAGACAGATAAACAATCATCGTGTCGCGTGAAAGTCCGACACCTGTGATGTTTCCGGCACAGGCTCCGGCCGGTGGCTAATGGTGGCACACTATCGCCGTGCTCTCACAAGCGTTGCGGATGCAGTTGGTGGTGACAGAAGAAATGTGCTTCCCGGTAAGGCTACTCAAATTCCTTGCGATGTATTCCTGTAGTCTCCTCTGTGCCCTGTCGGTGGATATCTGTTGGTTTCGGGCGTCGGCCGTAGCTCTGACAACGAAGCAGTTTTCCATTCCGGCCCAGACCGGTTGCGCAACAAGGGTGAAGGCTGCAAGCGCGCTAAGCGCTACACCAGCAACAAGCAATTTATTCATGGCGCTCTCCTCTCGTCAGGTCGCGGACCGATCGCCGACGCCCGAAAAACCTCACAGGTAACGATCTCCCTTCCTTCCTTGATCGGAGGCTCACCGTCTGGTGGCATCGCGACAAGAACGGTGAGGTGAGATAACAACGGACCCGGCGCAAGCTGGGGGAGGACCCTTGACTAAGATTGGAGGCCTCCTCCCCCCGAAAGCTCAGCGGCCGCTTTGCTTTCTCCGGCGGTCCACCTCAGCTTGGGACACTGCGCCTGCTGCGATCAAACCCCTGACGCAGGCGTGCGTCAGTTGATCCCCATGCCGACGCATGCAGTTTTCCAGACCTCTGGTTTCCAGCCCCCACTGGCTACAGAACCTGCGGTAATCATCGGCACACTTTCTCTTACCGGCCTCCGCCGAGCTGACGGTACAAAGAATAACAGCAAGCATGATAAACAGTGTCGCGCGGTAGTTTTTCATCGACTCCTCCTTTACAGCCAACAACAATGGTGACGCCGTTGTGATGGCGTGGCTACAGTTCCTCGGGTGAGCATTCACCGGGGAATCTCGGTTGGTTCTTGGCGCGACACGCCATTCATCTCGTGGCGAAACTCGGATACCGCCTTGTAGATAGCACGTCGCGCCCGGTTATTTGACCCCAGCGGCCCTGCGTAAACGAGGTTCGCGTGCACGCCAGTGCAATCACGGCTCCCGCTAATCCCACCAGGAAACTTCTCTGCAGACGGCCCATGCAAACCCCTTTGACAAATCGGTTGAGAGCGGATCTCGGAACCTAGCGGGATAATCGCTTTCGAAAAATGGACGATGTATGGCCGTCAGCCGCTTACCCCGTTTGGCACGCGAAAAAATCAAACGGGAGCTTGGCTATCTGAAGCGCACGTCCACGCAACGGTTGCCGTCCCAAAACCGGAATTCGCCGCAACTGAGGGGGCGAACTGGCGTCAGAGGTGCGGGGGGCCGATAATAACGGTGCCAATCGTCGACTCCATGGCGCCGATAATAATGGCGCCAATAGTCGACCTTCTGGATCACTCCGGCGACGTTCCAAGCGGTTGCTTTCAGGATTGGCCCTGGGGCAGCGCGGCTCGGCGCGCCTGAGATAAGGATGCCTGCAATGAAAGCCATCATGGCAATGAAGGCGTAACGCATTTGTAATTCTAACCCTGACGTCGAAACATGGCGACTTAGCGGCCGAGTTGCTACGGCGATGACGAACCATTGGCCGAAGTCGCGATGGCGGTCAAGGCCGAACGGTCTTTCGGGGGCTGAGCGTGTCGTTGGCTTCAGTGTTGCGGACGAGATCGACAAACTTAAGGGGCTTAAGAAATCAGGAGAGATCACCGAGGATGAATTTTCGCGTCTTCGCGCCAAGCTGGTTCAATAGCCAGAGTGGCCGCAGTGACGTGGTGATGGGTCGCATGCCTGACACGCCCTCCGCTTCTATCGGCGCGTCCGAAATGGTCTCGAGGACGTTGCCTTTGACGAGCACGTTCGATGGCGCGGAAAGCGAGGCGCTCTTTCCGTCGAAGATGCGGACATTCTTTACATCATCGGCGATCGGCGGAGTGCAACGTGCTTTAGCGAGAACTGCTGCACCAAATTGTCCGCCGAATAGAAAAGTCATGAAAGCCCCCCGGGCGATAACAAACAACAACGCTGGCGTCGCCTTACCACGGCAAATGACACAAAGCGCTATTGGCTCAAGAAGCGCCAGACCTGTTGCCTATTTTAGCGTGCACCCGACGCAGCCATAGCACTACTTGCGACGGGCGACGATGGACTTGCCGTCACCGCCATGCAGAACCAGTTTTCCATTCGCATTGATGTCGAAGCGGACGGTCTCTCGGAGGCCTCTCAAAAGCAAGGCCTCCTGATCCATCAGCGGCTGCTCGCAGGCCATCATCGATGATGCGAGGTCTGAGATCTTCAGGCCTTCTCCGGTCAACCAATAGGGACCGAAATACCGGTTGCAGGACCCGTTGCCGCTGATCTTGCCATCATCGCCAAAATGCATGGTCGGCTGCGATTTGGCGACGATGGCCTTTCCGGCAATCTGCTCAATCAGCCATTCGCCATTCAGCAAGGTCGCCGGATCACCGCCACAGCCGGAATATTTCTTCTCACCCAGTTCCACCGCCGCAGTCTTCGGATACTGCATTCCACTCATCGTATCGACGCATACTTTGTCAGTGATCGTCAGCGAAAACGTCTTGCCTTTCACCGTAGCTAGAAATGTCTCGGTGCCAGGTGAGACCTGTGCCTCAGGCTTCGGGGATATGGTGACGGCGTTAGCGTCCATGGCCTGGAACGTAATGGCGGCATCCGTGACTTCGACACGCCAGTTCGGTTCGTTTCCACGCCCGTTGAAGCTCGGCGTTGCGGCTTCCGAGGCCGTGGCAAAGGTTAACATCAGGACGGCCGCGCCAATGGGTGCGGTAATGATCGATATCCGGTGGGTCATGCCATGGTTATTTGGCCTGCAAATTTCCGATTAACGTGACAGTGCCCTCGGCCCTGAAGTGGCGGGCAGAGCACGTCTGCTCTGCCCAGGCACTTCGGACGTCAACTGCTCGGTTATGGAAGGGGTTAGACCGACTGCTTCGGTCGCTATTAACAAGCCCTGCAAACGCATTTCTTTCCGGTCCCCGAGTACGGGGCACAAACCCATTTGGTGCCCGCAGGGCAACGGTGCGTGCCGAACATGCACCCCGCCTTCTGAACAGTCGAATAGCCCTTAATCACAGCGAGTGAATCTACGGTTCCCGTCAATGGCGTTGCCTCGGCTTTCCACATCAGGGCTCCAGCAACGGTCACTGCTGCGGTCACACATAAAACAAGCGGCAGCTTGGTCATCTTTGCCTCCTTGGTTCTGGCTTGCAAATTACGTTCCCCAATCGTCGTCCTGTAGATCGAGGTAGCCGGTCCGGCTTCGTCGAGACTGCAACCTTAGCCCTTCTTCAATCCGGCATTCCCCAGATCGACTCTGGAACGGGGTAGACGATACCAGACGGCAGAGTTCCCCAGAAGCCCCATGATGGAAGGGCCTTGGTGCCGATTCCGAAGAGAAGCACGAGTCCGCGAGCGGCGTCGACACTGTCGGCCGATTAAATAAGCGGACATTGCTTCCTAAAACGTCACACGGGTCCGGATGCTAAATACCCATAGAGTATCGGTGAGCGGGTCGAGGGAAGGATCCGTAATGAATTGGATGTCTGGTGTGAGAGCGAGGTTTTGGGTCAGTTGAAAGCGATAGAACCGCTCTGCAGTTTTCTGTAAGGGCAGAAACTCGTTAGAGGGCTCCGCCCCAACCGAAGCCAAAGCCGATTAGATAGGAAGGCGCGCGGCGAGGTCGCCAGCCAAGACCTACGGTGACCTTGCGAGCGATCACCCAGCCTTCGGACCAGCCGCCGCGCGAAAATATCGTCAGGTCATCGGCGACGAGGTGGTTGGCGTTGAAGGCGATGCCCTTGGATCCGAGGTGGAGTTCTGGCGCACCAAAATCCTGCGCGTCTCTGTGCCACAAGGTGACGCTGAGATTGTTGGTATCCATCGGGCCGCGCCCCTGAATCGGAACGCCACTTCGCGCGAGGCTGCTGAACCCAAGTTCAACATGATAAAAATGCTCGGGCTCGGAGAAGAAGTCAGTCTGCGGTGAAGCCGGTGTCGTCGCTGTGATTTGTGTTGATGCCGCCCTTCAAGCAGAGGCTACCCTGGGTGCACGAATCGGCACTTTTTTCCGCCGGTCAGGCGTGTAAACTGGCCGTCATCAATGGCTTGGGAGGACGGAAATGAGACGCGTTGATCGTATCCTGTGCAGTCTGGCCGTCTTAGGGATGGTCGTCGGTCTCGCGTCGGCTGCCTATGCCCGCGCGCTCATCATCTACCCCTTGCAAGGCCAAAGCGCGCAGCAGCAGGAGAATGATCGCTCCGATTGCGCCGATTTCGCCGCGCAGACAAGCGGCTATAATCCGTCGGGACTGCCGATGATTATCCGTCCGGGCGCGCCTGGCCCAATCTCCGGGCCTGTCGTGCAGCCCCCGGTCGTTGTCGCCACCCCGAACGGCCCGGTTGTTGGGTCGGCGCCTCCGCCGCCTGGCCTCATCGGCGGCGTCATCAACCGGCGACAGGCAGCCGCCCTCGATGCGCTCTATGCCAATTATCTCGCCGCCGGGGCAACCTGCCTCACCGCGCGCGGCTATCAAGTGACGATGTAAGGGGGATAGTGATGCGTGTATCGATCGCGACGGCACTTCTGATTGCATCCATCTGCCTTGTCTCCGGGACGGCCTCCGCGGCTTCGGGCGCTTACATCTGCGCCATCGGCGAGGTCTACGAATGTCAGGCCGTGGACGGCTGCAAGCGGGTTTCCACGGACGCCGCCAACCTCTCCGAATTCATCGTGCTCGATATCGACAAGAAGCAGCTGACGTCAGCCTCCATGGGCGAGGCGCCCAAGACGGAAGACATCGAGGGCATCAGCTCGACGGACAAGAACATCTTGCTCTATGGCACCCAGGACGTGGATACCTGGAACGCGACCATCTCGCTGGAGACCGGCGCCCTCAGCGGCGGCATCTCGAGCGGCCCGTCGTCCTTCGCCCTGTTCGGCAATTGCACGCAGAAATGAGGGCGGCTAAGGGGCAAACTTTCCTCAGCCTAAGCGGTAACCAGGGGGACTTTTGCACGAGCCTCAGCCGGTCACGGCCTCGATCTCGCTCAGCCGCCAGTCCTTGCTGAAGAAGGTTGGAAGTGGGCTATACAGCTTGACGATTACGGAGCGGCTTTGTCCGGCGGGAAGATGGTCTTCCAATCGGTCTTCATGTCGGCAACGGTCCAACCCTTGGCAACTGCCTCATCGAGCGCCTTGTCGAGCTTGCCGACCTTGGAATCGCGGTCATAGGCGTATTCGCGCACCGCGTCGGTATGGTGCACGAGCCCCATGAAGCGCAAGCCGTCTCCGGCGGCGGTCCATTCCAGCATCTCCTTGTCGCCGTCCGAATTGCCGAAGGCGAAGATTGGACGCCGCCCGATAAACTTGTTGATGCCGACAGGCTTGCCGGGGCCATCGTCGACGAAATCGACCTTGGGCAGCTTCAACAGCACGGGGCTTGCGTCCCACATCTGGTACTGCGTCGCGCTGGTCGAGCCCACCACCTGCTCCGGTGGCACGCCATAGGTCTTGTCGGCGAAGACGCGCATGAACTCCTGACCGCCGCCCGAGACGATGAAGGTCTTGAAGTCGTTGGCGCGCAGATAACTCAGGAGCTCGAGCATCGGCTGATAGACGAGGTCGGTGTAGAGGCGTTTGAACCGAGGCTGCTTAACGGTGGCGAGCCAATCGCCGACAATCTCGTTGAACTCGGCGGTGGTCATGCCGGAATGGGTGGCGGCAATGATCTCGAGGAGCCGCTTTTCGCCGGTCGCCTCCAACGCCTTCAGGTCGCCTTCGAGTACGGCTTGGAAGGGCTGCGTCGTCTTCCATTCCGGATGCTGAGCGGCGAGCGCCTTGATCCGGTCCAGCGCAAAGACGAACTGCGTGTAGAGCGGCTGCTCGACCCAGAGCGTGCCGTCATTGTCGATGGTGGCAATGCGCTCCGCAGGCTTCACATAATCGGGGCTTCCCTCCTTGGTCACTTTGCCGACGAAATCGACAATCGACTGCTTGGTCGGCCCGCCGTTCCAAGAGGGCAGGGGATCGGCGTCTTGCGCCTGCACGGGCGCCGCGCTCCAAGCACAAAGGACGAGTCCGGCAAGAGCCGCGAGAAAAGTGCGCCGGCTCAGATTGAAAGCTGCATCGAAGCCCGACGACATTGCTCGCATGTGAGGTCTCCCTAAAGTCCGGCAAAATATAGCAGATACAGCGCGGTGAAGGTCGCATCGGAGAGCGCGACGAAAGCTAAGCGTGCTTCAGTCCGAATTCTGAAATCCGCGAACGATCCAAGTGGTGACACCCCAAATGATCCCGGCGGCTGCCCAGATTACGAGACTCAATGCGACGAAGAAGGCGGCAGCTTCCCACTGTAACGGGCACCAACGATGGCTGGACGCAATCAAGCCTTGTTGTTTTGCGTTCCGGCCTTCCGCGGCTTAAGCTCTGATCAGGTACGTTTCAGACTAAGCGGGGCCGCCCAACCGGACGGATTCCGCTTTTTGACGTAAGATTGAGACCATGAACGCGCGGAGGAACGACAACGGCAATCCGCGCCGAGCGGAAACCGGCGAAGGGCCAACGCCTGACGCGCCGCCGCCACTTCAGAAAAGCGAGGCTGCGCCGCGGCGGTCGCGCAAAGGCGTGCGCTGGCTCTTGCTGATTCTGCTGGCAGCCGCCGTTGCCGCGCTTGCCTATCGCTATTGGGGATTTTGGCAGCATCTACCGTTCGGGCAGACCAGCCAGCCCGCCCCCGCCGCGCCGCCGCCGCCCGCCGTTACCGTGGCCAACCCTGTGACGCGGGAGCTGATCGAATGGAAGGAATTCACCGGCCAGTTCCAGGCCTTGGAATCGGTCGAGGTCCGGGCGCGCGTTAGTGGCTATCTCGAATCAGTCAATTTCGCCGACGGTCAGACCGTGAAGAAGGGCGACCTGCTCTTCGTCATCGAGCCGAAGCCGTACGAGCTCGCGCTGGAATCCGCCACGGCCGAGCTCGCCCAGGCCGGCGCCCAGCTGGATCTTGCCAAGGCCCAGCTCCAGCGCACCACCCAGCTCAAGCAGAAGGACTACGCCACCCAGGAGACCTATGACGAGCGGGTCGCCCAGGTGCACACCGCCACGGCGACGCGAGACGCGGCGAGCGCCGCGCTCGACCAGGCCAGGCTCAATCTCGATTACACCCGCGTGACGGCGCCCATCCCCGGCCGCGCGAGCCGCCATGAGCTTAGCGTCGGCAGCCTGGTGCTTGGCGGCACCAACGGCACCCCCTCGGTGCTTACGAGCATCGTCTCGCTCGACCCCATCCAATTCTATTTCAATGTGAGCGAAGCCGACGGCATGGCTTATAAGCGTCTCGTCGAGAGGGGAGAGATCCCGTCGGCGCGCGCCGGAACCGTCGAGGTCTACGCCCAGCTGATGGACGAGACCGATTGGCCGATCAAAGGCACGATCGATTTCGTCGATAACCAATATGACCGTTCGACCGGCACCATTCGGGTGCGCGCGGCCTTCCCCAATCCCACCTATTTCATCACCCCCGGCCAGTTCGGCCGCATCCGCGTGCCGATGTCGCAGCTCCACCCCGTGCTGCTGGTGCCCGACGCGGCAATCGTGACCGATCAATCGACCAAGATGCTGTTCACCGTGACGCCGAACGGCACGGTCATCCCCAAGCCGGTGCAGCTCGGTGCGGTGGTCGACGGCAATCTCAGGATCATCAGCAGCGGCATCGACAAGAGCGACGAGGTGATCGTCAAAGGTCTGCTCCGCGCGCGTCCCGGGGGGCAGGTCGCGCCCGAGAAGGGCACGGTCGAAGATGCGGCCTCGCCGAAGCAATGATCGCGCGCCGGGCGGGGGCGATGACCTCATGAATATTTCGCACTTTTTCATAGACCGGCCGATCTTCGCCGCCGTCATCTCCATCATCATCACCCTGATTGGCGGCGTCGCGTATTTCGCGTTGCCGGTCGCCCAATATCCGGACATCGCGCCGCCCTCCGTCTCGGTCACGGCGTCCTATCCCGGAGCCTCCGCCGAGATCGTCGCCAAGACCGTGGCGACGCCGATCGAGCAGGAGGTCAACGGCGTCGACAACATGCTCTACATGACCTCGCAATCGACGAGCGACGGCAGCATGTCGCTGGCGGTCACGTTCAAGCTCGGCACCGACCTCGATACGGCACAGGTCCTGGTGCAGAACCGCGTGGCCATCGCCCAGCCGCGGTTGCCCGAGGAAGTGCGCTCGATAGGCGTGACGGTGACTAAGCAGTCGCCGGATCTGATGCTGGTGATCCATCTCCTGTCGCGCGATGGCACGCGCGACCAGCTCTACATTTCTAACTACGCCACCTTGCATGTGAAGGATGTGCTGTCCCGCATCGATGGCGTCGGCAACGTCACCATTTTTGGCGCGCGTGACTATTCGATGCGCATCTGGCTCAATCCCGAGAAGCTCGCGGTGCGCAATCTGACGGCCGGCGACGTCGTCGTCGCGCTTCGGGGCCAGAATGTGCAGGTGGCGGCCGGCGTCATCAACCAGCCGCCGGTGCCGCAGCCTGGCGCCTTCCAGCTCAATGTCGAGACCCAAGGCCGTCTCAGCGACCCCGAGGCCTTCGGCAACATCATCGTCAAATCCGATACCGACGGCCGGGTGGTCCGTATCCGCGACATCGCGCGCGTGGAGCTCGGCGCCGCCGACTACGGCCGCAACGGCTATCTCGACGAGAAGGTGGCGGTGCCGTTGGGCATCTTCCAGCGCCCGGGCTCGAATGCGCTCGCCACCGCCGCCCAGGTCGAGAAGGCCATGGCGGAGCTGTCCAAATCGTTCCCACTCGGGCTCAACTACGACATCGTATACAACCCGACGGTCTTCATCTCGCAATCCGTTGAAGCCGTGATCCAAACCATGTTCGAGGCGGTGATCCTCGTGGTGGTGGTGATCATCCTGTTCTTGCAGACCTGGCGCGCCTCGATCGTGCCTATCGTCGCCATTCCGGTGTCGTTGATCGGCACCTTCGCCATGCTCTCGGCGCTCGGCTACTCGCTCAACAATCTCTCGCTGTTTGGCTTGCTGCTCGCCATCGGTATCGTTGTCGACGACGCCATCGTCGTCGTCGAGAACGTCGAACGCAATATCCGCGAAGGCTTGAGTCCGCGCGCCGCCGCCTACAAGACCATGGAGGAGGTTGGCGGGGCGCTGATTGCCATCGCGCTCGTGCTCTCCGCCGTGTTCATCCCGTCGGTCTTTCTTAGCGGCATCCTCGGCCAGTTCTTTCGCCAGTTCGCCGTCACCATCGCCACCTCGACGATCATCTCGTTGATCGTCTCGTTGACCTTAAGTCCGGCGCTCTGCGCGCTGTTGTTCAAGCCGCACCAGCCGCATCCGGAGCGGCAGAACATTTTCATCCGGCCCGTCAACGCCTTCTTCCACGGCTTCAACCGCGGCTTCGAATGGCTGTCCTCGCGCTATGGCGGGCTGACCCGGCGCTTGGTGCGCGTGGCGCTGCTCATGGTGCTCGTTTATGTCGGCCTGATCGGGTTCACGGTCTTCGAATTCACGCGCGCGCCCACGGGCTTCATCCCGCAACAGGATCAGGGCTATCTCATCAACATCGTCCAGCTGCCGCCCGGAGCCTCGCTCGCCCGCGCGGACGAGGTGACCCGGCGCATCAACAAGCTGGTGCTGGACACCCCCGGCGTCGCCCATACCGTCCCGATTGTGGGCCTCGACGGCGCCACCTTCACCAATGCGCCGAATTCCGCCGTGATCTTCAGCCCGCTCGCTCCCTTCCCCGAACGCGCCGAGAAGGGCCTGACCGCGCAAAAGATCATGATGAGCCTCAATCAGAAATTCGCCGCGATCCAGGACGCTATCGTCATCAGCGTGTCGCCGCCGCCGGTGCGCGGCATCGGCACCACCGGTGGGTTCAAGCTGGAGGTGCAGGACACCCATGGTGGCGATCTCGCCCAGCTCGAGACGGTGGCGCAATCCATCGTGGCGGCCGCCAATCAGACCCCGGGCCTGACCAGGATCTTCACCACCTTCAACACCCGCACGCCGAAGATCTGGGCCGATATCGATCGCGTGCGCGCCGAGATGCTGGGGGTCAAGGCCGACGACGTGTTCCAGACCCTGGAGGTCTATCTCGGCTCCCAATATGTGAACGATTTCAACTTCCTCGGCCGCACCTACCGCGTCACGGCGCAAGCCGACGGCAAGTTCCGGCAGGACCTGCACGCCATCTCAGAGCTGAAGACGCGCAACGCCAAGGGCGAGATGGTGCCGCTCGGCTCCGTCGCCGCGTTCAGCAACATCACCGGCCCGTACCGCGTCGAGCACTTCAATTTGTTTCCCGCCGCCGCCGTTCAGGGCGCCACGCTGCCAGGCTTCTCGACAGGCTACGGGCTCAAAGCCATGGACGGCATCGCGCAGCAGCTCTTGCCGGAGGGCTATGCCTCGCAATGGACGGAGATCGCCTATCAGGAGCAGCTTGCCGGCAACACCGCCATTTACGTGTTCGCGGCCTCCGTGGTGTTCGTGTTCCTGTTGCTCGCGGCGCAATATGAGAGCTGGACGCTGCCGCTCGCCGTCATCCTGATCGTGCCGATGTGCCTGCTCGCCGCCGTCAGCGGCTTACTGTTCCGCGGCATGGACGTGAACATTCTGGCGCAGATCGGCTTCGTCGTGCTGATTGGCCTGGCGGCAAAGAACGCCATCCTGATCGTGGAGTTCGCGCGGCAGAACGAGGAGCATGGCGAGGATCGCTTTCAGGCCGCCGCCGAAGCCGCCCGGGTGCGTCTCCGCCCGATCCTGATGACCTCGTTCGCCTTTATCCTTGGTGTGTTACCCTTGGTGATCGCCACCGGCGCCGGCGCCGAGATGCGCCAGTCGCTCGGCACGGCCGTGTTTTTCGGCATGATCGGCGTCACCATCTTCGGCCTCATCTTCACGCCCGTGTTCTACGTCGTGGTGCGGAAATTCGCAGCAAAGCCGCGCGTTCAACCAAGCGGCGAACCTGCGCAAGCCGAATGAAGTCTGCTTTGACGGACGCCTCGCAGCGGCACGCTGCGGTCGTCATTGCGGCCTTGGACGAGGCCGCCAATATCGAGCGGTTCTACGAGCGACTTTGCCGCGCGTTGCAGGCCCTGCCCCACACACGCTTCGAATTCATCTGGTTGGTGGAGGGGACCGACGGCACGGCGGACAGGCTTCGGCGGCTCGGCAAAGTCAAGGCTGCGCCGCCATTCCCCATCGTCGAGCCCGCAGAGCGGCGAGGGCTCGGGCCGCGTTCCGGCTGGGCTTCGATGTGGTCGGATGACGCCGACATTGTCGTCACCATGGATGCCGACCTGAACCACCAGGCGGAGGATCTCGGGCGACTCCTCGACGCATTTGAGACCGAGAAGGCCGACATTGCCATCGGATCGCGCCAGGTGCCGGGCGCCGACATCCGCGGCATGGCGCTTTGGTCGGTCAATCGGCTGCTCCGTCAATTTTTTCGCCTGCCTATCCGCGACGTGAGCTCCGGCTATCGCATCTATTGCGCCTCCGCCTTGCGGCGGATTCGCTTCGAGAGCGAGGGCTACGCCTTTCTGCCGGAGATTGTTGTGCTCGCCTTCAAGCATCGCATGCGCGTCACCGAAGTGCCGATCACCTTCACCCAACGCCGG
>Ga0315293_10005604_pt1 | contig 11821 bp, 11 predicted proteins | sample YL17G13_20_MG_FD_203071 | JGI IMG/M metagenome (GOLD analysis project Ga0315293, IMG submission 203071) | Sediment microbial communities from Yellowstone Lake, YNP, Wyoming, USA - YL17G13_20 | ecosystem: Environmental > Aquatic > Freshwater > Lake > Sediment | place: USA: Wyoming | collected... | reverse complement strand
TGTAAACCATCCCGCTAAAAAAGCCGGCCGCGATCAGTTTTTCGTTAAAAAATCAGCAAATTGGATATGGTGTTTTTCCAGGGTAATACCCAGCACCTTGTTGACGCGGGAAAGGGCCAGGCTGTAATCAATCAGCGATTTCAATTCGGCAATCTGGGCATTGGAAAAATCACGCTGGTACTGCAAGACCAGGTAATTGGTCGATAGGCCGACCGCTAGTTTTTTCTGTTCCGCGGCCAGCTTCTGGTCGGCCAATTCCCGGGAAATGCGGTTGGCCTCGACAATCTTGGCGTTGGTCTCCAGATCCATGATGATCTGCTTGACCTCGGAATAGATCGTGCTCTCTGTCTTCTTGAGCGTTAGCAGCGATTGCTCCAGGTTCAGGCGGGCCTGGCTGAGGTCGGCGCGCCCCGAGGCGTTAAAAAGCGGGATGGACAGTTGCAGGCCGAACGAATAATTGCGATAGAGGCCCTTCAGCGCATCGCGCAACGAATCGCTCAAGCCCCCACCGATGGTGCCGGCTGCGGCATCGACCGGCAGGAGGCTGAAATCCACGTCCTGCGGAGTGCCGCTCAATCCCTTGGTATAATAGGAAGCGGTGAGCTGCAGGTTGGGCAGCAGCTGGTTGCGGTAGTAGCGGACCTCGATGTTCTTGCTCTTCAAGTCAAGCCGCACTTGCTCGATGTCGGGCCTTTTTTCGAGCGCTTGCTCTAAAAAGCCGTTGAAATCGACCTCGATCGGACTGAACAGCGGCTCGTCCTGCGGGACGATGGCCTCGGGCATCCGGCTGATGTTCAAAATACGGCGCAGGTTTTCCTCATAGGTCTGGATCTGGCTGCGGGCCTGCAGCGTCTCGCTTTCGCGGGCGGCCACTTCGGCCTGGGCGGTGAGGATGTCCATGGGGGCGGACACACCGACCCTGACCTGGACTTCGTTCTGCTTGAGCAGGTCCTTGGCCAGCTGCAGCGATTTTTCCTTGACGGCAAGGTTGCGGTGCGAATAGACCAGGTTCCAATAGGCCTCCTCGGTCTGGTAGATCAAGTCGATCACCGCCTGCTTCAGGGCGAAAAGCGATCTGTCTTTGTTGTTGCGGGCGATGATGATGCTCCGTTTGGTGGCCGTCAGCCCGAAATTTTTCAGCAAGGGCTGGTTCAGGCTGAAGGTGAGCTGCGAATTGTAGCGGGGATTGATCTGGCTGTAGCGCGAGTTGGTCGAATTACGCGAATTTTGCAGGTCCACGCTCAGGCTGCCGCCCAAGAGCAGGTTTTGCGAAAGGGTGAAGGCCAGCGATCCCGAATCGGCCTTTTCAATGTCGGCGCCGGTGAAAATGCTGGAGCTGGGGGTCGTGGTCGAGCCGCGGCTGAAATCGACCGCAAGGGTCGGAATGAAAATGGAGGTGCTCTTGCTCCACAGCGCCCGGGCGATATCCGGATTGGTCATCTCTATCTGCAGGTCGAGGTTGTTCTTCAAAGCCTGGTTGATGACCTCGTCAAGGGTCATGGACTGGACATCTTTATCCTGTGCCAAGCCCGGCCAACTTATCCATAAAAGTACAAATGCCAAGCAAAATATTTTTTTCATCGTCATGCCTCCGGGGTTAAGGATAGTATACGAAAAGCAAACAAAAAAGTTCCTTTTTTCTTGCAAGCGCGCAGCGGGGGCGCTCAGGGGAAACAGGCTTACGGCTAGATGATGCCTTTGTCTTTTAGCCACTCGTCGTTGTAAATCGTGCTCAGGTAGCGGGAAGCGCCGTCGGGGAATACCGTGACGAAGCGGGCCGGATGTTCCAGTCTTTTGGCCAGCTGGCGCACCCCCCACAGGGCCGCTCCGCTGGACCCCCCGGCCAGGATCCCCTCGCGCCGTGCCAGTTCGCGGGCGGCCAGGAAGGCCTCCTTGTCGGTCACCTGGAACATTTCATCGATCACGCTGAAGTCGGCGCAGCGGATCATGAATTCATCACCCAGCCCCTCCAGCAGATAGGGACCCGATTTCGCGTTTTTGCGCTGATGAAAATTGTCGTAAAAAACGGAGCCGACGGGGTCCACGGCAATGACCCTGATGTTTTTGTCCTTTTCCTTGAGGAAGCGGGCAGTGCCGCCGATCGTGCCGCCGGTGCCGATCCCGGCGACGAAATAGTCGATCCTGCCGTTCATCTGCTCCCAGATCTCCGGGCCGGTGCCCAGATAATGGGCCTCATTGTTGTCGCGGTTGTTGTGCTGGTCGGGGAAAAAGCAGTTTGGCGTTTCGCGGGCCAGACGCGGTGTGATGTTATTGTAGCTGTCGGGAGACTCGGGCGGCAGGGTGCTGTCCACCATGTGGATCTCGACGCCCAGGGCCTTCAGCTGGTCGAGTTTTTCCCTGCTGATGCGGTCGCGAACGACTACTTTCAGCCGGTAGCCTTTCTGGATGGCGATCAGGGCCAGGCCCAAGGCGGTGTTGCCCGAGGAATTTTCGATGATCATGTCGCCTTTTTTTATCTTCCCCTCTTTCTCGGCCTTTTCGATCATGTGGCGGGCGATGCGGTCCTTGCTGCTGCCCATGGGATTCAGGAATTCCAGTTTGGCGAAAACCTCGCCGGGGATGTCTCCGGCCACGTGATTCAGTTTGACCAGCGGCGTGCTGCCGATGCAATCAACGATGCTGCTATAGCTTTTTTTTCTGTTCATGGACCGTTCCTTTTGAAAACCGCGCTGGAACGGATATTTTATATGAAATCGCCGTGCCTGTAAAGGACCGCCCCTCAGGGAGCGGCTAGGCGACCGATGGGAGGGGCATTGATGAAAGTCAGATCTTCCTGGCGAAAACATTGGCCAGGCCGAGGAAGCCTATGGCGATGAAGCGCTCGCGTAAAAATCTGCGCCGCGCCAGCAAGGCGAAAAGTTTCCGCAAGGGCAAAAAACGCGCCCGCGCCTCCAGGCGGTCCAGGAAATAACCGAGCCGGAGAACGCGCACGTGGCGTCGGCAAGCCAGGACCTCGAAGCCGCAGGCCACCAGCATGCGCTCCAGGGTCGGCTTGGAAAAATGGACCAGGTGCATGTCCATGAAAAAGGGATAACGGCCGCCCAAAATCCGCGCAGCGAGGCTGTCGACCCGGTGGGTGCTGACGGCGACGATCCCGCCCGGTTTGAGCAGCCGCCGGACATTCTCCAGCATGGCGACCGGACGGCTCAGGTGCTCCAGTACGTCCCAGAGGGTGATCACATCAAAGCTCGCCGCCTCCAGGCCGGCATCCTCCAACGCCGATGCATGCACCGGACCAAGGCTCTCCTTTTGGGCGATGGCCGCTGCCCAGGCGCTCAATTCAACACCGGTCACCTTCCAGCCGGCGGCCGCGGCCGTTTTCATGAATACGCCGGTATAGCAGCCCACGTCCAGGAGCCTGCCCGGAGGCTTCGCCAGGTCATGCAGCTGGAGCAGCGAGCGGGCGAAGGTCCGCTCCCGCGCCGCTGCTTCCTCCTGGTAAAGTGGATCCTCGACCGCGCGATAGATATCCAGCACCTGCCCCGGATGCAGCTGGGGGTTGCTGAACAACAAACGGCAACGGTTGCACTGGACGATGTCGCCGTGCCGGGAAAGGGAGGTCGAGGTGCAGCGGAAGCGCTCGGCGGTCATGGCCTCCCCTTTCCCTTTGCTGGCGGGATAGCGGAGGCGGGAATCGGGGCTGCCGCACAGGGGGCAGTTCACCCGGATCCACTCCGGCCCGCCGCTTTCCATGCTATTCCCGGAAGCGGCTGCAGCGGAGCCGCAGCAGGGTAAATATGCTCTTGAAGATCTCACGGCGCGAAATTTTGGATGTCCCCATGGTGCGGTCGAAAAAGATGATGGGCACTTCGGTCACGCGGGCATTTTTCCTCTGGGCGCGAAAGATTGTCTCCACCAGGAACGAATAGCCGTTCGAGCGAACTTTCTCCGGCTTGATCTCTTCCAGTATCGTGCGCCTGTAGGCGCGGAAGCCGGAGGTCAGATCGGCCCCTTTCAGCTTCAGGATAAAGCGGGCAAAACGGTTGGCCAGCCAGCTGAGCAGGATCCGGCGGATCCTCCAGTTTATGGTACCGCCGTCGCGGATATAACGGGAACCGATCACGACATCGTTGTCCCGGCTGGCCTCGAGCACGGCCGGCAAGTGGAGAGGATTGTGCGAAAAATCGGCATCCATGGTGACCAGCACTTCATAGCCGTGGTCCAGCCCAAAGCGCAGCCCGTCGCGGTAAGCATTGCCCAGTCCGCGTTCTCCGCTACGCTCGATCAGCGTAACCGTCTCTCCGACGCCGCGGCACGAGCGCACCACCTCGCCGGTGCCGTCGGGAGAGCGGTCGTCCACGACGACGACATGGGCGCCGGGAACGATCTCACCGATCTGCTTGAGCAGTTCGGCAATGTTTTCGCGCTCGTTGTAGGTGGGGATGATGATCAAGGTCTTTTCCAGCACCTGGTAGGCGATGAAGGTGACGGCCTGGGCAATTCTCACGTTTTTTCCCCCGTTGCCCGCATCCGCAGCACCTGCACCTTGTATGGCAGTTCTCCATAGCGGGCATAGAAAGCCAGAATCTTGCTTTGCATGTCCTCTCCCGCGGCCAGGACGAATCCCCGGTCAGTGAAGACCAGCGTGGTCGCCTGTCCCTTCAAGACCGGTAAAAGTTCTTCCTTCCTCGCCGGGGCCATCAGCCGCGAGAATGGCTCACCTAAAAAATTGGCCAGCGGCGACAGGAACACCTCCTGCCAGATCGCCCGGTCACGGACGAACAGGATTTTCTTGTAGCCTTTGACCGCATCGGCCAGCTCGAACACCGCCCGCCGCTTCCCCAAGTCAACGAAAATGACGGGCCGGTCGGGCGCGATTTCTCCCTTGACCTGGGCGTACATCGCGGCCACCTGGCGATGCAGATCCCCGCGCAGCCGGTAATCCTCTATTTCCCAATGCAGCATGATCGCTTGCTGGGTCAGGAAAAAAATCAGCGGCAAAGCGATGAGGACCATTGCCAGCCGGCGCTTTTCCGCATGCCTTTGCGCGAAGGCCCGGTATTCAACGGCAACAAAGGCGACGATCATGATCCAGAAACCCGGCAGGGGAAAATAATTGTATCGGGCCGCGGCATAGTAAACCGGCAACGAGATGCCGATGCCCAGCAGCATCCAGAACATGCCGAAAAGAGCAGGACGGTTTCGGCGGCGCACGAAGGTGAACAGCATCGCCGCCAGCAACAGCGCCAGCAGGACAAGCTGCAGTCGGCCGCCCTCATATTGTTCGCCCAGGCCCATGTATTTATAGACGAGGAAGGCAGCTTTATCGGCCATCGTTTTCAACCCGGCCCTGCCGTAGGCGGTGAAGGCGGCATTGCCCCTGAGTATGGGGAGGCCCACAAAAATCAGCAGGTAGAGCCCCAGGAGGATGAACAGGCCGAGCGTATGAGCGAATGCCCGTTTCAATGGGATCTCCATGACCAGCCATAGCATGGCCATAGCGAGAAACGGCAAAACGATCCACGTTTCCTTCGCTGCCAGGGCGCCGCCGGCCAGCAGCAGCAGGAGCAGGTGTTTGCCCAACGGCATTCCCCTTGCGGCGGAAGCGCTGCGCACCAAGAACAACAGGGCGGCGAGGACGAACAGCATCATCAGCGAATCGGGACGCCCGGCAGCCCATAAAGTGACTTCACTGTAATAGGCGGACACGCCAAAGGCGAGAACGAGCAGAATGGAAGGCAGGGTTCGCCTGAAGAGACGGAGGGCCAACAAGAATAAAAGCCAGAGATTGGCCAGGTGCAGGAGGACGGTGAACAAATTGTAATAAAAAACTTGGGTGCCGAAGAGGGTGTAATTCAGCAGGTAGGAGAACTTGACCATGGGCCGGAAAAAATTGTTGATTTTCTCCAAAAGCTGGCCGGGTTGTCGCCAACCCCGGTAGGCGCTGTCCAGCCATTCGAAATCATCGCCCATGAGATAGTTGCTCAGGGCGGGAATATACAGCAGAAAAATCAGGGCCAGTACGCAGCCGCACCAGAAACGGGGATTTTTTTTCTCCAAGCGCGAGAGCCAATTGCCCAAGCTCATCCAAAAGCTCCTTGCCGTTGACCGCAGCAACAACCAAAATCAGGCATCAACCCCGCCTGGGGCCGATGGCAAAACAATTTGCCCGTTTTTCGGCGATCCTATTTTGCGCAAAAGGGGACGATATGTCAACTGCCATGAAGCGAGCTTTAGCATGAAGCAGCTGGCCGGCATGGCGGGGATAGTGCTTAATTTTCTGTTTTGAATTCGGGAAAGGGGGCGGCGAATAGTTCCTTCAAAACCATCGGCGCCAGGGCGTAGCCGACGATCAAAAAAGCATCACAGATGACCTTATGCCTGTCGGAAGGGACCAGCAGCACCATTGGCAGCATGATCAGCAGATACATCAGCAGCACGAGCAACGCTTTCAGGTTCTTTTTCCAAGCCAGGATCAGCAATGAGCCCAAGCCAAAGAAAGTTAAAGCGGCGATGTCCAAAACCGCGGCGATGCTCAGGTCATAGATGGAAAATCGCAGCCGATAGATGAAGAGCGCCAAGACTAATTGGAGAACGATCAGGACGGCAAAGGCCCGGCGGCGCTTTTTCATCAGGAAAACAAAAGGCAGGAGCCAGTAGAAGATGCTGTTTTTCGCCGCCGGGTAGTAGTCCCTGAACGCGGCATTGATGCGCTCCTTCATCCTGACTAGATGCCAATGGAAACCATTCTCCCGAAAAAAAACAATGCCCTTCTTCCACAGCCAGCGATCCGCCTCGACCTCGCTCATGCCCTGCTTCAATAGGTCATTCATGATGTTTTTGTAATCTATGATATTATTCAGGTCCATGCGAACGGCGGGATTGTTGGCCACATAGAAATTGTAGCCGGTGATGGTCGAAAACACAGGAAACTCACCCAGGACAAACTTGTTGCGGATGATCCAGGCTGAAAAAATCAGTATCGGGAATAGGAGCGCGATGACATATTCCTTCCTCTTCAACATCAACGGCAGCGGGAAAAGAAAAATCAGAATGATCAGCAACAGGTTCTGCTTGACCATGATGGCCGAGGCGAGAAAAAGAGAAAAGGCCAGCAACTTGTATGTTTGTCTCTTGGCCAGATAAGAAAAAAGGGCAAGCAAGGCGATGAGCAAGAGAAAAAACGCCAAAAATTCGGGATGAATGATGTTGGCCATGACCCGCAGCGGTTCGAAAAACGTGCATAGAAAAGCGGGAAACAATGCCAGTTCTCGCGAACGGGAAACGTGGAAGGTCAACCAATAGAAAATCAATGGCAGCAGGCAGAAAAAAAGGTTCTGATAGAGGATAACGGCCATGAGGCACTTGTCTTTTCCATACAGCCAGCGGAAGAGCATTAAAAAAACAGGGTATCCGGGAGTGCGAAAAGCCGTCCCGCCAGGCGTGACACAAATCCCGACGCTGACCCGGTATCCCTTGCCCTCATAAAGATTGTTCGCCATGGAGACATATTCCCGGGCATCCATGCGCAAAAATTGATTTTCGTCCTTAATGAACGAAATTTCTTTCAGGGACAAATAGAAATTAAAAATTACCAGCCCCAGCAAGCATAATGCAGGCAGCCTGATTTTGATTTTATTCGACGGACGGAGAATGCCGGCAAAGAAAAGCCATATTTTTTGCATCTTCATCCAGTAATGTCCATTGCCGCGACGTTACGTTTTGCCATCGGGAAATTCTAAAAGAAATGGACAGCAATGTCAAAAATTACCATTAACGGAATCCGGGGGATGAAAAGCAAGGGGAAATTAGTCGTGGACGCGGCGATCAGGAAACGGTTTTTTCAACGCGCTTCCCGGGGGGCAGTAACGGGTGACTGGCCGTGGTCCTGATGAAACGCGCGTAGCCCCGGTCGGATCTCTTTATTCTAACGCCCAATCCGGCCGACACATTCTCCCCCGGCGGGCTCATCCTATCCGTATTCCAGACCACCAAGCCGGTGAGGGAATATATGTCGTCGGCCGCGGCCAGGAGAATTTTGAACTCACTTTGCACGGGAAATATCTCGGTCGTGGCGATCAACATTCCCCGGCGCGAGATATTGACGGTGACCCCCATGCGCTCAAAACCATTCTGGCTGATATTGACCAGCAGGCTTTTGTTTATTCTTTTCTCTTTTCTTTTTGTCATAATCGTTCTTGCCGAAGATCGACAAAGGGTCCAATCCGAAATTTAGTAGCAAATCGCGTGCCAACCACTGTGAACAGCAACGGCTAAAAAAATTTTCCGATAAACTGCCGCCGACGCTTTCCAATCTAGGGTTTTACCATTGCTTTTTCTGATTTTCAACTTGTTCGACAAAAAAATTGTAAATAAAAATGGGTAAATTGTTTACAGTTAAAACTATCAATTCCCATTTCAAATTTTTTTTGTTGACATGCGAGAAATTCGATGCTATATTTATGATATCAAAATGATATTCATTTAATTTAGGAGGTTCGCATGACAAAAGAAACACAAGGAAAGTCATTCAAGGGATGGGCAGTCGCCGCTCTCCATGCGCTGCTGGTAGCCGCCATTCTTTTGATCTTCATCTCCGGGGTCAACACCGTCCGCTGGTCCGCCCCGCAGATTATCCCGATCCTCGCATTGCTGATCGTTGTCGCCGTCATCCTACCCCCGGGCTACTTCACACTTCAGCCGAACGAGGCCAAGGTGCTGGTCCTTTTCGGCAAGTACAAGGGGACGATCCGCAGCGACGGCTTTCACTGGACCAACCCCCTGCAGCTGGCCCAACCGCGCGGCAAGTACACGGTTTCCCAGCGCATACGCAACTTCGAGATCGAAAAGCTGAAGGTCAACGACAAGCGCGGAAATCCCATTGAAATTGCAGCTGTCGTCGTCTGGCGGGTCGTGGACACCGCCCACGCCCTTTTCGACGTCGACCACTACGAGCATTACGTCAAGATCCAGAGCGACGCCGCCCTGCGCCACCTGGCCAACTGCTACCCCTACGATCACGGTGAAGAAGAGGAAGTGACCTTGCGCAGCGGCATGGACGAAGTGGCCCAAGTTTTGAGAAAGGAACTTCAAGACCGGCTGGCCAAAGCCGGGGTGCAAGTGGATGAAACCCGGCTCACCCACCTGGCCTACGCACCGGAAATCGCCAACGCCATGCTGCGCCGCCAAATGGCCGAAGCCATCATCGCCGCCCGCCGCAAGATCGTCCATGGCGCCGTTTCCATGGTCGAGATGGCTCTGGAAGACCTGAAAACCAAGAAAGTAGTCGAGCTGGATGAAGACCGCAAAGCAGCCATGGTCAGCAACCTGCTGGTCGTGCTGTGCGGTGAGGCCGAGGCTCAGCCGGTGATCAATACCGGCACATTGTACAAATAATTCAGCGACTGCCCGGTCATGTCCGCAAAAAAATCATTCCTGCTGCGCCTCAGCCAGGAGATGTGGGAAGAATTGGAGCGCTGGGCCGCCGACGATTTTCGCAGTGTCAACGGCCAGATCGAATCCATTCTCAACGAAGCCATCAACCGGCGCCGTAAAAAAGCGCCGGCAACGGCTCCTCAGGCCGAGTCGCCCCCCCCCATCAAGGAGGAAACATGAAAAAAGGCGTTTGCCCCCGCTGCGAGGGAAAAGAAATCTACAGCGGCAGTTCTGTGGCAAATAAATCGGGAATGCACGAGAGCAACTGTATCCCGGTTTCATTTTTGCGAAGAGCTGCACTCGACAATTTCGTCTGCGGCCAGTGCGGCTATGTGGAGAGCTACATCGCCAAGGAAAAAGACCTGGCCGCGATCAAAAAGAAATGGCCGCTGGTACTTTGACGAATATGCCTATCGATTCAGGGTGGGCTGCATTTGTTTGCTGCCAACGAATCCGGTCATGTCATCACGATCAACTTGACTTTTTCCAAATTCATCAGTAAACATTGTTAATGAGTCATGCTGATTTCCTTGTCTATAATCGACCCGCTATCAAGCAAGCCCAACCCGATGGAGAAAGAGATGCCCAACCAAAATGCCAGTAGCCCCATGTGCACTATAAGATCTCTCCAAAAGATCCTCGAGATTATCGATGCCATCCCTGAGAACACTTGCGGAGGACCGCAGCCAAGATTCCTCTATGACCTTTGCCTGAGGTGCACTGGCAAGGGAGCCATTGTTGAAATCGGTACGGATGCAGGAAAGTCCACCATCGCACTGGCCTACGCCCAACAAACTCGAAGGGGAGCACCGATCAGCACGATAGACATCGTCGAACATGCTGAAATCGAGACAAACTTGTCGCGGGCAAACGTCACGGCGTTTGTCAATCGAATCGTTCGTTCATCACGTGAAGTCGCGGCTTCATGGTCTGATCCGATCGAACTGCTCTGGATTGACGGCGATCACAGCTACAAGGGCGTATGCGAAGACATTGAGTCCTGGGCCGACAAGATTCTGCCCGGAGGCTTCATGGCATTTCACGACTACCCGGATATGGGTGGAAAAGTTCTTGGTCCGGTTGGTCGGGCAGTATACGCGAAGATTCTTTCCCGTCCCGATCTTTGGCGGGTCATCGCGGACCGGCAGGCGGGCTCTATCCTCGTATTCGAGAAAATGCCGTCGATAGTACAAATGGAATCCGGTTACGCAGCCAAGCGGTTCGAGAAAGCAAGTTTTTTTCTGGCTGGTCTCCGACGGCGCCTGACGAATAAATTGCGCCGCCATCAATAAATTTAGGCCGTACCTCCGCATCAGCGGCCACCATCTCACACACCGGCACCATAGAAACTCAGTAATAAAGAATAACAATCAAGCATGAATGGGATTGGGGAGCTTTTTACGGTCGAAATGAAAACTGGGGTGAGTGACGGGATTTGAACCCGCAGCGATCGGATCCACAGTCCGATACTCTACCATTGAGCTACACTCACCACGCCTTTTGATTGTATAGCATTCTCCCCCTTGCTGTCAACAAGTGACAGACCAATCATATCCACCATGGTCGGCGGATGATTGGTGCTGTCAACACTCCCGGAGACCGGCTTCAGCCTTATGGATTTTTTCGATCGGCTTCACTATGCCCGGAAAGGGTGGCCTTGTTGGGGCCGAGGGCAGCACAGACCGATCAAATCCGCCAGGATAGGCGGATGATCGGTGCAGTCTGCCACCCTTGGGGGGATGCATTTTTTGTTCGCCGTGAATGTGGTTAGCCGTACGACTTTTTCCTAATCTATCACGAACGAAACAATATATTCATAATTCGCCGGGGTCTCCGGCAACCGGGGATCCTCATCCTGCCAGGCGCCGGCGTGCCCAAGCTCGGCCGCCGACAACTGAAAGTGGCACATGGCGATGCCCAGATCAATGCGCTGCAGGTCGACGTGGGGCATCATGGCGCTGTAGGCCTTGTCGCGGTGGAGGAAAAAATGAAACCCGCCGTCCTTCATAATAAGGCGCCAAGGCTGCTTGTTGGAGGCCGAAGGCCCCAGGCGCACGTTTTCCAGGACCGGCGCCCAGCGCGGGAAATCGGAGTAAGCGAAAGGGATCTGCCAATCTTCGCGGAAAAAAATCGCGGCCGCCGCTTTGCGCTGATCTCCGCGGGCGCTCCAGCGTACCAGGCGATCGCGCAGCGAGCGTCTTTCAGCCGGCCGGCCGACGGCGACCACCGCCGGTAGCATTTCTTTCGGCCGGATGCCGAGGGTCCGGCCAAAATGCTTGCGGTCAAAGATGCCGCCGATCCAGCAGCTGGCCAGATCCAGTGAAGTGGCATACAGAACAATTGTCTCCAGCCCGAAACCGACATCTTCCCAGCAGCGGGGCGAGTCTCTTTTGACCAGGGCACTCAAATAGAAGCGTACCCCCTT
>Ga0315293_10005603_pt1 | contig 11823 bp, 6 predicted proteins | sample YL17G13_20_MG_FD_203071 | JGI IMG/M metagenome (GOLD analysis project Ga0315293, IMG submission 203071) | Sediment microbial communities from Yellowstone Lake, YNP, Wyoming, USA - YL17G13_20 | ecosystem: Environmental > Aquatic > Freshwater > Lake > Sediment | place: USA: Wyoming | collected... | reverse complement strand
AGTCCTCTTTCAGCGGCCTACGGGGTTAGCTGGCGGGTTAGGGCTGAAAGAGACTGCCCCTCCTGCGTCCGCAGGATACACCCCTGGTCGTTGGTTCCCCCGTTCCCGAACTCGGGATTCAGCCCGATGTATGCGACTGTAAGAAGATTCTACCAGCCCCTGGCCGCCCTGTCAACATCGCTTTTCGGGAAGGCGAGACTGGGCTGCCGGATACCGGTGAGGGGTGGAGCTGTAGTATAATTCGAATTGCGGAGGGCCTGTAGCTCAGCGGCAGAGCGGCCGGCTCATAACCGGTTGGTCGCAGGTTCGAATCCTGCCGGGCCCACCAGTCGCACTTCAACCGCGAGAGACTTTACCGTATGACTTCTCCTCCGGGCCCATCCTTTATCGAACAGATAAAGGAGAAGCTGCGCGCTCATGAACCCCGCCGCATACCGCCGGAAGGGCGTCCGCCGGCGGGGGTGCTCCTGCTCCTCTATGACGTCGATGGGCGGACTCATCTCCTGTTCACGAGAAGGACTGACCTCGTCGAGCATCACAAGGGCCAGATATGCTTCCCCGGCGGCGCCCGCGAGGAGGGCGACTCCGACCTACTTCGTACCGCCCTGCGCGAGACCAGCGAAGAGGTGGGCGTGCGGCCGGAGGACGTGGAGCCGATAGGGCAGTTGGACGACATCGTGACGTTCGGGAGCAATTTTGTAATATCACCCTACGTCGGCGTCCTCTTCGTTCCTCCCCCGTATCCCTTCGACCACGCCCGTCACGAGGTGGAGGAGGTCCTGGAGGTGCCCCTGGAGCACCTGCTAGATAGTGGTAACGTGGTCCGTGAGGTGCGCCGTCTGGGAGAGCGTGACATAGAGATGCAGTCGTACCGCTTCGGGGATCAGGTAATCTGGGGCGCCACCGCCCGCATCCTCCGGCAGTTGCTCGACTTTCTGGCGAAGGAGGGGCCGGGTTCCTAGGGGGCCCGGACTTCTGCTACGGGCCGCCCTCTTCGGGTCGTTGGCGCAGCCGCTGGTAGGCTTCCCATATCCGCTGCTCCCACCCCAACTGGCCCGGCTCGTAGTACCGCCGTCCCCGCAGCTGCTTGGGCAGGTGCTCCTGCTCCACCTGGTGCCCGGGATAGCTGTGGGCGTACTTGTAGTCCTTCCCGTAGCCCAGCTCTCGCATCAGCCCCGTTACCGCGTTGCGCAGATGCAGCGGGACAGCATCGTTGCGGGTCTGGCGGGCGTCGGCGAGGGCGCGGTGGTAGGCGGTGAGGGCGCTGTTGCTCTTGGGTGCCGTCGCCAGGTAGATCGCGCATTCCGCCATGGGCAGGAACCCCTCCGGCATGCCGACGAAGTGCACCGCCTGCTGACAGGCCGTCGCCACGACCAGCGCCTGGGGGTCGGCGAGCCCCACATCCTCCGCTGCCAGGATGACCATGCGGCGCACGATATACAGGGGGTCCTCGCCGGCGTCGATCATGCGGGCGAGCCAGTAGAGGGCGGCGTCGGGGTCGGAGCCGCGCAGCGACTTGATGAAGGCGGATATCGTGTCGTAGTGGGCCTCGCCGGCTTTATCGTAGAGGTAGGTGCGGTGCTGGAGCGCCTCCTCGATCATCGCTCGGGTGACCCGCTTGACGCCGTCGCCGCCCGGCATGGCCGCCGAGACCGCCAGCTCGACGGCGTTCAGGGCGATGCGGGCGTCGCCGCCGCAGCTCGACGCGATGGCGGCGATGGCGTCGTCGTCCGCCGCCGGCCTCTCCCGCCCCAGACCGCGCTCCTCGTCGGCCAGGGCACGCCTGACGATGGTCTCCATCTGCTCCGGCGTCAGGAGGTTGAGGGTGTAGACGCGGCAGCGGGAGAGCAGCGGCCCGATGACCTCGAACGATGGGTTCTCCGTCGTGGCGCCGATGAGGGTTATGGTGGCGTCCTCGACATGCGGCAGCACCACGTCCTGCTGGGCCTTGTTAAAGCGGTGGATCTCGTCGATGAAGAGGATGGTGCGCTGGCCGTACATCCCCCGGCGCTCGCGGGCTTCGTCGATGAGGCGGCGGAGGTCGGCTACGCCAGCCGTTACGGCGGAGATGGGCTCGAAGTGCGACTTCGTCTGGGCGGCGATGATGCGGGCAAGGGTGGTCTTGCCGCTGCCCGGCGGCCCCCAGAGGATGATCGACGGGACCTGGTCGGTGTCGATGACGCGGCGGAGCATGCGGCCCTCACCGACGAGGTGCTCCTGCCCCACGAACTCATCGAAGCTGTGGGGACGCATGCGGGCGGCGAGGGGAGCTTCGCGCTCCATGCGGGCGCGGGCGCTCTCGCCGAACATGTCGGGTGGATGCGCTTTGGCTTTCCTGGGGCTCATGGCGTCTCTTCCGGCGGTTGGTCTGACACCATTGTAGGCCACAGGGGAGAGGATGGCTACTGCCGACTATGGGTGGAAGAGGTGGCGCCTCGCACACTTGATTGACCGTTTGTTTGGCGAAATATTTTTTTCTGCGAATCTGGAAGGGGTGGTTTTGGGTTGATTGACTGTACGGGTGGCCGCGGTCGGCGGATGGGATGATGGTGTCATAGGGTGATGATAGCAGAGCAGGGGTAGGGGACGTAAGGGAGATGTGGCACGCGGGTATAGAGGCGCTTCCGCTTCTCGGAACATGGGCGTGGTTGCTCCCACCCGCCCGCCCGAGAAAAGTCACAGAGAATCAGGGGGGCACCCCCTGGAACCCCCGGCAGAGGGGGGAGCCCCTCTGCACTCCCCCTGGTTTGGGTGCTGCGGGTACATGGAGGTAAGACCGTAGGCTGGGCGTCCCGCCGAAGGGGGTGGTGACGTGGCATTAAGGTGCGGTCTGCGGGATGAATCCCGCCGCCTTTCGTGTGGGGGGCGTTGTGCGCGTTGGGCGGCGTCGGCGTGGTCTTTCCCACCCACCCGCCCTAGGGAAGTCAGGGGAATTCTGGGGGACACCCCCAGACCCCCGTCAGAGGGGGCAGGCCCCCTCTGAACTCCCCCGGGCTGTGTCAAGTAATTCTGTTGATGACCATGAGGCTGGGGTGGTGCTAGACACAGCGGGCTTGGCGGTCTGCTCGCCTGCCTGCCCGCCTACGGTCCTCCAAAGGCGGGTAAACGGACAGGTCTGCACTCTCCCTGGAGACGGATGCCCTGACGCCTCACCTCCGCTGGATGCCAAGCCCCCGCCGACCCATCGGGCAAAGTCTGCTACAATTGGAGCGCCATGGACGAAAAGACCCTCACCACCCTCGAGTTCGATAAGATACTGGCGCGCGTCGCCAAGCACACCTCCTTCCCGGCCGGCCGCGACCTCGCCCTCGCGTTGCGCCCGTCGGCGGACTACGACGAGGTGGTGCGCCGCCAGCGCATCACCGCCGAGGCCCGCCACCTCCACGAGATGAAGCCGCGCACCGGCCTGGGCGGCGTCCACGACGTCCGCGCCCTCGCCAACAAGGCGAACCTGGGAGGCATCCTCGAGCCATCCGAGCTGCTCGACATCGCCACGACGCTCGAGGCCGGGCGAGAGCTGAAGGGCACCCTTACCCGCCTCTCGGGGCCGCTGCCGCTCCTGGCGGAGCTCGCCGCGCAGATAAGCGACCTCGACGACGTGGCCGCCGACATCCACCTCTGCATCAGCCCCCGCGCCGAAGTCGTCGACAGCGCCAGCCCCGCCCTCGCCGTCATCCGCCGCGAACTCCGCACTGTCCACGACCGCCTCTACGCCAAGCTCCAAGAGCTGCTGGGCTCGGCGGAGGCGCGGCAGGCGATCCAGGAGCCGATCATTACCCTCCGCGACGGCCGCTACGTCATCCCCGTCAAGGTGGAGATGCGCAGCCAGCTCCAGGGCATCGTCCACGACGTGTCGGCGAGCGGGGCGACGGTGTTCATGGAGCCGCTGGCCGTCGTCGAGCTGGGCAACACCTGGCGCGAGACGCAGATGGAGGAGCAGCGCGAACTCGAGCGTATCCTCCGCCGCCTCAGCTCCCTCGTCGGACGCTGGGCCCACGCCATCGCCGTCAACATCGAGACCCTCGCCGAGCTCGACCTCGCCCTCGCCAAGGCCCGCTTCGCCGCGGAGCTGGACGCCGTCGAGCTCCCCTACGAAGGCGAATCGCAGCCCTGGATAGCCCGCCCACCGACGCCCCTCGATCTGGTGAACGCCCGTCATCCCCTGCTCACCGGCGAGACCGTCCCCATATCCCTTGCCGTCGGCGGGAGCTACTCCGTCCTGCTCATCACCGGGCCCAACACCGGCGGCAAGACCGTTGCCCTGAAGACGGTCGGCCTCCTGTGCGCGATGGCACAGTCCGGCCTCGCCGTCCCCGCCGACGCCGGCAGCCGGATCCCCGTCTTCGACTCCATCCGCGTCGACATCGGCGACGAGCAGAGCATCGAGCAGTCGCTCTCCACCTTCAGCAGCCACATGACGAACATCATCTCCATACTCGCGGAGGCGGGGCCCCACAGCCTCGTCCTCCTCGACGAGCTGGGCGCCGGCACCGACCCCGGCGAAGGCTCGGCCCTCGCCCGCGCCCTCCTCGAGCACCTGCTGGGCACCGGCTGTCTGGCCATCACCACGACCCACCACGGCGAGTTGAAGGTATTCGCCCACAGCACCGTGGGTATCATGAACGCCTGCGTCGAGTTCGACGCGGAGACCCTTGCCCCCACCTACCGCATCTCCATCGGACTGCCGGGGAGCAGCAACGCCCTCGCCATCGCTGAGCGCCTGGGCCTGCCGCCGTCGATCATCGCGCGGGCCCGCGAGTCCATCGCCCCCGACGAGGCCAGGGCCGAGAGCCTGCTCGCCGCCATCCAGCGCGAGAAGTCGGACGCCGCCGACGCCCGCCGCGCTGAGATGCTCGCCCGCAAGGAGGCGGAGGAGATACGCGCCGGCCTGGAGGAGAAGCTGGACGCCATCGACCGCGAGCGCGAGCAGATCCTGGCCAACGCCCGCGCCCAGGCCGAGGAGGAGCTGATCCAAATCCGGCAGCTCCTCGCCCACGCCGGCCGTCGCATCGATCGGCAGAAGCCGGAGGCCGCCGGCGAGAAGATCGCCGCCGCCGAGGTCCGTTTGGAGACCCTAAAGCCGCCGCCGGCGCCGCCGCGACGCCGCGGCAAGGTGGGCGAGGACATCCCGCCGGAGGAGATCCGGCCCGGCGACCTCGTCTGGGTGCGCGGTCTCGGCCGATTCGGCGAGGCCCTCTCGCCGCCCGACGCCAAGGGCGAGGTGGCGATCCGGCTGGGCTCGCTGCACAGCACCGTCTCCCTCAAGAAGGTGGAGAAGGTGCAGCGACTGAAGGGCAGCCGTCCCAAAGTCGGTGGGACAGCCGTGCCGCCGGCGCCGACGACCGTGCCCTCGGAGATGGAAGTGCGCGGCCGCCTGGTGGACGAAGTCCTGCCCGACCTCGACAAGTACCTCGACGACGCCTTCCGGGCGGGGCTGCCGTGGGTGCGCATCATCCACGGGCGGGGCACCGGCACCCTGGCGCGGGCCGTGCGGAATATGCTATCGCTGCACCCGCTCGTCAAATCGCATGAGGTCGCCTCGCGCGAAGAGGGCGGGGAAGGCGTCACCATCGCCCACCTAGCGAGCTAAGCAGATAAGGATTTTCCGAAGCCCAATCCTGATGTCATGGTATCCAGCAAGGCAAGCATAGCCAGGGAGGCAGGTTGAGCAATGGATACGATGATTCTCCGAATCTTTCAGCGCGAGGTGGAGCGACAATGCAAGTTCGCCCTCATCGCTCTTCAAGATTTGAATCACGCCCTAGAAACCACGAATATGGATCGTATTTGGTATTCAGTACAGGCGTTCCTCGTGGCAGCCGGCGACGTGTCGAAGCTCCTCTGGCCAACGAACCCGCTCCTGCCCACCCGTGGAGAGGAGCTGAGGGTTAGTCTGGCTGTTCCCGATAGTTCACCTCTCGCACCCAGGAACTTCAGAAACCATTTCGAACACTTCGATGAGCGCCTTGAGCAGTGGGCCACGTCGTCAAGCCGCCACATTTTCGTCGACTCAAATACCGGACCATCAAATATGATAGTCGGCATCGACCCGGCAGATTACCTTCGGAACCTTGATACAACGAAACACGCGATCACGTTTCGAGGAGATGTGTATCCACTCGACCCCATCGCTGCTGCCATAGGCGACCTCTGGCAGACAGCCTCGGTTGAGGCCGCCAAGCCACACTGGGAATGAGTCATTAGGCACCTTGCACTGAACGTAGAGGAAGGCTTTTCGCCCTCTACATCGCCTTGCCGCAACACCAGCATCTTTGGAAGGCTAGAGTCTCGCCTACACTGGTCCACCACGCACCGTAGGGGGAGTGCAGAGGGGCGAAGCCCCTTTGCCGGGGTTCAAGGGGTGTCCCCTTGATTCCCTTCAAACCCGCCGGGGATGGCCGCCGAGAAGGGCGCTTGGGGGCTAGGTGAAGCGCTGGACCTCGAAGCGGAAGAGCTCGACCGGCTCGTCGGGGAGGATGCCCGCCTTCATCTTGGCGATCTGCACCTGCTGCTCCACGCTGTCCACGCCTTCGAGGTCGGGGAGGAGGAGGCCGCGCCGGGCGCCCCGCTGGACGATGACGCCGTAGCGCTTGCAGTCGAGAGACTCGGGCCCGTCGACCGGCTCGGGCGGGGTGAGCATGTCAACGCTGTAGGTGAGGTCGGGCAGCTCGTCCTCGTCGATGGGCGGGAAGCGGGGGTCGCGGGCCGCGGCGGCGATGGCGTTGTGGACTATCTCCAGGCCTACGTTCTCCCGGTCCGGCTCGATCGTGCCGATGCAGCCCCGTAGCTCGCCCCGCTTCTTGATCGACACGAAGACGCCGGCGCGTCCTTCCATCTCGGGCGCGATCTCGGTGAGAGGGAGCGGTCTGGCGGAGCGGACGTAGTGCTCGACGGCGGCCTTGGCGAGCTGCACCAGGAGATGGGTGGCTGCGGGTGGGTCGCTCGTGGCGGCGACGGCGGCAGACTCGCTCTCCTTCTCCGCCTGGGAGCGCGGGCCCAGCACATCGACTGCCGCCACAAGGTAGCCGACGCCGAACGGCCCCTCGTAGGAGAGGACGCGCGGCCGCACACGGAGGTGGCTCAGGGCCCCCATGAGCATTGCCGTCTGGGGTACGGCGTCCTCAGCGGCGCGGCGGCGGAACTCCAGGGTGGTCTCCAGCACCCAGCTCACATCCCAGTCGGCGACGACCTGCTGGAACCTGTCGTCGAACTCAAGGCCGGTAGGGTCGTAGCCGCCGGGGGCGCTGGGAGCGAGGCAGTGCGACAGGTCGGCGCTGCAGATGATGACGCTCCGCTTGCCGAGCCGTTCCAGGGCGCGCCCGATCGCCTCTCCTATGGCGTAGTGTTTCTGCGGCGACAGGAAGGACGGCGCCAGGGGGACGAGCTTGGCGTCGCCCACGCCCGGCCGCAGGTAGTAGAGGGGGACGGTGCATCCCCAGTCCAGCCCGGCGGTGTTCCCGTCGTCCCAGTGCTCGATGGCGGCCAGGGGAAGGCCGGCGCGGACGGCCTCTTCCCGCACAAGGGCGACGGCATCGAGGTCGTTTTCGTACTGAAAGCGGACGTCGGGGGCGTCCCAGCGGGCCATGGTGCCGTGGGCGATGGGCGATGTCAGTATGCCCACTGTCCGGGGGTCGACGGGGCCGTGAGGGCTGAAGAGCAGCACCGTCTCCGGCTGGTGGGCGGCTATGTCCTGCGCCACCTGCTGCAACGCCTCGATGGTGCGGTGCGTCTCCTGCTCACGTCCGCGGCCGACCTCGTGCACGAGTATCGGCGGGTGAGGCGCGATGCAGGCGTACGCTATCCCACTCATAGCAGCACCAGTCGACTAGGGCCCAGCGGAGACGGGCAGCCGCCGCTGATAGGTTGCTGTACGGATATTAAGGTCGGCGCCACAGCGGGCGCAACGGCCCTCCTCTGTCAGCGCGTTGAGGTTTGCCTGGTAGCCGGTGCGAGTTATGACCAACGTCCCGCAGGCGGGACAGTGCGTGCTCTCGCCGGGGTGGCCGAAGACGTTGCCCGGGTAGACGAAGAGCAGCCCTTCTCTCTGACCGATGGCGACTGCGTTCTCCAGCGTCTGCACCGGCGTCGGCGGCAGGTGGCGGAGGTCGTGGTAGGGATGAAACGCGGTCACGTGCCAGGGGGTCTGCGGTCCCAACTCGTCTCTGATCCAGCGGGCGATCATGGTCAACTGCTCGTCGTCGTCGTTCATGCTGGGGATGATGTTGGTGATCACCTCCACGTGCATGTCCCAGCGGGACTGGGCATACTTGGCCGACTCGAGGACCTTCTGCCAGCGGGACACCTTGGCCAGGTCGCGGTAGAGCTTGTCGGTGAACCCTTTGATGTCGACGCGGAAGGCGTCCAGGTAGGGGCCGATGAGGTCGAGCGCCTCGGGGGTGCTGAAGCCGTTGGTGACGAAGACGGTGTAGAGCCCCGCCTGCTTGGCGAGCCGGCAGCAGTCGAGGGCGTATTCCAGCCAGATGGCGGGCTCGTTGTAGGTGAAGGCCATCCCCTGGCTGCCCAGGCGGAGGGCAAGGGCTACGGCGTCCGCGGGCATGAGGTCGTGGGAGAGGCGCTGCGCCTCCTCTGCAGTGGCGAACGATATCTCCCAGTTCTGACAGTGCCGGCAGTGAAAGTTGCAGCCCCAGGATCCGAGGGAGAGGCAGGAAGAGCCGGGGAAGAAGTGAAAGAGGGGCTTCTTCTCCACCGGGTCGTTGTTGACGGAGGCGACCCCGGGGTAGTTGTAGAGGAGGATATGTCCGTCGCGCGCCCGCCGCATCCGGCAGACGCCGAGGCCGCCGTTGGGGATGAGGCAGCGCCAGTGGCAGACGTTGCATCGTATCTTGCCGCTGGGCTGGGCCTCGTAGAGGACGGCCTCTCGCTCTGCGCTGGTGCTGGCGGGCATGATTAATCCAATTATAGCACCGGCGTCGAGGGTCTGGAGGAATCCGCTTGTTTACGTAGGTGGGGCGTCTCGCCCGATGGGGGCGTTGGGTGCGTTGGGTGGCGCTGGCGTTGTCGCCATAACATGAGCGTCATTCTTCCCACCCTCCCACCCTAGAAAGGTTTGGATTTTGGGGGACACCCCCAAACCCCCGCCAGAGGGGGATTGTCCCCCTCTGGACTCCCCCTTTCGGGGGCGGCGGGCAGGATGCCCGACCTACGATAGATTGCGCTCGCGGGTCGGGCACAGAGTCCCGACCCTACCGGGGTATGAGAGGTCGGCGGATGGGGAAGGACTCCGTGATGTCTACTTCACTTAGTACAGGACGGTGTACTAGGAAGAGAGGGCAGCGCGGAGGGCTGCGATTAGCATGCGGTCTTGGCGGGGGTCGACGGTGCGGGGGTCGAGGAGCAGCAGGTCGCGCTCGATGCGGGCTATGACCGGCGGGTCGCCGCGGCGGAGGCGTCGGCCGACGGCTACGACGTCCATGGGAGCGTCTGCGCCCAGCGCCAGCAGCCTTGTGGGCAGGCTCTCCTCGGGCAGGCTCCCACCTCCGATCATCGACCGTCCGTCGCTAACTCGCGCCGACGGGCCCAGCGCCTTCGCCCAGCGCCTCGCGCGCCGTTCTATCGTCGATAGGGGCATGGCGATCATGCGCCAGACGGGTATCTTCGCCAGCGCCTCGTCCTTTACATAATGAGTCAGCGTCGCCGCCAGGGCAGCGATGTCCGTCTTGTCCATGCGGACGGCGCGGGCAAGGGGGTGCTGCTTTGGCGTCGTCACGAGGTCGCGGCGCCCCACTATGATCCCCGCCTGCGGCCCGCCAAGGAGCTTGTCGCCGGAGAAGAAGACGAGGTCAGCGCCGGCGGCGAGGCTCTCCTGAACCGTCGGTTCTCTGCCGAGGCCGAACTGGGTTGTGTCGAGCAGGCAGCCGCTGCCCAGGTCGTCCAGCAGCAGGAGGCCGCGCTCGCGGGCCAGCCGCGCCAGGTCGTCGAGGGACGGGGACTCCGCGAAGCCGATGATCCGGAAGTTGCTGGTGTGGACGCGCAGCAGGGCGGCGGTATCAGGCGTGATCGCGGCCTCGTAGTCGGCGAGGTAGGTGCGGTTGGTCGTTCCCACCTCGACGAGGCGGGCGCCGCTCGCCGCCATGACATCGGGGACGCGGAAGCCGCCGCCGATCTCTACCAGTTGACCCCTCGAGATGATGACCTCGCGCCCCCCTGCCAGCGCCGCGAGGGCGAGGAGGACGGCGGCGGCGTTGTTGTTGACCGCTGTCGCCGCCTCCGCTCCCGTTAGGCGGCAGAGAAGCCCCTCCAGGTGAGAGTGGCGCGAGCCGCGCCCGCCGCTCTCCAGGTCGAGCTCGAGGTTGCTGTAGCCGCGGGCAACCGCTTCCATGGCGGCGGTCGCTTCGTCGGAGAGGGGGGCGCGGCCGAGGTTGGTGTGGAGGATGACGCCAGTGGCGTTGATGACAGGCCGCAAAGTGGGTGCTACCATAGAGCTGACCCGCTCAAGCAGGGATGAGACGATGGTGTCGTAGGGAGGGCAGGGCTGGCCGGCGGCGATGGCGCGCCGGGCCGCCGCGAGTTGCTCGCGGGCCACGTCGGCGATGATGCCGGCGTCGTACTTCTCGCTCAAGCCGCGGAGCCGCTCATCGCTCAAGAGGCGGTCGATGCTGGGCAACCCGCGGTAAGGGCTGGTCATGGGGTCTCCCCTCCTATCGAGCGTGTCAGTCATTTTAGCACAGGTGCAGGCGTTGGGCCGCTTGATCCATATTTCACTAATTCGGTAATATGAGCGCACAAAGCTCCAGGAGGCACCGATGAATCTACGTATCCCCGGGCCGACGCCGTGCGCACAGGAAGCCCTAGCGGCGATGTCCCGTCAGATGATCAACCACCGCGGGCCGGAGTTCGGCGACATCATGACCCGGGTGACCTCTCGGGTGAAGGAGGTCTTCGAGACGAAGAATGATCTCCTCATACTCACGACCTCCGGCACCGGCGGGATGGAGGCAGCGGTGGTCAACTTCCTCTCGCCCGGCGATGAGGTGCTCTGCGTCTCCATCGGCGCCTTTGGCGACCGTTTCAGCCAGATCGCTAAGGCCTACGGCGCCAGGGCGACCGTCCTCTCTTATGAGTGGGGCAAGGCCGCCGACCCGGACGAGATGGACAAGGCGCTGGCCGCCAACCCCGGCTACAAGGCGCTGCTCGTAACCCACAACGAGACATCCACCGGCGTGACCAATCCCCTGGAGGCGCTGGCGCGCGTGGCCCGCAAGCACGGCGTCCTCACGATGGTGGACGCGGTGAGCAGCCTGAGCGCCATCCCCTGCCCGGTGGACAAGTGGGAACTGGATGTCGTCGTTACCGGCTCGCAGAAGGGCTGGATGGTGCCGCCGGGCCTGGCCATGATGTCGGTCAGCGAGCGGGGCTGGAAGGCGAACAGCGAGGCGAAGATGCCGCGCTACTACTTTGACGTTGGGAAGGCGAAGAAGAGTCTGGAGAGCGGGCAGACCCCCTGGACGCCTGCTGTCTCCGTGTTCTTCGCGCTGGACGTGGCGCTGGATATGATGCTCAAGGAGGGTCGGGAGGGGATCTTCGCCCGGCACGCACGCATAGGGGCGTTTACCCGGCAACAGGTGAGGGCGTTGGGATTGGAGCTCTTCGCCGATGAGCGCTTCGCGTCGAATACCGTGACGGCGGTAAGGGTGCCGGAGGGTGTCGACGGTAAGGCGCTGAACAAGATCATGCGCGAGGATTACGACACGGTGTTGGCGGGCGGCCAGGCCGCTCTGACCGGCAAGATATTCCGCATCGGGCACCTGGGATTGGTGTCGGAGGCGGACATACAGAGCTGCGTGGACGCGCTCAGACAGGCCC
>Ga0315293_10005602_pt1 | contig 11824 bp, 13 predicted proteins | sample YL17G13_20_MG_FD_203071 | JGI IMG/M metagenome (GOLD analysis project Ga0315293, IMG submission 203071) | Sediment microbial communities from Yellowstone Lake, YNP, Wyoming, USA - YL17G13_20 | ecosystem: Environmental > Aquatic > Freshwater > Lake > Sediment | place: USA: Wyoming | collected... | reverse complement strand
CGGGCCCGCTCGAGGTGGGCCGCGACCTGGGCCACCGTGGCGCCGGCGTGCAGGATCGATTCGGCGATGTCCCTGGCCCCGGACGCGGCGCCGGCTACGTAGACGCCGGGGATGCTCGTGAGGCCGGGGTTGACGTCTTCGTCCAGCTCGGCGATGTAGCGGAACTCGTCGAGCGAGAGCGCGCCCTCGGGGAAGAGGGCGGTCGCCGTGCTGTTCGGCTGCACGCCCACCGCGAGGACGACCATGTCGTACTCGGCCTCGACGAGTATCCCGCCGTGCTCGATGTCCTCGTAGTGCAGGACGAGGTTGCCGTCGGGCTTCTCGGTGACCTTCGCCACGCGGCCCTTGACGTACGTGGCGCCCATCGCCCGCGCCTGCTCGTAGAACTCGTCGTAGCGCTTGCCGGCCGCCCGCATGTCCATGTAGTGGACCGTCACGTCGGCCAGGGGGAGGGCCCCCATGATCAGCTGGTTCTGCTTGATGGAGTACATGCAGCAGAACCGGGAGCAGAGCGGGTTGCCGACGGTCTCGTCGCGGGAGCCGGTGCACATGATGTACGCGATGCGCTCGGGAACTTTGCCGTCGCCGGGCCGCAGGATCGTGTTGTAGGGGCGGGTGGGCGCCAGCAGGCGATCCATCTGCATCCCCGTGATCACGTTCTTGAACGTCCCGTACCCGTACTCCGGCTTGAGGTCGGCCGCGAACAGGTTGAAGCCCGTCGCGAGGACCACGGCCTCGACCTCGACCTCGACCTCCTGGTCGCGCGCGTGCAGGTCGATGCAGCCGGGCACCGGGCAGGCCTTGACGCACTCCTCGCACTCGGAGCAGACGGCGCAGTCCATGCAGCGCGCGGCGCCCTCGTGGGCCTCCGCCTCCGCCATCGGTGGCTCGATCTCGTCGAAGTCGTCGGGAGCCGGGTTCGATGCCCCGTGCAGCGGCGCGGCGACGCGCAGCGCGTACGTGCGCTGGCGAGCGAGCACCTGCTGCTTGTCGACGACCGGCAGCCGGTCGTCGAAGCCGGCCATCTCGCCGCCCTGCAGCCAGCGATCGATCATGAAGGCGGCCCGCCGGCCTTCGCCGACGGCGCGGGTGATGTCGGTGGGTCCGGTCACCACGTCGCCCGCCGCGAAGATCCCGTCCGCGCCGGTCCGGAGGGTCTCCGGGTCGGCCTGCAGCGTCCCGTTCGCGTTGGCCGGGACGAGGCTCGTGAAGGCGCGGGTGTCGGGCGCCATGCCGATCGCGACGATCAGGGCGTCGCAGTCGAGCACGAACTCGCTGCCCGGGATGGGCTCGGGCCGGCGCCGGCCCGACTGGTCGGGGGCGCCCAGGGCCATCTTCGTGCAGCGCAGGCCGCGCACCGCGCCCGCCGCGTCGCCGACGATCTCGGCGGGGGCGACGAGGAAGGCGAACTTGACGCCTTCGCGCTCCGCGTCGTCGATCTCCGGCCCGTGGGCCGGCATCTCCTCCCGGCCGCGCCGGTAGGCGACCGTGACGCTGGCGGCGCCCAGGCGTCGGGCGGTGCGGGCGGCGTCCATCGCCACGTTCCCGCCGCCCACCACCACGACCCGCCTGCCCTCGAGGCCGGGGTCGTCGCCCAGGCGCACGGCGCGCAGGAACTCGACGCCGCCGACCACGCCCTCGCGCTCCTCGCCCGGGACGCCGAGGCTCGTCGAGCGCGGCGTGCCGGTGGCCACGAGGACCGCGTCGAACCCGTCGCCGCGCAGCGCCGCAAGGTCCTCGACCGGGCTGCTCGTGGCGATCTCCACGCCGATGTCGGTGACATTCCTGATGTCCTTGGCGACGACCTCGGCGGGCAGCCGGTAGGCCGGAATCGCAAGACGCAGGAAGCCGCCCGGCTCGGGAGCCGCCTCGAAGATCTTGACGCCGTAGCCGCCGCGGGCCAGCTGCCAGGCGGCCGTCAGGCCGGCCGGGCCGGAGCCGACGACGGCGACCCGTTTGCCGTTCGAGGGTGCCACCGTCACGCCGGGGCCGTCGAAGTGCTCGTGATGCCAGTCGTCGGCGAAGCGCTTGATCCGGCGGATCGGCAGCGTACCCTCCAGCTCGCCGCGGGTGCACTCGCTCTCGCAGGGCGCGTAGCAGGCCCGCCCGAGGGTGCCCGCGAGGGGCGTTGCCTCCAGGACGAGCTGGAAGGCCTTCTCGTACTCGCCGCTGCGGACCAGGGAGACGTACCCGTGGGCCTGGATGCCGGCCGGACAGGCGAAGGAGCAGGGCGAGCTGCCGCCGCGATCGATGACGGCCTTCTTCGGCACGGCCTGGGGGAAGGCGATGTAGGCCGCCCGCCGGGGGATCATGTCGGCGTTGAACTGGTCGGGGACGGCGACGGTGCAGGCCGTCTCGCACAGCTGGCAGCCCGTGCAGGAGACCTCGTCGACGTAGCGGGCCTTCCTCCGGATCCGGGCGTGGAATCGCCCGTCGCCGTTGCGCGCGATCCCCTCGACCTCGCTGTAGGTGAAGGCCGTGATGTTGTCGTGGTGGATGGTCGCCGCCATCTTCGGGGTGGAGATGCAGCTGGCGCAGTCCAGGGTGGGGAAGACCTTGCTGAGCAGGATCATCTTCCCGCCGACGCTGGCGTCCTTCTCCACGACGAGGACCTTGTACCCCATGTCGCCGAGCTTCAGGGCGGACTCCATCCCCCCGATCCCGCTGCCGACGACGAGCACGTCATAGTCCATGTCTCACCTCGCCGCCGACGGCCCGAGGGCGACGAGCGCCTTCGCGAACTGCTGGACGTGCTTCGTGAAGGGCTCCGCGCAGACGGAGCAGATGGCCGCCATCTTCAGCCGCCCCGGCGCGTGGCCGGCCGCCTTGAGCAGCTCCTGTGCCCGGGCCACGATGTGCGACGAGCGCTCCGCGCAGTCCGGCAGGAGGGCGCATTCGTCGCCGTCCGACGCGATGAAGACGCCGTCGAACCCCTGCTCGATCGCGTAGGCGATCCAGGCCGGCTTGATCCCGCTGGTGCACGGCATCCCCATGACCATCACGCCCGTGGAGTAGTGCATGTGGAAGCTCCCGGCGAGGTCGATTCCGGGGTCCGAGATGTTGTTCGTCGAGAAGACGAGGATCCGGGGCTCGAAGGCCTCGCGAGGAGCCTGCGGCTCAGTGGCGGCGGGAGCGGTCATCGGACGGGTGCTCCGTTGATCCGGCGAGCCCGGCGAGGGCCGCGTGAGCGGCACCGCGCCGGGGCCATCGGGGTGGACTACTTCGCGCGGCGGACAAGGACGCGGTCGTACCCGTCGGCCTCGAGGACGCCAAGGAACTCGTGCCCGACCTTGCCGGACCAGGCGCTGATGTCGGTCTTCGTGACCGGGTCGCTCGACCAGATCTCGATGACGGATCCGATCGGCACGCCGGGCATGCCCTTCTTGGCCTCGAGCAACGGGCCGGGGCAGGCGGCGCCGCGCGCGTCGACGACCTTCGCGGCGACGATGCTCTCGAGCTCGGTCATGGTTGCGGTCATGGGTGTGCTCTCCTTTCGGGGATGTGGCGCCGCGGCGCCCTCAGATGAAGAGGATCTGGCCACCCTCGGCGGCCACGAGGAACGTGGCGATGCCGCCCGACGAGTCCACGAGCGGATCGAGCGACGAGACGTCGATGCCGAGGACCTCCAGGGAGCCGGAGCAGGCGAGGACGGTCACCTCCCCGATCTCCTTGGCCTGGCGAAAGGTCTCCAGCCAGGGGATCTCGCCGACGCGCTCGACCGGCTCGTTGAAGCGAGGGCGCGCGGCGTCGTAGGCGAGGCCGTGGTCCTTGGTGATGCGGTCGGCGCGGAAGGCGTCCAGCGCCCAGTACATGAGCAGGATGTTCACCGGACGATCCATCGCGACGGCCCCCACGGCCAGGGTGGCGGCGGCGTGAAGCTTGTCCTCGGTGCCCGAGAACAGGACGATCGAGAGGGTGTCGCTCACGGGTGGCCCACCTTGCTGGAGGGGATGACGTGGTCGTCCGGCCGGCGCGCAGCCGCCGCCAGGTCGCCGAGCCGGGAGAGCCGCCGGACGAGCGCGCCGCGCATCAGGCCGCAGGCGGCGAGGATCTCCGGGTCGGACAGCGCGTAGCGCGCCGTGCGCCCGTCGCGGACGGCTTCCACGAGCCCGACCGCTCGCATCGCGGCCAGGTGCTGGGATGCCGACGCCTGGCTCAGGCCGAGGTCGCGAGCAAGCTCGTTGACCTCGCACGGCCCGATGCCGAGCCGGTGGATGATTCGAAGGCGGTGGGCGCTCGCGAGCGCGCGCAGGAGCGAGGCCTGGATCTCGTCGATCTCGTCGGCCGAACCCAGCATCTCCATCCGCCTCCTTTCTCCTTGTTCGAACGGCGTCTCAATCGCGTGGATGCGTCGAGATCATATATTCAACGACAGTATATATGTCTGTAGCACTTATACGCGCATGGGCCGAGTGTCACCGGGCGCAGGGCTGGTTGGCCCGTGGGCCCCTGGAGGAACCGCGGCATCGTCGCGGCGCGGCGCAGCGCCCGCAGCTAGGAGATGTCGCGGGCCCGCCGCAGCACCGCGTCCAGCATCCCCGGGGTCAGGCGGCCGGTAAACGTGTTCTGCTGGCTCGGGTGGTAGGTGCCAAGGAGCGTGCACGGGCCGAGGAGCGCGTGCGGGCCGACAGCCGCCTCGGCGCCGTGGCCGAAGCGCGGGAGGGGACGAGGGAGGGGGCCGCGGGTGGCTTCGACCGCTCGCCGGGCCGCCTCCCAGGCGAAGGCGCCGAGGGCCACGATGACGCGCAGCTCCGGCAGGAGGGCCATCTCGCGGTGGAGGAAAGGGGCGCAGCGGTCCCGCTCGTCGGGGAGCGGCTTGTTGCCGGGCGGGGCGCAGCGGACGGCGGCCGCCACGTAGGCGCCGCGGAGCTGGAGCCCGTCGTCGGCGCGTTCGGAGGTGGGCTGGTTCGCCAGCCCGACACGGTGGAGCGCCGCGATGAGAAAGTCGCCGCTCCGGTCGCCGGTGAAGACCCGCCCCGTCCGATTGCCGCCGTCTTTCGCCGGGGCCAGGCCCAGGAGCAGGATCTGTGCTGCCGGGTCCCCGAACCCGGGCACGGGCTGCGCCAAGTACGCCTCGCCGCGGAAGCGGGCCGGGGGGTCGGCGGCCGCGGCCTCCCGCCACGTCACGAGGCGCGGGCACGCGCGGCAGCCGACGATCTCGCCGGCCAGGATCGCGAGCCCGGTCGCGCGAGCGGCTCGGGCGCCATCCGATCTCGGGCAGGTCATCCGCAGAGCGTACCGCCGGGCCGACCGGGTCGGACGCGTCGCCGCCAGGCTCGGGACTGGGCTCGGAGCACATCCTGTCCTCATCGGCCAACTCGTCCAGCACCGCGCCTTCGATGCCGTGCTCGGTTTCGCTGCCGGCGTTTTCTTGCTTGGCGTGAGCAGCGGCGCGCTGCTGGTCGTAACCTCGTCGAAGGACTGGCGGTCGCGTCCGCCTTCGACGATCTCGGGACCTCGATTGGGATCGGGGTCGCCCTGCGCCTGTCAGCGCGCGGTGGCGCTCGGCACTGGGGTCCTCGGGCCCGGCATCGACGGAACGGCGGCCACGAGAAGCACCGTCATGAGCACGGCCGAGGTCAGGCACCAGGCGCACGTTGCACCGATGACGAACGGCTCCAGGAACGTCAGGTAGATCGAGAACGCGCTGCCGGCGAACGTCATGGCGACCAGGGCAGCCCGGGCGGCCCGGGCAACGCCCGGCGCGGCCCGGGTGCCGATGACCCAGGCGACGAGCGGTGGAAGGTCAACCGACATGACCTGCTGGCAATGCGCGCAGCCCGGATGGTAGAAAACCACTGCCCGGACAACGGGCTCGTCCGCGCGGACGGGCGCGGCGCCCGCAAGGACCGCGAGCAGGCACACAGTGGCGCTCAGGTGGCGCAGGACCCTGCCCATGTCGACGAGGCCCGACTTGGTCGTTGACGCCGCCCGGCAGCGGGTAGACGTACGTGTCACCAGCCCGACCTTCACGGCCGGTTCTCGTCCCGGGCGGTCTCTGCCCGGAGGGCTCCCTTGTCGTAGATCGGCGGCCGTCGCGTCCCGCCGGGGTAGCCGTGGTCACGCCCCGTGCCGTCGCGGCGGATGCGGCCCGCCACCTCCGCCCGGGTGTCCCGGCTGTACTTGCGCAGCTGGCGGGTGAAGGTCGGCAGCTGCGCGGCCGTGCCGTGGAAGCTCCCGTGCCATCCCGTGCGGCCCTCCAGGATTGCGGCCCGGAGCTCCTCGGCGGTGCTGCCGGGGAAGGTGGTCCAGCCCTTCCCGACGCTCGAGGCCTCGTGGGCGTCGCTGCCCCCGACGGCGGGCATGTCGTGCTCGGCGGCGAAGGCGACGACCCGCCGGTGGACGGGCCGCCCGAATGTCGTCGGGTTGAACGCCTCGAGCGCGTCGGGGCGGACGCGAGGATCCTTCGACGCGAGCAGGCGACGGAGCATCCAAGTCTGGGTGCACATCGGGTACGGGAACAGCGGGTGGGCCGGGATCGCGAGGCCCCCCTGTTCGTGGACGAGGGCGATCGACTCGCGGAGCGACCGCAGCGGCGGGATGCGCTCCTCGATGAACACGGCGAGCAGGTGCCCGCCGCGGGTCGAGACCTCCTCGCCAACGACGACCTCGAAGGGGAGATCCCGCGCCCGCGCGATCTCCCGCGCCGCGAGGGCCGCATCCACCCGCTCGTGATCCGCGATCCCGACGACGTCGAGCTGGGTCTGCCCCAGGACGAAGGCCAGGATCTCCTCAACCGTGCTGACCCCGTCGGAGGCTGGCGTGTGGACGTGGAGGTCGGCGCGCCCGTGGGGCTCGTCGGGGTGGGGGCCGTGGGTGGAGTGCAGCATCGGCGGGATCACGGGCGGGGCTCCTCGACCACGGGCGCGGGCGGGCCGGGCGCGGTGCTTTCGTCGGCGCTGAGGTCCACGGTTCGAGCCTCTCCTGCCGGGGCCTGATCGGTTCCACCTCTACTCAATGGACGAGGCGCCGGCTGGAATTGGTCCAACGATCCCGGCGTCAGTGCAGCCGTTCGACGAGGTTCACGATGCGGCCGTTGGCGCATGCGAGTGCTGCTTCGTCCGGATCGACGAGGTCGGTGAGGATCACCCGGATACCCGCGGAAGTGATCCGGTCGTAAGCTCCGCGACCCATTCCCCGCGCGATGAGGCAGGCACAGTCCGTGACCGGCGCGATCATCTGATCGTGGCGCAGGTGGGCCGCTCGGCTGTCGTGCGACCCGCTGGTCTCCTCATGGGGCGGCGCGGCATCGAGATGCGGCGCCGCCTTGGGCCGGATCTCGCGTCCGACGACCGCCCCGTCCTCGACGGTGATCACGGCGTACGCGCGGGACCGTCCGAAATGAGCGCTGATGGATTGCCCGTCGTCGGTGGCGATTGCGATCTTCACGAGTGGTCCCTCTGGTTGGTGGGGCTCCGGGCGTAGTCAGTGCAACAGCTGGGCGATATCACCTCGGGCACTGGCCAGAGGCTTCGACGATACATGCTAACAGCATATAGAGACTTACAACACGTACCCGACGGATCGTGGGGCCCGAGCAAGCCTCCCAGCGCATGGACGCAGTTCTCCGGCCATGACGCGTCGCGGGCTGACTTCTACCGGGAGTGCCGGCAACGCTTGCTGGTCACGTGAGGTCCGGGTCGCCCGGTGCGCGTCCCATCGCGGCGAACCGCGGCGGGCAGGGTGGGCGGAGCCGGCCCCGGCACCAGCTGCCGGCGCCCGGGTCGGCCCAGTCGCGTGGCGGGTCGGCGGGCGGACGACTGGCCGGACCCGCCTTCGGCTAGAGCGTCCCGGTCACCACGTGGTCGAGCGAGTGGGCCAGCTCCGCGGCCTCGTCGGGAGTCAACCTGTCCTCGAGGATCGGCTCGTACAGCTCCTCCTCGCCGAGGTGCGCCTTGAGGATCGCGTAGAGCCGCAGCAGGCAGCGGCGCATGAGAAGGACCACGCCGCGGTCGATGTGGCCTTCGGGGTGCTCCACGAACTGCCCGATGACGCCGGTGAGGCGGCGGATCTCCGTGTGCTCCTGCCGCATCGGCAGGAGCGCCTCGCGGCCGGCCAGCAGTCGTTCGAGGGTTGGATAGACCGCGGCCTCCACGGCCTCCATGTGCGGGATGAGCAGCGTCGTTAGGCCGTGATAGATCTCCTCGATTGCCGGCCGAGCCTCGATCAGCCGGCTCGTGTCGAGGCAGTCGCCGTCCGAGCAGTCGCCCATCGCGTTCAGCTGGTTGACGATCGCCATCAGCCGGTCGTGGTGCTCGTGAGATACCGCTGGCAGCGTCTGCATTCTTCGACCTCCTACGTGCCCTCGAGAAGACGGTGCGCCCCGCCGGTCGTCGGCACAACTGCCGAAGCGCCCCCGGCACCTCGCACACTCCCGCTGCGAGCGCGATGACCAGGCGGCGGCGGACTGGCGAGAGGCGAATGGCCCCGGCCACGGGTCCGGTGGGTGCGCTCCTGTATCTCTGGTCGGGAATGGGGAACTGGCCGACGCCATCGCCTGCGGGGGCGTTGGGCGGCGGGCGCTCTCGGAATCGCTTCCGAGCGCCGTTTCGCCGCCGGCGGATCCGACGTTGCCGCGGTCATCGCCGACGAGCGCGACGTGCCTGCGGCGGCTGGCCCGGACCGGCCGCACGCCACCAGGGTCAAGGGATGCAACGGCAGCTGCGACTGTGGGTCGTACGTGTACCGAGGCCGCGGCTGAGTCAGTTCCACGAGGCCCTCCGGAGATACCCGCCCGTCGAGCGCGACGCGCACGATCAGCCCCTCGTTGAGCAGCCGCTGGGCAACCGGCCAGCCCGCCCCTGATCGCTCAAGGTAACTTCGGGCCGCCGCCTCGGTCATGGGGTGGACAGCGACGATGCCGAGGAAGCCGTCGGCCGGATCCGAGGCCGGCGCGAACGGCTCGTCCAAGTCCTCGACCAGGCAGGTCACGGGAACTTCGGCTGCCCGCAGGACATCAGCCGCGAGCCGCACTGTGGTCGCGGACGGAGCACGCACCCACGGCTCGGCGGGCGGTCGCGTCGGGACCATCACGTACGCTCGTCGCGGCTCGAGCGCACTCACGAACGAAGCCAGCCGCGCGATCGACGGCATGTCGTCGTTGACGCCCTCGACGAGCATCGTCTCGGTCACGAAGTCACCCCGGTACGACGCCGTGAAGCGCCGGATGCCCTCGAGCACGGCGGGCAGCGAGAGGTGCCCGAGCGGCCGGTTCAGGCGGTGCCAGGTCGCCTCGTCGACCGTGTCCACCTTGATCGACACCAGGTCAGCCTGCCCGAGCGCGTCGCGAACCTCCTCGTCCCAGCAGAGGCTGCCGTTCGTGATGACCGCGATCTGGAGCCCGGCGGCCCGGATGCCACGGATCGAGGCCCCGATCCCGAGGTCGAGCGTGGGCTCGCCGTCAGGGACGAAGGTCGCGTAGTCGATCCGCTGCCCTCTCCGGCGCACCTGCTCGGCGCGCCGGACGACGGCGTCGACGACCTCGACGGAGTCGAAGAACGCTACCCGCCGGCGGGAGGCCTGGTCCGTGGGCCCGAGCTGGCAGTAGACACATGCGTACGTACAGGTCTTCGGCCGCACGTTGTTGATGCCCAGACTCCACCCAAGCCGGCGCGAGAGGACCGGCCCGAAGGCGATCGGCGGAGGCGTCCCGGTTCGATCGGCCATGCGTTGCCTCCGCCGGGGAGGGCGCCCTCCCCGGCGGATCACGCTACTCGGCGGTTCCCCCGCTCGACGGCCTCGGGAGGTCCGCGAGAGCGGCCTCCACGCGCCGCAGCTCCGCGCGCAGATCCTCGAGCCTCGCCTCGAGCGACGCGGCCCTCGTCCCCTGGTCTCCGGTCCGAGCGCGCGCCCGGCGCAGCGGCCAGTCGACGTCGTCGTACCAGTCACACTCGTCGACGGGGCCATACCAGCCGCGCGGTGCCGGCCCGTAGTAGCCCGGACCACATCCATGGCCGGAGCCATGGCCATGCCAGCAACCCATGTCAGCCTCCTTCGCCTCCATCGAGGCGTGCTTCACGTGCCAGAAAGTCGTCGATGAGCCGGCCGCGCTCGCACATGACCGACGCCCACTCGGCCAGGGCGGCCCGCCCTTCCCGGGTCAGTCGGTACTCCCGTCGGGGGGCGCCGCTCGCCGCCTCCCATTCGGAGGACACCAGGCCGTCCGCCTCGAGCTCGCGCAGCGTCCGGTACGCCATCCCGACGTCGACGCCCTCGGGGGAGACGCCGAGCTCGTTGAGCCGCGCGATGAGCGCGTAGCCGTGGGCCTCGCCCTCGGCGACCAGGAGGAGCAGGAACGGCTCCGGCCAGCGCCCCCGTCGTCCGCCCGGGCGAACCCAGCCGCGCTGGTCGGGGTGATGGCCGTGGCCGTGGTGGTAGTCAGCATTCATATGCCAATAGCATATAGACGTGGTCAAGTCCTGGAAGGGCCGAACGTCACAACCGTGGCCGCTAAACGCGGGTGGCGTGGTCAGCCCGCGCTTGGGCCTGACTGGCTCTTGCCATGCGCGTTCCGGCGGTGCACGGTGCTCGTGCAGCGCGTCCGGGGATGATGGCGTCGCGGGCGCTGCACGGTCAGGATCGGCTGGCGCACGACGGCCATGACGACGATGCTTGCCCAGGGGCTGCTCGCCAGCCTCCTTGCAGGGCTCGCGACGGGCATCGGAGGGCTCCCGGTCCTTCTCGACCGTCACGTTACGCACCGGGTGTTCGACACGGTGCTCGGCTTCGCGGCCGGGGTCATGCTGGCCCTGAGCGGCGGCTCGCTGCTCGTCGAGGCCGGCTCGGTGACGTCGACCACGGTTGTCGCGGCCGCAACAGGGGGCGCTGTCGTCCTTCTGCTGCGCGGCGCGAGCATGCGCCATGTTGCGTGGAGCGGCCGGCTCGGGCGCGGCGTGCGGGTGGCGCTCATCGTGACGCTCCACAACGTCGTGGAAGGGCTGGCGGTCGTCGCGACGTTCTTCGATCTCGGGAGCTCGGTCGGAACGGGCGTGGCAATCGCGATCGCTCTCCACAACGTCCCGGAGGGGCTGGCCGTGGCCGAGCCGCTTCGGCGGGCGGGCGTCCGCCCGCCGCACTGCGCCCTGCTCGCGCTCGCCTCGGGGATGGGCGAGCCGCTGGGGGCCCTCGCGGCAATCATCGTCTTCGTGGTCTTCGGCGCCGCGATACCGCCGGGGGTCGCGGCGGCCGTCGCCGCCGGGGCCATGATCGTGCTTGCCGCCACCGAGCTCATCCCCGAGGCCTTCAGCCACTCCTTCGTGGCCGAGGCATCGGTCGGTCTGCTGGCGGGCGTCCTGGTCGCCCTCGTCCTCGTGGCGGCTGTCGGGTGAGCGACGAGGATGTCCCGGAGGCGACAGTTGTGAGGCGCTCCGCCGACCCTCCGCTATACTCGGACCACGCGTGCGGGCGACGGCGCGACCCGTGCGGGCATGACCCCGCGGCCGGTCGCGCCAAGCCACCCGCCCGAACACCAGGGAACCCAGACACACATGACCGTCGAGACCTCTACCTGGGCGACCAAGAAGGGGCTGGCCCAGATGCTCAAGGGCGGCGTCATCATGGACGTCGTCACCCCCGAGCACGCGAAGATCGCCGAGGACGCCGGCGCCGTTGCCGTCATGGCGCTCGAGCGCGTCCCGGCCGACATCCGCGCGACCGGCGGCGTAGCCCGGATGAGCGACCCGTCGATGATCGAGGGGATCATGGCGGCCGTCAGCATCCCGGTCATGGCCAAGGCCCGCATCGGCCACTTCGTCGAGGCCCAGATCCTCGAGGCGCTCGGGGTCGACTACATCGACGAGTCCGAGGTCCTGACGCCGGCCGACGA
>Ga0315293_10005601_pt1 | contig 11824 bp, 10 predicted proteins | sample YL17G13_20_MG_FD_203071 | JGI IMG/M metagenome (GOLD analysis project Ga0315293, IMG submission 203071) | Sediment microbial communities from Yellowstone Lake, YNP, Wyoming, USA - YL17G13_20 | ecosystem: Environmental > Aquatic > Freshwater > Lake > Sediment | place: USA: Wyoming | collected... | reverse complement strand
TCTCGGCTTCCGAGCAGGTGAGGATAATGCAGGATATATTCCGGGGTGGGGGTGGTGGGTACTACGCCGGCGGCTTCGGGCGTGTGCTCAATAACCTGGAAGAGGCAATCAGAGCCAACGGCGGTGAGGTAAGGACACAGACCCGCGTGGAGAGGATAGAGGTCTCCGATGGCCGGGTGATTGGGGTGGTGGCCGGGGGGAAGGAGTTCAAAGCCCCCATCGTGGTGAGCGACGCTGGTATCCAGCCCACGGTGCTCAGGCTGGTGGGCGAGGAGCACTTCGATAAAGGCTATGTGAATTATATAAAGGGCCTGGTCCCGGGGTGGGGCTTTACCGCGGTGAGATATTTCCTCAACAAGCCTGTGTTGAAGCAGGCCGCATACATGATCTACTCCGACGAGAGCTGGTGGAACATGGAGCGGTATGTGAGCATCCGAAAGGGGCGTGTGCCCGAGGAGGTGATCATCTTCGGCCTGGTTCCCTCCAACTACGACTCCACCATGTCCCCCTCGGGTAAACAATGTTTCATCGCCGGCACCATCTGCCCCCCCGACCCACAGGAACAGCAGGTACAGATGCTTTACGGCAAGATGGACGAAATGCTGGAAAGGGTATACCCTGAGGTGATGGACGCCCTCGACTACAAGGAGTATGAGGGCCCGGCGGAGATATCGGCCTCTACGCGAGACCAGGTGCTGCCAGGGCAGGGTGGGGAGTGCGTTGGCCTGGGGCAGGTGGTGGGCCAGTGCGGCAAATACAAGCCCTCGCCGAAGGCACCAATACGCGGGCTCTTCTATGTGGGCTGTGACGCCGGGAGCGCTGGCATGGGCACCCACCAGGCCGCGGACTCCGGTATCAAGGTAGCCCACATGGTGTTCTGGTACCACCGCCTGGGACTGGCGGCCCGCTGAAGAGATAAGACTAAGGAGGAGAAATGCCACAGCGTTATGACGTGATCATTATAGGGGCAGGCCCCAATGGCCTGGAGATGGGCGCATATCTCAGCAAAGCCGGGCAAAAAGTGCTCTTGCTAGAGAAGAGATTCGAGGCGGGAGGGGGGCTGGCCACGGAGCAGGTCACCCTGCCTGACTTCTTCCACAATACCCACGCCATCTACCACCTGATGGTGGACTACGCCCCCGTCTACCAAGACTTCCAGTTCGAGGATAAGTACAGTGTTAGGCACATCTGGCCCGAGCTCCAGTGGGCTATGCCTACTGCCGACGGCAGGTGCCTGTGCCTATACCGGGATCTGGACAAGACCTGTGCCTCCATCGCCCAGTTCTCGCAGCGGGACGCCAAGAGCTACCGTGAGATGGTGCGCCTCTACGACGAGATGATGAAGAAGATCATCGGTCCCATGACCTTCATCAAACCGGAGCCCGCTCCCATCATGGCATTCAAGGCGGAGAGGACGGAGCTGGGCAAACAGATGACCAGCATGTCCGAGAAAACGCCGGAAGAGGTCGTTAAGGACCTCTTTGAAAATGACCTGGTTAGGACCCTGATGCTTTACATTTGCTGTCACTGGAGCCTGGATTATGACCAGTCCGGTGTCGGCTATCTCATCCCCCTCTACCTAAACCGGGCCACCCACTACCGCCTGGTAGCGGGTGGCTCACACCGGGTATCCAACGCCCTGCTCAAAGCGATCTTCGAGAACGGAGGACAGATCAGGACCAACGCCCAGATCAAGCGCATCATAGTGGAGAATGGGACGGCGAAGGGGGTGGAGATGGAGGATGGCACCAAGATCATGGCCGACAAGGCGGTGGCCAGCACCATCGACACCCACCAGACCTTCCTCAAGTATGTGGGCAAGGACAAGCTGGAGAAGGACTTCGTGGACATGATCAATATCTGGCAGTGGGACGCCTGGAGTCTGTGCCATCTGCACCTGGCTCTGGCAGAACCTCCCAATTTCAAGGTGGCTGCTGCCAACCCTGAGATCAACAAGGCCTTCGTCTATCTCCTGGGCTATGAGAATCCTCAGGAACTGAAGAATCACTGGGAGGCCATGCGAAAGGGCGGGCTGCCGGAGAATGCCGGCTTCAACTGCTCCTTCCCCAGCGTTCATGATTCTTACCAGGCTCCTCAGGGTAGGGCCAGTGGCCTTATCTCCCAGATGGCCCCCTTCAACATGAAAGACGGTGGCTCTGAGAGATGGCTCTCCATCAAGGTGAAGGAGGAGTGGGCCAAAAAACGGCTGGCCATACTCCAGAAATATGCCCCCAACATTACCAAGGATAAGGTGTTGTGGACTTACATCACCACCCCGGCGGATATCGAGAATAAGTTCGCCAACATGGTGCGGGGCTCCTACAAGCAGGGTGCTTATCATCCCCTGCAGATGGGGTTTCTAAGACCTAACCAGGACTGCTCCAATAACACCACGCCCATAAAGAACCTCTACCTGGGAGGGGCTTGCGTTTACCCCGGCGGGCTGGTGATCTGGGGGCCGGGCTACAACTGTGCCAACACCATAGCTGAGGAGTGTGGAATAAAGAAATGGTGGCAGGAGCCGGAGATAGTGACCAACGCACGTAAGCAGCAATACATATAGCGTGTGAAAAGAGGTAGTATAGGATGTTATTCAGATCGACTGGTCTAGGAAAGACAGAGATGGCGGGAGACATCGAGGGGCTTCAGCGCCAGGGAGATTACATAATCCTGAGGGTGAGGACCACCGACCCCGTAGTCTGGAAGGTGAGGGTCGCCCTGAGCTTCAAAGACGTGGCTAAGGTGCTGAAAGCTCTCGTCAGGGTTTCCGTCATCGGCTTTATGCTCTCACCATCGCAGTGGTTTAAAAAGAAGGCCGAGCATCCGGGGGATTTCTAGAAGCGCATCATGAACAAAGATCACCTCGACGTTATCGTGGTCGGGGCCGGTTTCGGTGGCAGCACATGTGCCGCTCTACTGGCGAAGCGGGGGCTTAGAGTGCTCCTGCTGGACAAAAACCCACGCGCCGGCGGCAAGGCCATGCCCTTCTCTAAAGGGAGGTTCAGCTATAACCCTTGGTTTATCTGCACCGCCCCCGTCACGGGGAACCTGTTTGAGGTTGTTCTCGAGGAGCTGGGGATAAAGGACAGGGTAAAGCTGGTTGCGCCCGGCGTCATGGGTCCCATCTTCAAGAACTCCTCAGGCCGATACGTCGTGGCCCCACAAATGCCGCCCGGCGAGCCCACTGACCCTAACACGATCTTCGACTGGCTGGAGGTGAAGGAAGAGGAAAGGGAGGGGGCCCTGAAGCTCTTCACTGAGCTGGTGATGATGAGCCCACAGGACATCGAGGCTCTGGACAACATCAGCTTCCAGGAGTGGCTGGGCCGTTACCAGGTAGCCGGGGGTTTGTACGGCTTCCTGGCCTTCTGTTCCGACGGCTTGTTCGTGGTCCCTGTGGATGCCGTCGCCGCCTCGGAGGCAGTGAAAAGCTTCCAGGACATATTCCTCCGCAGCGGAGGTCTCTTCTGCCAGGGCGGTGTCGGACGGGTAGCCGAGGCCTTCGCCGAGACAGTGGGGGAAAATGGTGGCAGGGTACTCCTGGGTACCAGGGTAGAGAAGATAACCGTAGATGGGGGTGGAGTCACAGGTGTCGTCACCTCTAAGGGCAGTTTTAAGGCCTCCATCGTGGTGAGCAATGCTGGCATCCAGCCCACCGTGCTCAAGCTGGTGGGAGAGGAGCACTTCGATAGGAGTTATCTGAACTATGTTAAGGAACTGGTCCCATCCTTAGCGTTTATGGGTATCCGCTACTTCCTGAGCAGGAAGGTGATTGAAGTCACCATGGGCACCATATTCTCCGCTGAGACCCCGTGGACTCTGGAGCGCTGGATTCGGGCCAGGTCTGGCGAGATTCCTGATGAGATGCCCATCTGGTATGAGGTTCCCTCCAACTATGATCCCGAGGCTGCCCCCCCTGGCAAGCAGCTCTTGATAATCGGGTTCTTGGGTCCCGCAGACCCTCAGCTCAAGGATGAGGAAGCAAAGGCGTGGAGCGACAAGGCGGAGAAGATCCTATTCCGCGTCTTCCCAGAGCTGCCAGGTGCTATAGAGTCCAAGGAATACTATACCCCCCGTGATGTCTCCGCTCTCACCCGCGACCAGGTGCTGCCCTACCAGGGTGGGGAATGCATCGGGCTGGGGCAAATAGTAGGGCAAGGGGGCAAACACAAACCATCCCCGAAGGCACCCATACGCGGGCTTTTCTACGTGGGCTGTGATGCCGGCGGCACAGGCGTCGGTACCCAACAGGCGGTAGATTCCGGGATCAAGGTCGCCAATATGGTGCTGAGGTATCACCGCATGCTCCAGGCAAGCCGGTAGAGGGCATTGCGGAGCAGCCAAAATGAGTGTAGAATACAGCGAATAATCGTATAAGAAATACTATAGGGGGCAGATATGAGCAAGAGACTAAAGGGCAAGGCAGCGGTTGTTACAGGCTCGGGGCGAGGGTTGGGAAGGGAGGTGGCATTGGCGCTGGCTGCTGAGGGCGCCAAGGTGGTGATCAACGACCTGGGTTCGGCGGTGGACGGCAGTGGTAAGGATATCCAGGTAGCCTCTCTGGTGGTGCAGGAGATAAAAAAGGTGGGCGGTGAGGCGGTGGCCAACTCTGATTCTGTGACCACCATAGAGGGTGGTGAGAATATCATCAATACTGCTGTCAAGAACTTTGGCAAGATAGATATCCTGGTCAACTGCGCCGGCATACTCCGTGACCGCATGATCTGGAACATGACTGAGGCGGAGTGGGACGATGTCATCCGGGTCCATCTGAAGGGCCACTTCGCCTGCACTAAAGCAGCAGCCATCCGGATGAGGGAGCAGAAGAGCGGCAGGATCATAAACTTCACCTCCGTAGCCGGAACCGACGGCAGCGCAGGACAGGCCAACTATAGCGCCGCCAAGGCGGGCATAATCGGCTTCACCAAGGCATGCGCCTTAGCGCTGTCGAAATACAATGTCACCGTCAACGCTGTGTCACCGGCTGCGGCAACCCGAATGACGGCCGTAATCCCGGAGGTACAGCTACGTCAGTATGTGGAGATGGCTGGTTTCAAAATCGGCCCTGATACTACTGTGGACAAGATGCAGAAGATGTTGCTCGGAGACCCAGTGGCTGTGCCACCCGTTGTGGTCTACCTGGCCACCGATGAAGCGGCAGGCATAACCGGCCAGGTCTTCCAGGTGCGGGGAGGGAATGTCGGCGTTTATGCCCCCGCCACCATCTTCCACAGCATCAGTAAGGATGGGATATGGACGGTAGACGAACTCGTCAAGGAGGTGCCCGAGAGGCTCACCAATGACTTACCTCTTCCGCAAGGCCTGCTCGGATTCTAGCCCAGACAAGCTGAGCTATGATCTGATCTAATAGCGCCCTCTTTTGGAGGGCAACTCATTCGCTTCCCTTTGTCACTGAGGCCAGGGCTCGGCTAAGTGGTTGACCTTTTTGACCGATAGGTTACATCCTTAAGACGCCATCAACGCTGCAGTCCTGGCCTAAGTGATATATCTGGCATCGGACGATGCCAGGGAAGTAAGGTCTGTAACAGGGTTCTTTAAGGAGGCGTCTAGGAAGTGAGCAACAGAATCAAGGAAAGGAAGGAAGTGTGACTCCGGGAGAATCTGAACCCAGGGCTGATTTCGCCGGGCTTTTTGAGAAGAGAACTAGAGAAGTCTTCAGCTCGGAGTCCAATCAAGCCAGGGTAGGTGAGCTGGCATACGAGAACTACAAGAAGTGTTTTGGTTGTTCCCAATCGATGTTCCAGGCCTTTCAAGATGTTCTGGAACTCAAGGATGACTTCTGGTTCAAAGCGATAGGTGGTCTCCAGGGCGGAGGACACTGCGGCTTGACCTGCGGCGCATTGACCACCGGCTTCGTATTTTTCAGTGCCAGAGTGGGGCGAACCAGAATCGACCAGGGGCTTGAGGCTATCCTGCCAGTCTTCGAGCCCTCGCACCGACTGACTCTCTGGTTCAAGCCGATGTTTGGGAGTACTGTCTGCTCAGAAATCACCGGTGTCAACTGGTTTGACATGAACGATGTGGTTAATCACTATCTTGGCCCACGGGGTCCCGAGACCATCGAGAAGTGTGCCAGGCTGACCGGTACGACAGCGTTCAAGGTGGCGGAAATCCTAAGCCAATTGTAATCCCCTAGAACCTTTCGCTAGTACAAGGCAATCATGTTGGCTATCTCCTCCGCCCCTCCTCATCTGCAGATAGGAAAGTTCAGAAGTAGAACTGCTCAAGAGGGAGAATAAGAGGCTGAAGCATCTGATAGCCGAGCTATCCTCCCACCTGTAGGTCCTAGTGAAGTCGCTCTCCCCTTCCTTTCCCACGGTGTGCTAGAGGCCAGTTTTGTGCCCTGCACTCGTTTAGCCACGCGAGGGGAGGACAGCCGTGGCAGCACCAGGGGTGGTCTTTTCTCCTTTGGCATTCTCCACCCATATCTCACAATCTACGTAGTGCTCGCCATCATTTACATACTTGCGGGTTACCTTTCCCTTACACCACCAGGTATCGCCTTCCTCAGGCTCATAAAGCGACTTCATCACCCGGGGCCGGTCCATACCCCGGTACTGACAGGATAGCTTCTTGAGAGTTCCGTTGTCTCCGATCCAGTTGGTCATCAGAGTCACCAGCCAGGCTCGTTTAAGAGCCCCGTGGACGATTGGCTTGTCCACCCCCTGCTTGCTGGCAAAGGTATCCTCAAAATGGATGGGATTGAAATCCCCTGAAGCTCCAGCCCACTTAACCAGCATTTGCGTTGTGGCTACACGGGGCAGCGGGGTTACCTCGCTGCCTACCTCAACATCTTCCCAATATAGTTGTCGTGCCATATCTCTTCCCCCTTGCAAATTAGCGGCAGATGATAGTCTGTCGCACCTTGAATGCTACAGCACCATTCTGATTGGTGAAGGTATTTTCCAAAATGCAGAAGGCTAACTTGTTGCCTTTGCTCTCCCGCTCATATATATCAAGGAGTTTGGATGAGCTTATCAGGGTATCGCCGGCTCGGACAGGAAGCATGAACTCGAATTCAGCTCCGCCATCGAGGATATAAGGATAACCTGCCTTGGACATGGCCTCCAGGGCTAAGTTGCCGACACTATCCGGGATGAAAAAGGGCGCGGCCCCAGTCCATCGAATGGGCCAGCCAAAGAAACCAGGAGGGGCTATTATAGAGCCATACCTTGAATTGCGGGCATATTCCTCGTCCCAGTAAAGCGGATTACGGTCATCTACAGCGTCAGCGTATCTTTTTATGGCTCCCTTTTCAACTTCATAGACCCGCGGGGCATCTGCTTTACCTACTAACTTAGCTGCTTCTTCAGGGATCAAAGAACACCTCCTTTCAGCTATTTTAGGCCGTTTAGTCTTTCACATCCTACCCCATTGTTGGCATAATTGTCAATCCCGTGTACTCGTTCAGGTGATTGGTGGCACATCCTCCTTTCTGTAGCGGCATTGCAGCAAAAATTGTTGAGGAGTGAGATAGCCCAGGGTCTGATGAGGACAGATGTGGTTATACACCCTTTCCCATTATTGCAAAGCCTCGCTCAGAAGTGTCATCTTCAGCTCACCGTCATAAACCTCATAGAACTCCTCCGTGTGGGGCCTGTGAGCTCGCTCTACAGGCCGTTTAGCTTAGGGATCGTGGTGGCCCCAAAATGAAGAGTTTGATCTTATGCCTTTGACACTCCTCCTCGAACACCGCTTCAAATTCTGGCCCACCATCAAAGCCTTGTTGTGGAATCCATCCAGCCACTGCCCGGCTATCTCCCGCCTGAGGCGGACGATGGTTGCTTCATCGTAACCTTATGGGTGATAGACTATCACATAACAATTATATCTGCACTAACGCAAAATCCATGGATTGGGGATGAAACTTGCCTATTGCTTTTCTTACATTCTTGCTGTATATTATAGTTGGTTAAGGCCGTTTGGTGCTGTTTCTGGAGTTCGTCGGTGAGGCCGACGAGGCGACCTAAGGGAACGTAACCTAGTATTATCACGACAATCGTTCGTCGGGGTCTTGATCCGTAGAGACTGCATCAGGCATACCAAATGCTAAAAAGGAAGGAGGTGCAGTCAATGGCAGGGGCGGACAAGACCCTAACTTGTCGCGAGTGCGGGAGCCAGTTTGTGTTCACCGCCGGTGAGCAGGAATTCTACAGCTCACGTGGTCTGCTCAATGAGCCTGGACGTTGTCCCACCTGTAGGTCCAACCGCCGACAAACTCGCGGCGGGCGTTCAGACAGAGCGGAGCGACAAATGTATCCTGCGGTATGTGCCACCTGCGGTGCCGACACCCAGGTGCCATTCCAGCCCAGGCAAGACAGGCCGGTTTATTGCAGCGATTGTTTCGCTAAGACGAAACCAAGTTAAAGCGTAGCAGCGGGTGACTGACACCAGTCACCCGCTGCTAAACTATCGTAAGTGAACATAGGTATCTGCAAAATAAGACTACGGTTGCCCGAAAATCAGTCGCTCAAGGGCAAGCGCCAGGTGTTGAAATCTATCACCACCAGAATCAGAAATAGGTTTAATGTCTCTGTGGCTGAGGTGGAGGATCAGGACTTGTGGCAACTGATAACTCTGGGGGTGAGTTGCGTAAGCAACAGTGGTCAGCATGCCAATGAGATTCTCTCCCACGTAGTGGATTTTATCATCCAGAGTCGTCTTGACGCTGAGCTTCTGGACTATGAGATAGAAATTCTGCCCGCAGCCTGACAGGCTCATGAATGCTGCTGCCTTCCTTGCTTTTCTCCGGGCACGACCCAACTACCGCCAGCAAATTGTCCATGTACAGAAGCTACCACCTCGCCTGGCTCAGCATGGTCAACTGGAAAGACCTTTGCCATCCTCGCTGGAGGCCAGCCTAAAGGAGTTGGCATGGCTGCCGCTTTACAGCCATCAGGCACAGGCGGTGAATGCCGCTGGCCACCGCCGTAATGTGATGGTGTCCACACCCAGCGCCAGCGGTAAGACGCTCTGCTATAATTTGCCGGTCCTCCAGGCCATACTCGAGGAAAAAGGCAGCCGCGCTCTCTATTTATTCCCCACCAAAGCCCTGGCCCAAGACCAATTGCGCAGTCTGCGAGAACTGGCCTGTCCCCACATCCTATCGGCCACGGACATCGCTACCTTTGACGGTGATACTCCACAGGAAAAGCGCGCTGAGATAAAAAGACGGGGCAAGTTGGTGCTCACTAACCCGGATATGCTCCATCTGGGCATTCTGCCCAACCACCAGTCATGGGCCAGGTTCTTGAAAGGGTTGCGCTATGTGGTCATAGACGAAGCCCACATTTACCGGGGTATCTTTGGTTCCCATGTGGCCAATGTGCTGAGGCGGTTGCGCCGTTTGTGCCATTTCTATGGGGCCAGCCCGCAGTTCATCGCCAGCTCAGCCACCATCGCCAATCCCGAAGAGCACGCCCGGAACCTGGTTGGAGCGCCTTTTGAATCAATAACCTGTGACGGCTCGCCCTGGGGAGGCAAGGAGTTTGTTTTCTGGAATCCCCCCCTCCTCGACCAGCACAGCGGCCTGCGCCGCAGTGGCAATAGCGAGGCGGCTGGCCTCTTGAGCGAGCTGGTGCGCCATGATCTAAAGAGCCTGGTCTTCGCCCGTACCCGTAAGCTAACCGAGCTTATTTATATCTATGCCCGGGAGGAGCTGGCTGGTAGCAGCCCAGAACTCGCCAGCCGTATCAAGCCATACCGTGCTGGCTATCTCCCCGAAGATCGGCGGCGCATTGAGCAGGAACTGTTTAAGGGCGAACTTTTGGGGGTGGTGGCCACCACTGCCCTGGAGTTGGGCATTGACATCGGAGGTTTGGAGGCCACTGTGCTTAGTGGCTATCCGGGCAGTATCGCCAGCACTTGGCAGCAGGCAGGGCGCAGCGGACGGCGCGGTAGCGAGTCATTGAGCTTCCTCATCGGTATGGGCAACCCGCTAGACCAGTATTTCATGCATCACCCAGAGTCTTTCTTTGGCAAGGGCTTTGAGCATGCCTTAATCAATCCTGCTAACCCACACATCCTCAAGCCCCACTTGCTCTGTGCTGCCTGGGAGTTGCCCTTGAGTCGGCAGGATGGGCAGTGGTTTGGGGCTGGTTGGGAGCAGTCCCGTCAGGAATTGGAGCAACAGGGCCAATTGCGGGAACGACATCAGTTGTGGTTTCTTTCCCCAACCATCGCCTTCCCGGCCCAGGAAATAAACATCCGGGCTGCCTCTGCCCAGAGTTACGCCGTGCTGGATATATCCCGAGGTGGTCAACTCCTAGAGACGGTGGAGGCGGCCAACGCTTTCTTTCAAATTCATCCGGGGGCCATCTACCTGCACCAGGGAGAAGCCTACCTGGTGACTGCTCTTGACCTGGCTGCCCATACCGCATATGTGGTGCCAAGTGATGCCAGCTATTACACTCAGACCAGGGACATCACTGAGATAAGGATTCTGAAGACACTGGAGCAGAAGAAGGCAGGTGTGATGAATGTCTATTTGGGCCAGGTGGAGGTAACCACCACGGTGGTAGGCTTCAGAAAGAAGCAGCAATTCACCGAAGAAGTCCTCGGTGAGGAAGTCTTGGAACTGCCCCCGCAGCGCTTTACTACCATAGCTTTTTGGTTTGATATGCCGCCAGGCGCTGAGGAACTTTTGGCTGGGCAGTGCCTGGACTTCGCCGGTGGGCTGCATGCCACTGAACATGCGGCCATCAGCCTGCTACCTCTGTTTGCCCTCTGTGACCGCAACGACATCGGTGGGGTATCCACCCCCTTCCACGCCGACACCGGCCGGGCCAATATCTTCATCTATGACGGCTATCCCGGAGGCATTGGTATAGCTGAGAAAGGCTTCCAGTTGGTGGAGGAGTTGTGGCAAGCAACCCTTAAGGCCATCAGCGATTGTCCTTGTCAAGATGGATGTCCCAGTTGCGTGCAGTCGCCCAAATGCGGCAACAACAATGAACCTTTGGACAAGAGGGCAGCCCAGATATTGTTAGAGTGCCTGCTAGGCAAGAGCCAACAGATTGTTTAACCATACCCACGCTTGAGCCAGGGCAGTACGCCCCCACAAAATCCAAAATATTGTCTGTTTGTTCCCTTTTGGTTTTCGGCCAGTGTGGTAAAATAGGGACTATTAAGTACTGTTTCGAGGTGGTTATCTATGACGATGGTTAACACTGTCAAGGCAGAAGAGCAGCAGAACCTGTGGTCCTTGAATCTCAATGGCCTGACGTGGACCTACATCGAAAAGCCCACCAGAAGGTAAATTGATCAACTGTCCCGGCTGTATCCATTCTTCCACCCCTTGAACCTGGATGACTGCCTCAGCCGCATCCAGCGCCCCAAGATAGATGAGTATGATGACCACCTTTTTCTGGTGCTCCACTTCCCGGTCTTTGACAAACAGACTCACATATCGGTACCCAGCGAGGTGGACATCTTTATGGGTAAGAATTTCCTAGTCATAGTTCATTGCTCCGCTAACCTCAAGCCACTATCCAAGATGTTCAAAGAATGTCAGATTTCGGATGAGATCTGCCATTCCTACATGAAGCAAGGGTTCAGGCTATCTCTTCTACCAGGTGGTAGACAGGCTGGTGGATGGTTGCTTCCCAATGCTGGACAAGATAGGCGACAACATTGAAGGTCTTCAGGATGCCGTCATCAGTAAGCCCATACCCCAGACGGCCCAAGACATCCTTATGATCCGCCGGGACATCATCTCCACGCGCCGCATCATCCATCCTCAGGTAACAGTGATGGAAAGCCTGGAGAAAAACCTGGCGCAGAACAAATACTCCTTCCTCCCAGA
>Ga0315293_10005591_pt1 | contig 11831 bp, 14 predicted proteins | sample YL17G13_20_MG_FD_203071 | JGI IMG/M metagenome (GOLD analysis project Ga0315293, IMG submission 203071) | Sediment microbial communities from Yellowstone Lake, YNP, Wyoming, USA - YL17G13_20 | ecosystem: Environmental > Aquatic > Freshwater > Lake > Sediment | place: USA: Wyoming | collected... | reverse complement strand
AATGTCTTTGAATGGGATGGATCCGACTTTGTACTGAACTCAATGAATGACACATGCCATTTGCGTAGCCTTGCCTAGCCGATGGTCCAGTATTGTCCCCGATGCTGGAAGGAGATTCCGCCCGGTGCCGACCCTTGCCCGCACTGCGGGGAGACGACAGATGAGGCTGGCGTGCCCTTTGTGGACCGCTTGCTCAGGACACTACACCACCCCGAACCCAGCCGGGCCGGGCTGGCTATTGATATCCTAGCCCACCGGCTGCGCGAGCCGCGGGCGATCGCGCCTCTGATCGATCTCCTGGCCCAATCGAAGGACGCCGTGATCCTGTGGCAGGCCGTGCAAGGGCTCGGCGTGCTTGGCGACTTGAAGGCGGTCACCCCGTTGACTCTGATCCTGCACAACCCGGAGATCGCCCTCGTCGTTCGATGTGAGGCGGCCGCTGCGTTGGGGGCATTAGGCGGGAAGCGCGCGGAGGAGACGCTTCTTGAAGCGACCAAGGACCCGCGTTCGTCCGTCACGGACGCAGCTCGTCGTGCCCTCGAGGTCATGCACCAGGCAAGTTCCGCATGACGGATGACTTCTGGCAGGGGCCTTTCCCCCCGGACGGAGAGGCGGTCGATCGCTCTGGAGATCCTGAGTGACGCTTGGGGCCGCCAGACAGCGATCCCCCGCACACAAGCATCGGCCAGTCGCGCCGCCCAGCGGTCCTCATAACCCATGGCCTGGCCGCGAGTGCAGGAATAAGGCACACTTGGCCGAAAGTGCAGGCACGCCAGCATCCCCCGACGCGCTTTTCCCTTGCAGCTAGGCGCGCGCCCGGACCCTGCATGACAACCAAGATCTCAGACGCGCTTGCGGAGCGCACCGCCATCTGAAGACGGGCGTCCCGAATGGTACGGAGGGGAAGGCCAATTTCGTCGCCTGTCGGACTGTCCCGGGAGGCTTTTGACCGTTGCCTCACACGGACCGGGCGGGGGGACTAACAATAGCGCGGCCCATGGCCGCGTTCACGGTTGCAAGCATAATTTGGCCAGAGCGGCCAAATTATGCTTGTAGTCACATAGTCACAACGCGGCTTGTGCTTCTACTGGCCCTCGCTGGAGCAGTATCCGAGCCAACTCGGAAATGCAACTAAATGGACGCCAAGTTGCGGTGACCGACCCCGGAGCTTTGTCCACGCACGACGACAGGGCTCCGCGCACAGTATGCTTCTCCTCGCAGTGCCCTTGACGCCGCCAAGGCTATGTGCTAGAATATGGGCTAGAATACATACGCCAGTATAGTCTGCGTCTGCATGTCGGAAGGGCAGGTGCCCATGAACAGGATTATCGGCGTCACTGAACTGCAGCGCTCGTTTCGGGCGGTCTTTGAGCAGGTTGCGCACGGGCGGATGCCCTACGTTCTCACTAGGGGCAGTCGGCCAGAAGCCGCGCTCATCCCGTACGAGGACTACCTGCGCTTCCAGCAGTTCCAGGAGAAGGATATCCTGGCCCGCTTTGACCGACTCACCGAGCGAATGGCCAGCCGCAACGAAGCCTACACCGAAGAAGAGGTGGAAGCGGACATCCGGAAGGCGAGGGCCAAGAGCCGGGCGCGATGATCCGCGCGGTCATTGACACCAGCATCCTCGTTCGCGCTCTGATCAAGCCTCGAGGCACCGTCGGCCCCATTCTGCAGGCCCTGCGCGACGCCGAGTATCAGCTCGTCTACTCCGAGCCCCTCCTGGCCGAGCTGGCCGATGTCGCCGCCAGACCACCCATCGCAAAGAAGTACGGTCTGACCACTGACGACGTCGCCGCCGTTCTCTCTCTCATTCTCCTTCGTGGCGAGCCGGTCCTTCCCGCGTTGCGTATCAACGCCTGCCGCGACCCTAAGGACAACATGGTCTTGGAAGCAGCCGTAGCGGGGCAGGTGGACGTCATCGTAAGCGGCGACAAGGATCTGCTGACCCTGAGCCCATTCAAGGGGAGTCCCGTTCTCACGCCGGCAGCCTTTCTCCGCAAGCTCACTTCACACAACAGTCGCGCCTAGACGTCTCTGGCTTGAAGCATGATCTGGCCGGTCCGGCCAGTAGATGCTTCAGGTCACACTGTGTTGCTTAACCCATAATCTGGCCGGGTTTGGAACCATATCTTGGCCGGGAGTGCCGGATCTCCCGCAAGGAACCGGTCCCCCAGGACCTCGCGCTACCGCCCGTTACAAGCATAATCTGGCCGAGAGTGCGGAATCGGAAGCATATCGTGGCCGAGAGTGCAGGCTACCGGGCCTGCCGCCCGTTGTCCGTCATGTTGGGCCCAGCCAAGCCCTCGCTAACGGTCTGGACCAGGATCTGGAGGCCAGCTCAAGAGGACATCCGGGAATCGTGTTCTTACCCAGACCCTCGACCGTCTTCCGTAGCCATGCCCCCTATACGGAATTCGGAAAGACGCACATGGGTCTCCCCAATTTCGGGAGACCCCTATACAGTCTCTTACGATGACCCTTACTCTAGAGGCGACGGTGGGACTTGAACCCACGAATGAGGGTTTTGCAGGACCTGACTGCGGCGACCTTCGGGACCCTTGCTCGCCCTTGGCCGGATTCCGTATAAGGGTCTGCTGATTCTGGGCTGCCTGGCGGACCCGGACCCTTGACCGTCTTCTGGGGCCAGGCAACAGACAATAACGCGGGTCAACCGTTCAGGAATCAGGCTACCTCCTCGTGGCCCCGAAGTCAAGAAGCCCCGGGCGCGATAGCCTATGGCCAGTACCCAAGGTTGCGTCCGTGTGCATCCTGGGATCTTCGCTCGCTACGGCAGCCGCTTTCGGACCAAGACAGAACCTGGTACAGAAAGCGGGGGTAGGTCAAGCCATGCCAATACTAGTGATGGATCGCTACCCTTCAACCTCGATGCGATCCACCTGGATCTGCGAGCCGTTGTAGTCCGGGACATTACTGAATAGTGTGCCATACAGATGAACGATCCTGCCGCTGTCGCGTAGCGCCTCGATTTGCGCTTGTACAGTCGGGTCCATGGAATCGATGCCAAAGTAGATGATCTGCCCCAGGTCCTGCCGCTCAAAGTAGTCATCATACTGCGCGCCGGGCTGCGTGCTCTTGATGACGCCCCACCAGTCAGTTATCTCCTCTGAAGTACCTGGCGGCATGTAACCGCCTGATGCATTCTCTTCCGTGTTGCCACCACTTCCTCCTGGGCCACCACCAGTGGGAATAGCGGTGGCCTCAACGGTCATGGCAGGCATAGGGTCTTCTTGTGCTGCGAGGCCGCACTCTCCCCGGTAGTAGGCCCACTCGTCACAGGTGCTGCCATCCGGAAAGACACATACTCCGTTCTGGCTGCCATCGGAAGCCGTCTGTATCTCAAGTCTGTTCCCATTCTGCTCACAATATACCGAGGCAGGATTTGGCATGTTCACCTGAGGCATGTCCGTCGCAGCAGGTTGAGGTACCTGGACCTGGAGCGTTGTGCAGGCTGTCATTGCCATCAACATCATCATGAGTATGGAGATTCTTCTCATTATCGTCTTCTCTCTGTTCCTAATGCGTATTCCTGTGACTTGCCACCTTCCCTGAGGATCTGGTAATAGGCTAGCCCAGGTAGAACGCCTTCAATCAAGTGGCGTCAAAGAGCTTAATCATTGGGACGCTCGTGGTTCGACAGAAGTTCCCGATACCCTGCAACGACTTGCCTGTAGCTTTCAGCGCCAATAAGCGGCAATAAACCGGGGAAGAGGTGTTTCCACATGGGAGTCTCACTCCTTGGCTCTAGAGACATTCTTGACACCCCAATTGGCTTTACAGAGAGTACTCGTTCTTTTCCAGAACTAGACCCGGGTATGCCAGCGAGCAGCGGAGCCGTTATCCGGAGCCGGTGTTAGTGCGCCACTTACCTGAAACTGCAGACAACATTAGCCACGGTTCGACAACAGTATTGATCAGCACGTGGGCGAATATGCAGGGCCCCAAATTGCGTCCGCCCGCAAGGTAGATGATGGCCAGAAGGATCCCTAGAATTGACGTCGATATGATTGCCGGAACCGTAGCCTTGAAGTCACGCTTTGCCAGTAGCGTCCAACTGGCGTGGACCAAGCCAAAAGCAACGCCGGAAATGATGACCTGGAGGATGGGGGCTACACCTCTCGACATGAGCATATCCATGGTCCAACGTCGAAAGAAGACTTCTTCTACAATGCCGCCGACCAGCGCCGAGAGGATCCCCAGGAGTTTGAACAGTGAGACTTCTTTCTGTTTGGCCAAGACAAAAGGGATGGCTTTCATTGTGTATAGGACATATGCGATTGCTGTGATCGCGGCGAGTATCCACGCCAATGGAGGAGCTATTGACTCCCTCTTGAAGCCGAGATCTTGAAAGAGGGGGATTGGATGCCAGAAAAGGCTCATCGCCAATGGGCTGAACATGAACAATGAGGTCATGCCTAGAATCAATGCGGTCTTGCCTCGATCAGTCATTATCTACACTCCCTCTTTCTTGCTTGTGTGCATTTGATGAAAGCCATGAATGATAGGACATCTGCATTCTCTTGTGAGGTGGGGCGATGGCTGGAGGCCAAAGCTTCGAGGCTCAACCGCTCACTGCGCGTGGCCTCGATCACATTCAGGCGGGCAGTGCATAGATGGTGACAAGCCACCACACACTCCAAGGACCGATTAGAAGCGCTGGTACCCATGACGTCTTTCAACCTCCAATGGATCTAGCAGTGGTGCGGCGGGTTCCGTACTCCTGATGACGCCCCGCCAATAAGCTATCTCATCCGTGGTACCGGGTGGCATGTAGTCGCCCGAGGCATTTCCTCCTGAGTTACTTCCCCCTCCTGGGCCACCACCACTTGCTTCAGTGGTCGACTGAGCGGTCATGGCAGGTGTAGGGCTTTCTTGTGCTGCGAGGCCACACTCTCCCCGGTAATAGGCCCACTGATCACAGGTGCTGCCGTCCGGAAATACACAGATGCCGTTCTGGCTGCCATCGGCAGAAGTGCGAATCTCGAGTTTGTTGCCGTTCTGCTCACAATAGACCGAAGCAGGACTTGGCATGTTCACCTGATGCATGTCCGTCGCGGCGGGTTCAGGAGTCTGGACCTGGAGCGGAGAGCAGGCCGTCAGTGCCATCAAGATTGCTGTGAATGTAAAGATCCTCTTCATTTCTCTCCTTGTGTCTTGTGAGTCTCTTCCATAGTGATGACGACCTTGCCCTTCGGATGTACCTTCTCGAAATACCGGAAAGCTTCAGGAGTCTTGCTTAGCGGGTAGCATCCATCAATAACAGGTATGACTTTGCCGGATTCAAGGAGACCTCTCATAAAGACCAAATCCTCTTGGCTTTGCACCAGCGAAACGACATGCGCTTTCTGGCTCCCGGTCTGTGAATTCCGTCGGCCCTGGAGCGAAGCCTGGAGTAGTTGAACCATCGAACCTCCGGCGACGATGTAGACTCCCCCGGGAGTCAGGGCCCGCAGATAGTCCGAAATCGGATGGTATCCGTTCACCGCAAGAATCAGGTCATAACGGCGCCCATTTCGGGTGAAGTCTTCCTTCCTGTAGTCGATGACATGGTCTGCCCCAAGTGACCGCACCATGTCCAGATTCCTCGTGCTGCATACTCCGGTGACTTCAGCCCCGAAGGCTTTGGCGATCTGCACCGCGAATGTTCCGACACCACCCGAAGCTCCTTGGATCAACACCTTCTGCCCGGGCTGGATGTTTCCGTTGTCGCGCAGGCCCTGCAGGGCAGTGATTGCCGCTAATGGTACAGCTGCAGCCTGCTCAAACGATAGATTGGCCGGTTTCAGCGTGATTGCATTCTCCTCGGCACATACATACTCGGCGAAAGTGCCACGACCGGTTGAACTGGGTAAGTACCCAAACACCTCATCGCCTGGCATGAACTGCTTGACGCTACTGCCAATCGTCTCAACCTGCCCGGCCAGATCAGCCCCGAGTATCTTGTTCTTGGGTTGCAGAAAGCCTCCCGGCACCAGGCGGATAAAGAACGGTCTTGCTCTCATGAAACGCCAGTCCCGCGCATTGACGGATGCCGCATGGATTTTGATCAGTACTTCATCATTCTTCGGAGCAGGTTTGGCCACCTCCTGGAGCTGAAGAACATCCGGTGAACCGTATTCTGTGCAGACAATCGCTTTCATATGAGTACCCCTTCCCTATTCCGCTGTTTGATCGTGCAGTTGGCTTCTTGGCTTGAGTATGGGATATGCGCACAAACCAATGCCCACAACGTAGAGCATGCTCTGAACAACGTTCACCTGCCAGCGTCCATTCCCAATGTATGAGGAAGCGAAAAATGCCATCACTTCCACAAAGCCGATCACGAACACTAACATCCAGAAAGCCGATGTTTGACCGGCGAGCAGGTTTTTGCGGATGAGCGGCCATGTCAGCACCGAGATAACCAGCGAGCAAGAGTTGTACAGGATGGTAAAGGAATTGAGCGCTGCAATGGTCTTGGCACTCAGGCTGGCAATTTCAGCCTCTGAAAAAGAAGCCACCTGCAAAATCGGCGAGTCCTTTTTGAGAACGATGACATAGGACAATATGATAAAGGCGAGTATGAAGTTGATGATGCTCCATATTGAAAGAACGATCGAACCTCTTCTTAACATTCTTCTATCTCCTTATGATGTGGGGTGTCCACTTTTCAAAGTCTATCCACGAGCATTACCATGGTGCCGAGCGGGGAGAGGGAGGGCTGAAGACCCTCCCTCTCCCCTATCGTGCAAATCTATGCCGCGCTCAAGAGCTCGTTCGTAGAAGTTCTTGCAGCCCCGGAAGCGACTGCCGACGGATTGAACCCTTTAGCGATCAGCCAGACCGCCAAAACCAATTCCTGCGGGAGTATCGGCATAAGGAGAATAACCTGGATTGTCCCAGCAGAAGGAAGGAGATGGAACACCACCAACAGAGCGCTGATGATGTTCAATGTGATTCCAACCAGACCCCAAACGGATAGCCATCGAGGAACGAGTCTGTATTGATAGAAGACAGCATAGTACATCAGGGCACCGATGCCGAAAGTCAACAGATTGGCCCCATCTCTAAACCAACCGATGCCTGTGTTGATCACTACATCTGCTGTCTGAAAGTACGATGACGCCGGAGCCCCGGCTTTCACGAATTCCTGGCTGAGTGCCAATAGGACAACATAGAGGAGAGCGCCAACAACATGGAGCGCTCCCTCGATAACCCTGAAGCCAGCCGCACCAAACGCCAGGCCTTCGTTGTATTTCTTCAGAATCGGATACAGCGCAAGGCCAATACCGGCACAGGCCAGACCCATGATGAATTTAATCGCCGTGAAGATGATCATCTGGCCCTCATTGGTGGAAATCGCTGTCACATGATCCGGAGCACTGACCGTGTTTAGCATTAGTGGCAGGCTCAATAGGGCCGGAACCGTCCCCAGGATGAATAGCACGCCCACAACTGCTGCGGTCCTTCTGTCTGTCCCATGGTGACTTACTTTGGTCGTATTCATTTTCTATCTCCTCTTATTGGATTGAGTTTGGCGCAAACAAGCCGCCTACGCCTGTTTATGATTTGACACTTCACGTATCTGCCTGGTCGGGTTCGACAGGACTGACCGAGACCAATGGCATTCCTAAATCACGCACCTTCTTGAGCAAGCCATGCAACGCAGCCTGGTCAACCACGGGTCCGGTCAAGAGCGTATTGCCGTCCTCTTCCAGTGTGATGGTCAAGCCCTCAAACCAGTCTGTCCACTGAGAACCCAAATGGCCTTTGATCCTGATCTGATAGACCATGGGTTGACCTGGATCCATTCTTGGGTTCAGTTCGTATGACATCTCCTTTCTCCTTTTGTGGCCGGCCATTTCAATCTGCGCCGCTTGCTCAATGCACGAATACTCTATCTGCCATACGGTATGAACGTATAGATACTTAAGTGCTTTCTAGAGTATTGTCTTGGGGTTAGAGAGGGGAGAAGTTCTAAGCTTTGGCTTTGTGGACCGCTGGTGTGAAGTTCCTGACAAGAGGTTTGCGGGCAAACGGTCGTTCAGGCTACAACAGACCCAACTCGCGGGCACGCGCGACAGCTTCGGTGCGGCTTTGAACCTGTAGTTTGTCAAAGATCTTCCGATTGTGCCCTTTGACAGTACTCAAGGCGAGGAAGAGCCGCTCGCTAATCTCACGATTCGAGAGTCCCTGGGCTATGAGTTGTAGTATCTTCAACTCGCGTTGGCTCAATGGCTCGATAAGGGGCTCACTGTCCCGGTGTCCTTCCGGGAGGGCAGGTGAGACAGGGGGTAGACAAGATTCGTCTTCGCTCTTTTGCTTCTCAGCTTCAAACACAGCCAGCAACTTACCTATATAGTCCGGCATAACTCCATGAGCAGCTGCTTCGGACAATAGCTTGGCCATCGGCAGCCCTTCGTCCACAAAGGTGCGGACGTAACCCTCTGGCTCAGCCAGGGTCAAGGCACGTTCCAGGGACACGAGAGCAGGAGCAAAGTTACCCTGCACCTCGTGAGCGAGTGCTTGCAGCACAAGGATTTCGATCACACTTCCCTTCCTGCCACCTTCTTCTGCCGCTTGCAGGAGTCGCTCCAGTAGTCCCTGTGCGTCATGAATAGAACCATCTACAAGACCTCTCTTTTCTTGGGCGATGAGCACTCTCGCCAGGGTCATGTGTTCGAACTCGTGCAAGTAGCTGATATCGTCATCAACAGATAGATCCCTTGCAAGTACCCAATCCAGGGCTTCAGCTATTCTGCCCTGTGCAATCCGGATACGGGTCTTCAACGCTGCTATTGGGCGTATGATGGGCACAGGGGTTCTAACAAATCGTCGTTCCGCTTCTTCGAGCAGATCAAGTGCGCCATCCAGGTCTCCCTTTGTCTCGTGTAGTCGAGCTTGGGCAACATACCAGCGATGCTGCCAATCTGGTAATTCAACTTGCTCACCCAGCTTCCTGCCTGTCAGCAAATCTTGTGCGGCAGTTTCCAGATCGCCTCGTTCACGGTGCAACTCACTTATTCCTGAATACAGGTCCTCTGTTCCCAGAGGCATTGGCTCACCGCGCTCCAGCACAAGCTTCAATGCTCTCTCATATGTACTTAATGCCGTGTTGAGCTGGCCTTGCGCCAACTTTATGCCGGCCAGGATGAAATTCCCGGAAACTGCATCATAGGGACCGGCCCTCGCCAGTCCATCGGAGATGGCTCGGTAGGCGGCATCTAAGTTTCCGCTGGCATACTGGGCAAGTCCCAGGAGAGTCGATGCTCCTCTGTGCCAACGTGAGTCTTCCTCTGGTGAGAGGTCGAGTACGTGCTGAGCGTACTTGATGGTGCCGGAAATATCGCCGATGGCTTGGGCATGGTAGGCGCGAGCGGCGGCTAACACAACAGGCAGCGATCTAAACTGCTCTTCATCCACAACGACCATGTCAATTGATGGGGCATCCGACTTTTCACCTGTTACAGTTGTCGGTTCCAGCCAGTATTCCGCATCCTGCAGTTTGGCTTCTGCAGCTTCCAGCTCGCCAGCATTCAAAAATGCCCAGGCACACTTAACACAGAGGACAGGTCTTGCACGGATGATTCCTTCTGGAAGTTTCTTCAACCAGCGAAGCCACTTAATGGACTGGATACTGTCATGCCTTGCTGGCCATTCCAGCTCGGCTAGATTCGCCACACGCTCGAAATCCTCCACGGCAAATGCGTGATGGATCGCATCCAACGGAAAACCATTCTGCTCATACCATTCGCTGGCCTGGATGTGCAGCCCGGCGATTTCTCCTGGCACGAGACTTTGCCCCAGCCCCTTGCGAAGTAGCTCGCCAAAGAGATGGTGATAGCGATACCAGCGCCGCTCGCTATCCAGCGGCGCAATGAACAGGTTGGCGCGTTCGAGATATTCCAGGGTTTCCTGCCCGGAAGCAGAAGGAGAACCCAAAACAGAGTCACACAGCGGTCCGCATAGACGGTCAAGGATCGATGTGCGCAGCAGGAAGGTCTGGATGCTTTCGGACTGCTTTTGCAGGACTTCTTCAATCAGATAGTCCAGCACGAAATGGTGGCTGCCGGTGAAAGATTGGATGAAGCCGGTCGCGTCTTTCTGTCCCTGCATCGACAGCGGCCATCGCAGGGCAAGCGCGGCGAACTGCAGGGCGGCAATCCAGCCTTCGGTGCGGTTTTCCAGTGCGGCGACGTCTGCCGCCGATAGGTTAAGGCCCATCACAGCGTTGAGGAATTCGGCGGCTTCGGAGAGGGCAAAACGCAAGTCAATGGCGCGCAGTTCGGTCAATTGGCTCCGGGCACGTAACCGGGCCAGGGGTAGATGTGGATCCTCACGGGTGGCAATGACCAGGTGCATCTGTGCCGGCAGGTGCTCGAGCAGAAAGGTGAGGGCATAGTCAACCGGTTTGGAATCAATCACATGATAGTCGTCCAGGACAAGGACGAAATCGTCCGGGACGGTGGTGATTTCATTGAGCAGGGCTATCAGAATCGATTCGGTTGGCGGTGGCTGAGGGGATTGGAGCCCGCCCAACACCCCCTCTCCAATATTCGCCCTAATCGTCTGTAGAGCAGCGACGAGGTAAGTCAGAAAGCATATGGGGTCGTTATCCCCTTCGTCCAGCGATAGCCAAGCGACCGGTCGCTTGAAACCGGCGACCCATTCGCTGACTAGCGTGGTCTTGCCAAAGCCGGCGGGGGCAGAGATGAGGGTCAGTTTGCGGCCCGCAGAGAGGCCCTCGTTCAGCCGCTCCACCAGCTGGGGGCGGAGGACAAGGTTGGCCCGGGGCGGGGGGACGTAGAGCTTGGTGGCCAGAATCGCAGTGGGCACGGGTCAATTGTAGACCGCGCCCCGCCAAGTGTCCAAGATCGGGGGAAGATCTGAGTGTATCGAAATGGATCCTGGAAGAACACCAGGACCGGCGATCGCTCGGCTAGACCCTGGAGAGCGTCATGGATTCGTCCCGGCGAAGCCCGTTTGATCGACCTCAGGATCAGTCGACAGCGTGAACCGCGGATCGCTGTAGTCGACCGCGCGCAGCACGCGAGGCAGGTCCTACGACGTGTTGTCCGGTGTTGCCTGCCGGTGCTTAGAGGCGACGGTGGGATTTGAACCCACGCATCGGGGTTTTGCAGACCCTTGGGCTATGCCGAAACACCCGAAGACCGAGGGCGCATCTCCGGCATGACCAAAGCCAGTTGCCGCCCCGGATGGTCAAGCGCGGGATGGCGGATCTTAGCGTACAAGTCGGGCCCCTCGATTGTGGACTTCGCCGCTGATAAGGCGAACGAGCCGTAATCTCTAGGGTGGGCACGGCGGCCTGCAACGAGGCTGACGGCAGGCCTCACGGCCGGCAACCATAAGGTCCGCGGTCAGTGCGGGCGATACTCCCGGGAGAAAGCGCAGTCCTCATGGTTCCCTCGGCGGGCCAACCATGAGGACAGGGGTGTCGATGTGGTGGGCGCGAGAGGGCTCGAACCTCCGACCTCACGGATGTGAACCTACATCGCCCAGCGTGGCGTTCCCCTGTACTTGAACCCCCTCCGCTTGAATGCACTCTCGGCCGCTCTATGCTTCCGATGCTGCACTTTCGGCCACATTATGGTTCCAACGGGCGGTCGGGCGGAGTCCTGGAGGGGCAGTTCCTTGCGGGGGATCTGGCACTTGCGGCCAAGTTGGGCTTTGCGCAGGCGTTTCCACTCTGATCCCCGCACTTTGGTCTCAAGCCATGCTGACCCGGCGGGCTGGGCCACACGAGTGGACGGCTGGCCCGAGGTTGTGCGCGGACGTCAATCTTCCTCTAGGAAACTCAATCAGCAGCTGTT
>Ga0315293_10005590_pt1 | contig 11831 bp, 8 predicted proteins | sample YL17G13_20_MG_FD_203071 | JGI IMG/M metagenome (GOLD analysis project Ga0315293, IMG submission 203071) | Sediment microbial communities from Yellowstone Lake, YNP, Wyoming, USA - YL17G13_20 | ecosystem: Environmental > Aquatic > Freshwater > Lake > Sediment | place: USA: Wyoming | collected... | reverse complement strand
TTTCCGGAGCCCAAGGAGCAACCTGAAAAAACAGTGACACCAGCAAGGAGAAGGGATAAAAAAAATAGTTTTGTACGCATTATGAATTTTGGTGGCCGAGGAGAGAGTCGAACTCTCAAGGGTTTCCCCACACGATGGCGCCTGTCCGCCAAAGCGTTAGCGTCGGTGGAAGTCGTTGCGCGCCCCACTGAATTTTTTGGTGGCTCGGGTGGGAATCGAACCCACACATCCTTGCGGATACACGATTTTGAGTCGTGCGCGTATACCAGTTCCGCCACCGAGCCATTGTTTTTTATTCGTCATTCCCGACCTAATTGGGGAATCCAGAAAAGAAAAAGAAATGTTTTTGTTTTTGTCTGGATCCTCGGATCAAGTCCGAGGATGACAACAAAGCAGAGGGATTTTTATAAAATCGGGAATTTTGTTGTTAGTTCTGCTACCCGTTTTTTCGCTTGTGATAATACGCTTTTACTGGTCGGGTTGTCCAGTATGTTATTGATAATCGCGGCCAGTTCTGCCATATCCGGTTCGGTCATTCCCCTACTAGTAATATTGGCGACACCCAACCGGACGCCGGAGGGATCGAAGGGACTGCGGAGGTCACCGGGAATCATATTTTTGTTGACGATAATTCCCGCTTTTTCGAGGGCTTGTTCGGCTTCCATACCGGTAATTTTTTTAATGCTTAAATCAACTAACATCAAATGAGTATCGGTGCCGCCGCTGACCAGTTTAAATCCAAATTGAACGAGATTAGCAGCGAGAGTTTTGGCGTTGGTTACAATTTGTTTAGCATATTTCTTGAATTCCGGCTTGGCAGCCTCTTCCAAACAAATCGCCTTGGCGGCAGTGATGTTGTCATGCGGACCGCCCTGCAGACCGGGAAAGACGGCTTTGTCAATTAAACTAGCGAGCGGCTTTTTGCACATAATAATTGCGCCCCGCGGGCCGCGGAGGGTTTTGTGCGTAGTGGTCATCACGACATCGGCGTGCGGAAATGGTTGCGGGTGAACACCGCCAGCAATGAGTCCGGCAATATGAGAAACATCAGCCAATAAATATGCGCCGACTTGTTTGGCGATTTTTCCGAATCGGGCAAAATCAATTTCACGCGAGTAGGCCGTCGCGCCACAAACAATAACTTTCGGCTTGAAAATTTTGGCCATTGTCTCAATCTCGTCGTAATTCAACAAGCCAGTGGACTGATCCACGCCATATTGGACAAATTTATAGGCCTTACCAGAAAAACTGACTTTATGCCCGTGGGTGAGGTGGCCGCCGTGAGCCAAGCTCATTCCCATTACCGTATCGCCAAAGTTTAGTAGAGCAGTGTAAATGGCAATGTTGGCGGGACTACCGGAATAGGGCTGAACATTGGCATGTTCGGCGTGAAAAAGTTTTTTGGCGGCTTCAATCGCCCGATTTTCCACCTCGTCGACAATTTCGTTCCCGCCATAGTAGCGTTTGCCGGGGTAGCCCTCGGAGTATTTGTTCATCAAGACCGAACCCGCGGCTGCCCGAACTTCGGGGCTGGCGATGTTTTCTGAGGCAATTAGGGAAATCGTGTCCTGTTGCCTCTTTTCTTCGGCTTCGATGAGTTGCTGAATCGTCTTCATTACCTCCTTATTCTATCTGATTTTCCTGATTGCGGTGAGAGCGAAAAAAAGCTATACTACGACTGAATTTTTGGCTTATGGAAATGACTAAATACGCCTTTCTGATGGGGTCTCATCCCCTGATGAGTTTTCTCGAGATCCTGAATGTCCTGGATGTCGAGAAAATTTCGCGTGGAGAATATACCCGAATCGGCGAGGATATTTTAATGATTTCCCTGAAGCTGTCCGACGCAAAACTGGCGAAGCTACAGCGGATGCTGGGCGGGACGATTAAAATCATCGAGATAGTTGACGAGTATGAAGGGACGATTTTTCAAATCAGCCGGATCTTGACGCCGGAAACTTTGATCGCCAAATACTTTGCCCAACACAAGGCCAAGATAAATTTTGGCTTTTCAGTTTATTCCACCTCTCATTTAGTGTATTCGGAAATCAACTGGCTCCGAAATTTCGCGTATCAAATTAAGCGAAGATTCAAATCGAATTACAGCATCCGATATGTGGATGAAAAGAACTTTGAATTAAGCTCGGTGATGGTGGCAAACAACAAGTTGATGGAAACCGGCGCGGAAATTGTCATTATTAAACAAGATAAAAACTTCAAGATCGGTCGGACGCGGACAGTACAGGATTTTCGCAGCTATGCCCAGCGGGACATGGAGAAGCCCAGTCCGAATCCAAAGTCCGGAATGTTGCCTCCAAAACTGGCACAAATTATGGTGAACTTGGCGCGGGATACACGACACAAGCAAATCTTTGATCCATTCTGCGGCAGCGGAATTATCCCGCAGGAGTCACTGTTGTTGGGGTTGGATATTCTGGCATCCGACATTGACGAAGACGCCGTAAAATCGACGCAGGAAAATCTGGTATGGCTAATTAAAACCCACAATGCCGCCGCACCCAAACTGGGGCATGAAAAAATTAAGGCGGGCAAGCTGACTGGTAGAATCCGGTTGGCTGACGCAACTCGATCGCGCTGGACAAAGGCCAATGGAAGCGACGTATGCGTTGTGACCGAGCCGTATCTCGGACCGCCCCAGAGAGGACCGGTTTTGCTTCATCACGGGAAAGTTCTGGCTCAAGAACTGGAGAAATTATATATGGGATTTTTTGAGAACCTGCAAAAAAATTACGGCAAAATCGACAAAGTCGGGATAGTGTTGCCGGTGCTGAAAACCAACGAGGGTTTGTTGTATATGAATGTGTTGGAACGGATCAAGGTACTTGGCTTCACGCCTAAGCAGTTCCTGCCGGCCGAAACGGCGAAAAAAGAGGCCCTAGCCACCCATCGCGGCGGTTTGCTTTACGCCCGCCCCGACGCCTTCGTACTGCGGGAAATATTCGTTTTTGAGAAGAAGGGTTGACGCCTTGGACCAGACACGGTAATCTGTCGGAGTAGTTTCTATATCCCTACTCCTATGGGGACCCCAAGGCGAACTAACGAAGTGTTTGGCTTGGGGAGAGGAAAAATTATTAAGCGTTAATGGGAAAGAAGCGGAAGCGACTTTCCGTCATAGCGAATTAATTTTGACGACATGGCACATGTTAAGGCGGCCGGTACATCCAAAAACCTAAAGGACTCCCAGCCAAAAATGCTTGGGGTTAAAATCTATGGGAACCAGTACGCGAAGGCGGGTGATATTATGGTGCGCCAGCGGGGTCAAAAATACCGTTCCGGTGAAAATACGATGATGGGAAGAGACCACACTATTTTCGCCAAAGTAACCGGAAAGGTTAATTTTCAGGTAAAACGAGTGCGTCAAAACGGCATCGGACACGCAACTGCCACCTACATCAGCGTGGTACCGGCAACAGCAAAGTGACACAGCAATGTCATCCTGAGCGAATGAAATGAGTCGAAGGATCTAGAATATATTTTTTATAGATTCTTCGCTACACTCAGAATGACATAGGGAAAGAATTCGCCAGTAGGCGGTTTTATTATTTGTTTATTAAAAGTGAGCCCGCTTTGTTTAGCGGGCTCATTACGAGCGGTGGGTAGCCGACCTCATGGTCGTATCCCCTTGTGTCTTCTCTGCCGCGCAGTGGAAGCTTTCAGCGTCCATGATGCCAGATTCTGCAATCCACTAACGAAGACGACAGTTGCCAGTATCTCGTAAAAAAGATACTGATTATGCGAGGACAGCTGTGGTTGACCGGGTGTATTTTCATACAACCGTAATCCCGGTTGGCTCGTCGGATACTCGGCCGGGATGGCGAATACTTCAACTGTGCTGTTCTGAATCTTAAGCATCCTAACTTCCCGTCGAAGCGCCCTCTTCAGGCAGAGCCGGCTGCGACGCAGGTGAAGTGGATGGCAGACCAGCGCAATTACCGTGAGACCGCCCATTGGCAGCTGAATGAGGTGCCGAACGGCCTGTTCGGCGCTCTCTGGTGTATCCAGAGAGACACCATCCATAAAGATGTCCTTAGGCGGGATACGGGCGTAGTGCTGGCGGGCAAAGGATGCCATGGCCGCCGCACCAGATCGCGGCGCTGGCTGATTGTGCCCAGCGCAGAAGAATAGCTGACTGCTCCTGAACCCAAGATAAATCGAGCACGCCCGATTTATGACTGCTTGATTCGGAGCGGTTGGCTCCCCCTTGGCATTGAGACCAACAGAGAACGCCGTAACGATCAGACGGTGGTACGGGTGAGAGTAAAGAAACTCGGCCATTTGCTTGGACTGGTCGGGATATTCCCACAGCTTGGTAAGGAACTCAATGAGCCACTTGAACAAGCAGCATCACCTCCTATGTGCAAATTCAGAGGAAGGTTCCCCTGTGGCTTTAAGATAGAAGAAAATCCGCTACTAGTCAACAAAAAATACTAATGCACCAGTAGACTCTGGGGTTCGATGACGCTATCTATCAATGAAGTCACTTTAAGCGTGGCGCCGATGAAATCACGGAAAAGCGGATGGGGGCGGTTAGGGCGGGATTTAAATTCGGGGTGAAATTGCGTTCCCACAAACCACGGATGGTCTCTCAGCTCGATAAGTTCTACCAATTCATTACTAGGCGAAATACCGGAGAGGATCATCCCGGCCTGTTCGAAATCATGGCGGTATTGATTGTTGAATTCCCAGCGATGGCGATGGCGCTCGGAAATCTCATCTTGACGATAGGCATTGTATGCATGCGAATCCTTTTTCAGCACAGCCGGATAAGCGCCGAGACGCATTGTCCCGCCTTTGTTGATGATGGTTTTTTGATACTCCATAATGTGAATCACTGGATGGGTAGTGGTTTCATCAAATTCAGTACTATGGGCATCTTGCCAACCCAAAACATTGCGGGCAAATTCAATAACGGCAACCTGCAACCCCAAACACAAGCCCAAATATGGAATTTGATTTTCCCGAGCATACTTTGCGGCTTTGATTTTTCCTTCAATCCCGCGAATACCGAATCCTCCCGGCACGACATAACCATCACAACCAGCCATTAGTTCTCCCACATTAGCGGTTGGACTGCCGAGTTCCTCGGCATCAATCCACTTCAAATTAACATCCACATTGTGATACCAGCCGGCGGCACGCAGAGCTTCAAATATGCAGATATAGGTATCTTCCATCGTGGTATATTTGGCAACAATGCCGATGTGAAGTTTGCGTTTGTCGGACTTGATCTTACCGACTAACTCGCGCCACTCGGTGAGATTTGGTTCGGTAGGTACCAGTTTCAACCGCTCTTCAACAACTTTGCCAATGCCGAAGTTTTCCAACGTTAGCGGTACTTCATACACAGTGCTGGCAGTTTGGAGCGGTACAACATTGGCTACTGGCAAGTTAGCGGCGCGGGCGATCTTTTCCAGACCGCTTTGAGGAATTGGATGATCCGACCGACAGAAAATCGCATCCGGCGAGATGCCAATGCCCTGAAGTTCACGAATGCTATATTGTGCTGGACGAGTTTTAACTTCTTTAGTCACGCCCAAATACGGCAGGAAGACAGTGTGGCAATACATCACATTGTCCGCACCCAAGTCGTGCTTCATTTGACGAATGGCTTCTAAGAAATGAAAGCCCTCATGATCTCCGACCGTCCCGCCGACTTCAACCACGGCGATATCCGCACCGACTTTTTTGGCGCCGTTGACAATAAATTCTTTTACAACATCAGTTAGATGAGGAATGACCTGAACGGTTTTGCCAAGAAAGTCCCCTCTTCGTTCGCGACTAATCACGTCACTGTAAATCCGGCCGGTCATAATTGAGGAATCTTTAGTTAGATTTTCATCAATAAATCTTTCATAATGCCCCAGATCCAAATCTGTTTCCGCACCATCATCTGTCACAAATACTTCGCCATGCTCACCTGGGTTGAGCGTCCCAGCATCATAGTTAATGTACTGGTCGAGCTTTTGCATAAAAATCTTATGCCCGCGGGCTTTCAAAATGTTACCAATACTGGCCGCGACGATGCCTTTACCTAAGCCCGACAGAACTCCTCCCGTAACGAAAATAAATTTGGTGCGTGTTTCATTCATGACTTATAAATCCTTTCGATATGTTCTGGTATGCGCGAAACAATTTCGTAATTGATGGTGCCAGCCCAGTCAGCAATGTCGGTGGTGGTAATCTCTTTGTTCTGGCTCCGGCCGATCAAAACAACCTCATCGCCAACCTTGGCGCGAGGACGACGGCTTACATCCAAAATAGTCATATTCATACATACCCGACCAACAAACGGCACTACGGCACCCTTCAGCAAAGCAAAACCCATATTGCTCAAGTGACGAGGCAGGCCTTCGTAATAGCCGACGGGAATTATTCCGATAGTCATTGCTGATTTGGCCTGATAATTACAGCCATAACCGATGTAACTGCCAGCGCGAACGCGTTTGATATGAATTAACCTAGTTTTGTAAGTCAGCGCTGGCTTAAGATGGAAATTGCGGGTTTTTTTACTGCGTTTACACCAAAGCTCCACCCCCCGAGATGGCCAGAGCCCATAGAGAGAAATGCCGATACGGACGCAATTAAACCGGCTTTCCGGCAGCATAATTGCAGCGGCGGAGGCAGCCAATGAGACAATCGGGACTTTAATGCCTGCTTTATCAATTTTGGCGAGTAGCCGCTCGAATGTCAGAATCTGATCCTTGGTATAACTCTGGTTGAGCTCCTCCGCGCTGGCTAAATGAGAATAAATCCCCTCTAGCTCAAACTGACGGCGTTTGCCGTTTATCAGTCTGACAATGCGCAGAACCTCATCAATATTGCTAAAACCTAACCGGTTGATGCCGGTGTCGATTTTAACATGGACAATCGCTTTACGATTGATAATATCAGCAATCCGTGCCACAGCCCGATAGCTTTCATCATTAAAAATACTGATGCCGATTTTATTGCGAATAAGCGGCGCAATATCGTCTTTAGCAACGGCACCCAAAACAACAATCGGTTGGATAATTCCGTGTTTGCGCAGAATCATTGCCTCTTGAGCAGTAATTACGCCCAAATAATCGGCACCGGACTTGATGGATTGTTTAGCAATCTCAAACAGACCATGCCCGTAAGCATTGGCCTTCACGACTGCCATAATTTTTGTAGCTGGTTTGAGGAGGCGCCTAAACTGCTTGATGTTAAAATCAATCGCTTTTAAATCAACTGTAATCCAAGCAAGTTGACTGCTCATAACCTCCCAAAAAATTGTCTTAACCTACATGAAAAACCTCAACCCCCGCACGCTCTCCCCCGCGAGCGGATACCCTTAACATAATACTACAAAGCTGACCCCGTACTGAGCCGTAGCGTCAAAAAACTGCTTCCAGACTAAACATCAAGATTTCGAACAAACTGGGCATTGTCTTCGATGAATTTCTTGCGTGGAGCAACTTCATCACCCATCAAAGTAGAGAAAATTTCATTGGCCTGATCGACATCTTCAAGAGTCACCCGATGCAAAATACGGGCAGCCGGATTCATAGTAGTTTCCCAAAGTTGTGAGGGATTCATTTCCCCTAAACCTTTGTAACGCTGAATCGATACACCTTTAGTGGCAATGCCTTCAACTTGTTCCTCATTTTCTTGGTCCATCGTAGCTTCAACAGAATCGGGAATAACAACTTTTTTATCTTTTTTCTTACTAGCAGCTACCGCAAGCATTTCTTTTATTACCTTGTCTTTTTCTTCATCGGAATACACCCAGCGAACATCTTTGCCGAGTTTTAGCTGATATAGCGGCGGCTGGCCGATATAAAGATAACCACGATCAATGATGGCGGGCATATAGCGATAGAAGAAGGTCAAAAGCAGAGTGCGGATGTGGGCACCGTCAACATCAGCATCGGTCATAATGATGACACGATGATAACGGATTTTGTCGACATCAAATTGTTCAGCAATACCGGCGCCGAGAGCAATGATTAAAACTTTAATTTCCTCAGACGATAGCATCCGGTCGAGGCGGGCTTTTTCCACATTCAGAATTTTTCCGCGTAAAGGCAGAATGGCTTGGAACTGGCGGTCCCGGCCGCTTTTAGCGGAACCACCGGCGGACTCACCCTCCACGATAAAGATTTCTGATTTAGCAGGATCCCGATTGGAACAATCGGCTAATTTGCCCGGCAGGGTCATACCCTCCAAGATGCCCTTGCGAAGCACTGTCTCACGCGCCTGACGGGCCGCCAAACGGGCTCTGGCCGCCAGCATGGTCTTACTGATGATGCGACGAGCTTCGGTGGGATGCTCCTCGAGGTAGTTGCCAAAATAGTCAGACAGCACTGAGTCAACGGCGGTGCGAACATTGGCGTTGCCGAGTTTGGCTTTGGTTTGGCCCTCAAACTGGGGATTGGCAAGTTTAACGGAAATAACGGCAGTCAGACCCTCGTGGACATCTTCACCAGAAAGCGCATCGTCGCCATTTTTGATTAGCCCGGCCTTTTTGCCGTAGTTATTTAAAACGCGGGTAAGCGCCGTACGAAAACCAACTACATGCGTGCCGCCTTCGGGATTGTAAATATTGTTGGCAAAGGCCCTAAGGATCTCATTAAAATCTTCGGTGTACTGAATTGATAATTCCACCTGAACGCCGTTGCGCTCTTTATCAACATAAAATGGCGGGGCAAACAGCGAGGTCTTATTCTTGTCTAAATCCTCCACATATGACTGCACACCACCGTCGAATTTGAATTCCTGCGATTCGCCGCTGCGTTCGTCCTTAATTTTTACCAGCACGCCTTTGGTGAGATAGGCCTGTTGTTTTAAATGTTCTAAAACTGTTTTCCAATCGTAACTCTCGTTATCTTCAAAAATTTCCTTATCGGCGTGGAAAATAACTTTGGTGCCATGCCCTTTGGCATTTTTATCGACAACCTTAACCGGCGTTTTGGCCTTGCCGCGGGAATATTCCTGCGCGTAAGTTTTTCCGTCAAAAGTCACTTCCACTCGCATCCAATCAGAAAGAGCGTTTACAACGGAAACACCGACACCGTGCAGACCACCAGAGACTTTATAAGCGGAACCGCCAAATTTACCTCCGGCATGCAGGGTGGTCAGAACGGTTTCAAGGGTAGATTTTTTGGTCTGGGGATGTTTTTCGACCGGAATGCCACGGCCGTCGTCCGCCACGGAAACCCTGCCATCTTTGTACAAGATGACATCCACTATGGTACCGTGGCCGGCCATGGCCTCGTCGATAGAGTTATCTACGACCTCCCAGATGAGGTGATGAAGGCCCTCCACACTGGTGGAGCCGATATACATACCCGGACGCTTTCTGACGGGCTCTAAGCCCTCCAGGACCTGAATGTCTTTGGCACCGTAACTGCTAGTTTTTTTCTTATTTTCTTCAGCCATTAATAACACTACTAAACCCGCCTTGGGGGCGATAAATAACCATCTAAATTGTACCTGATTTACCCCTATGGGGCAAGGTTTTGGGAGTGGTAAAAAGACTTGACTGGAAGCGGATTTTTTACTAGACTGGGGCCGATTAGACTGTACTTTCATAAAGGAGAGCTGACATGCTCAACTGGCTATTTCATACGGTCGGCGGAGTTGCGTCATTAATAGCTGTAGGTTGGCTTGGCGTGATGACACCCTTAACTTGGGCGTTTGCTCGCTACTGGAGACAGATTGGCATTTGGCACCCTGAATACCCAACAGGCGAGTACGGGGGCGGAGGTGAGGTCGATGAAAACGATCGAGACCCCGAAATTCAGGCAGCCATATTTTGGCCCTTTTTCTGGGCCGGAGTTGCATGGCGCTGGATCGTTTGGCCAGTATTTACAAGGTTAGTTGTCAGGCCTACATCTGCTTTTTACTCTCGGTTAGGAGATCTAAGCGACAGACTGGCTGTACAACGCCAAGCTAAGGCAACCCTTGCCAATCCAGACGATGTTGAGAGTAAGGCAAGAGTAGATGGCACTGACAAAACTGCCTGAACCGAGGAGAGTTGTAATGGAATGGAAGCAAGGCTTCCAAACCAATGCAACTCTTTTTAATTTTCTTAATCCCTCAAAACAGCCCCAAATTGGGCCTTGGCAGCCGTAACAATGATGGTATGGATATCATCGCGTTCGGCGCTGGTGAGGGTTCTGTCGGGAGCACGCAACTCAATATGGAAAGCAACATTGCGGCCTTGGTTTTTCGGTAATTCAAAGACATCAAACAATTCAACTTCAGTTACCAGCCGATCAATTTCCTGTATCAGTTTCTGAATATCGCCAATTTGGGTTTCCGGTTGGATGACAAAGGCCATATCCATTTTAATGACAGGGAATTTGGGCAACTCTGTAAATTGCTTTACCGAAGCCACGTGAGGTGAAAGTTTGTTGATGCCCAGGATAAGTTGTGCCTGGGTTTCGCTATTCGCCTTTACGCTGCCAACCTCTTCGTCAGTAATATCTAATTTTAGGGTAATGCCGGGGTAGTGTAGAAATTCGGCTGGTTTCAATACGATACCTAATTGATTAGTTAATTGCTCAACAACACCCCGAGCGTGACGATATGCATCGGGGCCTTTGATCAGACCCACTAAGACCGGCTCTTCGATAGGTAAAACATTGCCGTTGTTTTCAAAGGCAATCCCTAGTTCAAAAATACGATAATGTGGGCGATTAATATCCAGCGTGACCAGTTGAAGTCCCAGATCTCTGACCAGATGAGTCCATGCTTGATTCAGGGGATTGAGAATTTTTACAGTTCGTTCACCGGCCAAATTGGCGAATGGATGAGTATAAACTTCAGTAAAACCAAGTCGCACCATTAGTTCGCGAACGCGCATCTTTAATTTTTCGATTTCCGGCATTTCAAAAGGGCGGGCAATAATCTCTGGCATAACATAGGGAATTTGGTCTGCACCATAAATTCGCAAAATCTCTTCGGCGATATCCGACATACCGACTATATCTTTGCGATAACTCGGTACTTTCACCACTAGGTCTTGGCGCCGAATTTCCGTTGGTAAATCCAATCGATTTAAAATACCGGCCATCTGTGGGGCGGAAATAGTTACTCCCAGCAATCTGCAAATAGCTTCCGCAGAAATGCGGAGCAGGGAATATGGCGACGGCAGTTTGCCATGGACATCAAGGTTGCCGGCCAAAATTTCACAATCGGGACAATCCGAGGAGAGCAAATTTAATACTCTCGCCATCGCAATTTCGGTCGAAAGGGGATCCACTCCCCTCTCAAAATGTAACTCAGCATCAGTAGCGATACCCAATCTCTTACTGGTTCTGCGAACCGAAAGTTTATCGAAGGAAGCAACCTCAATGACTAAGTCACGGGTAGAGTCGTTTACTCCGCTCGCCTCTCCCCCAATGATGCCGGCAATGGCAATCGGATTTTTGCTGTCAGCAATAATTAAAGTTTGGTCATCCAATTTTCTTTCTATGCCATCTAGTCCGAGCAAAATTTCGCCGTTTTTAGCCAGCCGGATGATAACTTCCCTATCTCCCACTTTATTGTAATCAAAAGTATGGATTGGATTGCCAAGTTCTAGCATCACATAATTGGCAATATCGACGATATTATTGATCGGTCGTAGACCAGAGGTATTCAGCACATCCTGCATCCATTTGGGCGACGGCTTAACGGTGATATTTTTCACTACCCGCCCGAGATACCTCGGACAGAGTTTGATATCATCTATCTTCACTTTCAATTCGGTAAGGGTTTTGATCTTTGATTCAGTAAATTTCAGATCTATTGGCGGCTTGAAATCGGTGTTTAAAACAGCCGCCAGTTCTCGACTCATTCCGATG
>Ga0315293_10005588_pt1 | contig 11831 bp, 7 predicted proteins | sample YL17G13_20_MG_FD_203071 | JGI IMG/M metagenome (GOLD analysis project Ga0315293, IMG submission 203071) | Sediment microbial communities from Yellowstone Lake, YNP, Wyoming, USA - YL17G13_20 | ecosystem: Environmental > Aquatic > Freshwater > Lake > Sediment | place: USA: Wyoming | collected... | reverse complement strand
AGAGCCTCAAAGAGCTGAAGGCAGAAGGATTCGCAATTGTGAAGTGTTTGCGGAAGTATGTCGTGATATATTTGTTGCTCGCATTGTTCTGGGTGTTATCCTCGTTGGGTCCGTATCTAACTTCTTTATTTTCGCCGTCGTTGCCGTAGCCCAAACGCGCTTGTCCCTCGCGCCAACCAGTATCGTCAAAAAGCCTGTCTGTCCAACCGGTCTGCTCCCGGCCGATGTCGAGGTAAAGCCAGTTGAAAGCCTCCTTTGTTATGAGTGTCTCCTCGTAGGGTTGGCTGAGCACAGCCTCGGTATCGTGCCCGATCGTGACGGCGCCGTCTATTCCGTAATAGAGGCTATCTGACTCGGTATCAGTTGCGGCAGCCTTGAACCACAGATAGTATTCGCCCGGGGTCGTGAAATTGACCAGGTAACTTAGCGAATCCATCTCGATGTCTGTAGTCAAGGTCAGGCCGTTGTCCGGCAGTACCTGCAAGTATCTTTCGCCGGAAGCCTCCTCGCCGCGGCTCCGGCACCAGACAGCGCCATGCGCCGAGCCTGAACCGGCTGTTCGCGCCGAGTAGCGCTCGGTCTCCATCCCAACATGGCCGTCGGTCTCGGAATATACAATCCAGTCCAGCCACTGGTTGCTCATGGCCGCTACGTCCAGCAGGTCCACGAGGCGGTCCCCGTCAACGTCTCCGCGCACCCTATCCGCCGGTATCTTGACAAGTTCGATCCCGCCCGGCATTGCGAGATTGCCCGAGTACTGCTTATCCACCGGGTTATTCCAATGCTCGTGGACGCCGAGGCTGGCCAGCCGCGTGCCGTCTTTCTCCGGGTCGTAGAACGTCCCGGATGGAGGGTTGTCCGCCTGTGCCGCTTCGTGAAGGTAATCGTCAGTTCCCTCGTGAGCCGGGCCGTTGCCTTCCGGCCATTCGGTCACAAGAAAGTCGAATCCGACCGAATCGATGGCCACCTGGTCCTGCGAGACGAAGATGCTGGAAGGCCAGTCGTCGCCGAAGGGCTGCATCTGCCATTTCAGCGGTAGATTATTGGGATAGCCCAAAGCGTGCTTGCCTGCGTAGAGGCCGTCAATCATCGCCAGAAACGTCTTCCCGCCGATGTGCCGATGCCCCATCAAATCGACCATGTTCCGATAGCTGCCGCTCTGTGAGATATTGAAGGGGCAGTCTGAGTGCATGTCGTAGTAACCGCCAGCAGCAGGTCCTCGCAGCGAACCGTAATGGTTTTTCGCACAAAGCGTGATGCCCGCCTGGTTATAGTGGCCCTTGAGAGAGGCAAGATTGATGAAGTACTCCGCCTCCACGTATGATTGCAATACGTAGTCCTGCGTTCTGCCATCGGCCTTAGTCGTGCTCCAGTAGAAAGGCACGCCGGATTTTTGCATCTTGGTTCTGCCGTAGAGACCGAGGTAGTCCAGGTAGCGAACATTGGAAAAGTCCGGCTGGATTATGTTATAGAACTCGTGGCACCATAGGCATATGGGATCGCCGATGGTGATGTTGGATTGGGCCACTCCCACAACGTTGACGAGCTGGTCCAGCAGCGCGTGCATTATCTGCGGCGAGCATATTGGGTACTCCGGCGTGTGATCGACCAAGTCGTAGTCTGTATTGCCTCCGATCGCGATCATATCGACGAAGTTGACCTTAATCATTATTTGCTCACTGGGCTGGTATCCGACGTCTCCCTTGCCTTGTCGGCTGTTGAAATCTCTAAAGAGCATATCCCAAGCAGTCGCGACATTCGGTTCGCCCGCCAGCGCCTGGATGGCCTTACTCATCATCTCGTTGACAACTTCCTGGTCGGTATGATTGCTCTGCCACCAATACCCGTCGCCCAGGCGCGGTCCCAGCCAGTCGGTGGCGTTGGGGTCGTGGACCCAGACGACTCGGCCGGGGTGCAGGCCTCCCGGCACTCCGACAGGGCTAAGCGGAGAATGCGGATCAGCCGCCTGAGCCTGTTCTTCGCTGGTCAGCGCCACGGCCAGCCAAACGCAGCTGATGCTCACAACTATGCACAAAGCCGCTACTAAGTAACGCTGGCGTGACAAAGAACTCCTTACCCTGCGGAAGGCCATAGCTGACCCGCCCAAACCTAAGAGCCATATAACAAAACCGGAAGCCAAAGGAAATGCAAGTCTCTGACAGGGATACGTTGCCCGGGAGGGCTTCGGAATCACGCGCACCAAAAACCAGACCAGTGACGCAAACCCCGCCACCGGCATCAACCATTTCAAATAGGGGCGCACAGACCAGAATCGACGTGCTCTGCCTGCCTCGCGGCTGTCGAGAGAGCCGGCCTTTTGAACACAAGACCGGATCCATCTCCGTTTATCTGTCTGCATCTGTTCAATTCCCTGTAATGTCACTTGACCTGCCCCCGAGGGGCTCCATTGATCGGATATTTCTTCCAGACACTATTCTACCAGATATACAGTCGAGTCTCCAGCCAAATTATGGAAAGGCAGGGTTGACCTTGTGGGCGAACAGAGTGGAGGCATCCAGTTCGCTATCAATCCCGCCTACTGTCAGGAGCTCAGGGTGGTCAGCGAAGAGCATTGAAACCGTTGCACCATTCTTGTCGCGTGGTCACGCCCTCGCACCTCATTACACGTTTCTAGAATCAATTCCTTGCGAAGACTGTGACTTAGGCTTGGGCCTTCACCCGTGGTACCCAATAGAAACAAGCCGTGGACCCCGCCGTCGAGTATATGCTCAATCAATCGTGCCAAACCATCACGGTCCATTTTATCATAGTCATTAAGGGGCGTCACCATCGGTGGGATGATACCCCGCAAAGGGGCGGGCAGTGTCAAGGTGTGAACCATCGCTTAATCGTTTACAGACTCGTTCATAAACATATGGACCGCCTTATTCATTATATCGTTGGCATAGTTTCACGAACTCGATGATCTTCCTATCCGGAACATCCTTGTCGATATCCGCAACAACAATGTCGCAAGGAGCATAACAGGCGACAATCTTCATAATGTCGTCATGAATATCTCCAATAGATTTACTTTCCAGATCCATTGGCGTGTACATCAACGCCCGACGCGCATTGGGCATCAACTCGCGGGCCTGGGCAAGATTGGACCTAAGGCCCATGTCAATATACCCGAGATTGGGGATATCAGCATAGTATTCCATATAGGGATCGGCATTCCATGCACAGTTGTGTATGCCGATGACATCGAAGCTCTCGGCTATCTGAGTATCATAAGGGAGAATGAACTGGGCGTAATGATCTGGAGAGATCATGTTCACACAACAATTGCTGATGGTGGCGAATTGATAGTCGACACCCGTGGACCGCTGCCTCTCCTGCAGTCCCAACATACCGCCAATCATAGTTCGGCATATACAACCAAAAAGGTGGTGGCACAGGTCCGGCTTGTCAATCATGTCTGTGAAGATATCCGGACCTCGCAGCCGTTGTGCGTTATTCAAGATGCCCTGCCAGTTGATGAAACCCACTATCTGGCCTTGGTGCTCGGCAATTCGATCCAATTGGATCATCAGGTTACTGAAGAAAGTATTGTCCCCAAGATCTGGAACATCAAGCCGTTCGACTTGACTAACCGAGAGATATTCAGGAGCTGTTGTTGGCCACCCATCCTCAACATAGACGATGGGCACCCCGAAAATAGCCGCCACCGCCGTGCAGCCGAAGGTCCCGGTTAATAAATCCGGAGTCTCCTGCTCTTGGCTGATTTGGCCTATGGAAATGCCTGGGAATCGGTTCTTCAGTTCCTCAGACATCTTTTGAATCACTTGTCCTCGATAGGTGACGTCGCTGTGCCATCGCCGATCAAAGTTTATGCCCAACTTTGCATGGTACCAATCCGGTGTAAATCCGATCTCCGGACGCAAGAAAGGCTCGCCGCCTGAAGCAGGCCGTCTGGTGGCAGGTGCACTGGGAGCAATATAGCTGGCAAGTTGTCGTGGCCTCATGGCTTTGTGGCCTCTGCATAGATTTCTTCCGGCATACCAAGTGAGTTGGAGAACTCGCTATTCACATCTGTTTCTCGAACCATGGCCCCCGCGTATATTTGCGCGTCGCATCCCGACATGAACATCAATTTCGCTGCGATTGCTGCCAGTGCAAATATACTCCTCCTGATTTGGGTACATGTAGCCATTCTTATTCTCATTCCTTTATCCTGTGGTCTTGCCGATGGTCATCCGCCGCGTCGCTGTGTGGCAGACCGGCAGTGTTCTAATCAACTCAACGCGACGTGCAACCTTAGCGCAATGAGCCTCGGCGGCTCGAAGGACACAGGTCAATTCGCCCTGCAAGAGCATCGCCTACCAGGGATACTCCCTCCTATTAGATCCCTGCGCGACAAGATACACCGGGCGCTCTGTCAGTCTCAGGGTCCCGGTCTCCAACTCATTGCCCTGAAGATCTACAACGGTCCATTGCCTCCCTGATAAAGGGATCTCAATTGGCTGCCGACCTTCTTTCAACCAAACCGCAATTATTGTCCGCCCGTTGCTTTCAAAGCCATACGCTTTTATCGTATCAGGGCTGTTGACAGGACCGAGGGATTTCAGTGGAGGTAGAAGCAGAGTTGCCATGGCCGTCTGAGCAACCAACATCTTTCTCGGTGCGCCTGCCCACTCAAAAAATATACTTGAAAGGCTCTCATCGTTCATGCCACCTGGAGTGCCGGAGTGGTAGATGATCTTCTGCACCCCGTAGGCCAGCAACAACGTGTTGAACTTGACCTGCCATTCCGCCGCCTCGGCTTCAGAATCAACCGGCTTGAGCCATGTGTTGTCAAAAGGCTCGTAAGGTATGTCGTCATCTGCATAGTACGCGCCTTCCGTAAACCAAATAGGCTTGTCTGCCTCCGCTGCAATCAACTTCGCGCGTAATTGAGCCAACGGCTCCTCATATGCATCGGGCGACGTCAGGCCTGGATATGCATGAAGGTTAAGGGCATCGATCCAACGCAGTCCGTCGGCTTCGATAAACTCTCTCGTGTACGTCGTGGGGCCGCCCGCAATACCTCCCACTACAAACGCATCATAATCAGCTGATTTGACGGACTGATAGGCAGCCTTCAGAAACTGCACATAGTCCTTGACCTGATAGCCCGTTCCACGCGGCAGCGCATAATCGGTGTATATGGGCTCGTTCAGTATTTCCCAGACTTTGATACGCCCATGGTAATGCTCAACAATCTTTTGCACATAGACTCTCAGGTCGTTCAAATCCTTCGGCATATAAGCAACGCGCTCTCTATTCTCAGGATAGTGCCGAGTCGGCTGTACCTCCGGCCCGGCGCTCGACGACCAGTTGGTCGAAGGAAAGGGCAACAGTCCTATCACATTGAGTCCCTGCTCTATAACGCGGTCGATCTGGCAGTCCGGTTCCGCGAACTGGAACTGTCCCTTTTGCGGCTCGACATCGTGCCACTTCAGCGACCAGTCGCGGAACCAGCAAAGACCGATTTGCTTGCTCAACTCCAGCAAATGTTCCCAGGGATAGGCATGGTTCATCCCAAAAAGGCTGTCTGTACTCGTGTACGGCTCGATGACTGCAAATCGCATCGGCCGGGTAAGTGCTGCGTCAGCCCCCTTGACGCTCAGCCCCAGCCGGTAGAACCCTTTCTTTCTTACGCCGCTGCGAACGGGTGTCTTGACCGCCACGCCCGATGGCACATCAATTTCCATTGTGGCATCGTGGACGACTTTCTCATCAAAGTCTGTTACACGAAGACTCAGCGCAACCGACTCAACAGGCCGGCCGGCATTGAAAATCGTAGCAGTCATCTTCGGCTCATCGCCAAAGGGATAGATGTTCCCCATGCGGGTTGTCTCTAACCCCGCTTCGACTCTTGCTCTTGGCTGGTAGGCCGTCGCCTCAGTACCTTTTTCCAACTGCACAGCATCAATCCACACCGTCCCCGAATCTTTCCCGGAGGCCTCCAGGTCCAGTCCCAGAGCAACAAAGACTTGTCCGGCCTGTGGCCGGAACGTGAAGCTGTGCCTCTGCCAATTCGTTTTCAACCGCACCTGCTTTTGCAGTTTCCCCAGAAACGCTTGATTGACCGAAAGTACGCCGGCCAGGTCTTCGGAATCGGCCTTGATATATGCCGACAGCGTATAGGGCATATCCTTCTCGACCTCGATCCAGCCGCGATTGGCAAGCAGGGGAGCCTTCACTGGCACACGATAGAGCGGAAAGTAGTCGAAGTAGTAGACAGGAATCGTCTCCGCCGTAAGAGCAATCTTAAAGCTTGAGGAATGAAACCTGCCGGCAGCTTCGTCCACACTTCCCACGAGCAGATTCAGATTGCCTCCCCAGCCGGGTATATCGCCAATACTGCCCCAGCCGCTTATGCCGCACTCGAAGCTGCTGTTGGGTATGAGGTTAACAGAGCCGAGCGGCGCGACTACTTCCGTAAATCTCTTGACCACGGGCTCGGAGGGTTCGACTTTGACCTCATCAAGCCACAGAGTCCCTGTAGATGTATACCAGAACTGAAGTCGTATGTGATCCGAGATTGTCTGCGTAGCCCTGAAGACAAACTCAAACTCCTTCCATTTATCGCGGACTCTGGCAGATTCCTGCAGCCCGCAGTTGCCCCAGGATTCGGTATTTGAGATAGCCACGTGCAGCGCCCCGCCCGGTATGCCTTGCTGCCTGGCGGCAAAAGAGATCCTGTACCACCCGCCCTTCTCGAGCTTCACCGTGTCGAGCTGGCAGATCATCGCATGGCTCGCCGACGAAAGACTTTTGAACTCCGTGCAGGAGAGTCTCTGGCTGAACCGCCCTCTGAATCCCTCGTCGAGCCCCCAAATTGCGACTACTCCACTATCGCCGGCGAATTGCCAGTTGTCCGCCATGCCGTTGCCGTCTGCATCTTCCTCGAAACCGGCGTTCGCAGGCATACTTGCAGTCTGAGCAACACCGGGATAGGATGATTCGGATTGTCCACTTGTTAAAGAGGCCATCATCCAGGATACTGGTATCAAAATCATTGAAGATGCTATGCGAAATAGAATCATAAGCTGACATTTCCCATATGAGTTCATAAACAATACACCTGCACGCTACGGCCTCTATAATAGCACAATATGCGGCTCGATTTCAATGCCGCTGACCATCAACTCGACAGATGTTCCAGGTGAACCCTTCTCACGTCCACTTTGCGCTCTTAGAATCGCCGATACTCACCAGATTACTAAAAAGCCTTGTCAGTCGCCGAGCACTTAGGCATCACCAGCCGCCGCAGATTGGACGGCATCGTTCAAGAACTCCAGAAGGCCTCGGCCGTCAAGTTCAAACGACTAAAGGAACGTGGGAAACCACTGGTTATTGAACCGCTGGGCGGTTGATATGTGAATGTGAAGAATGGAACCCTTGCATCAGAAAGGATGGAAACGACGTGGTTTGGCTGTGATTGTGGATATCTACCTGCTTGTCTTTTTGGCGAGCTAAGAAGCTCGCATATGGTCCAGAGCAAAATGTGGTGATTCCGATGGGTAAAGCATGCAGTAATCGTAATAGCCGACTGGCTCCAAAGCGAGTTCTTCCTTCAGAGGGCAACGATCTATTGGGGGACCCGTGGGAAGGAAACCCTAATAACAGCTCTGAGTTGATGACTGAGGCCGAACTTGTCGAGTACCTGCGCATTCCGGAAGTCAGCAAGTCCAAGGACTACCATAACGTCATCGAGAACCTCAAACGGGTGCACCAGCTGCCGCGTATTCATATATGCGGCAAGCCACTTTACCCACGTGGAGCAATAAAAGAATGGGTCAAAGGAAAAACGACAAATGGCAAATAATCCCCTTGCGCTCCTCAGAACCGCTGGCTATAATTCGGCTTGGATCAACCCAAGCCATGGGCCAGCGTCAGAAAGGAGATGACTATGGAATCGCTGGTAAGGCTTAGGACCAGACCGTCCCGCGACGGTAAAACGTTTAAGTATTTCCTGGATTACAAAGACGAAAACGGCAAACGACGGCAAGTCTCTTTACAACATGCCAATCGGCGAAAAGCAGAACGCCAGAGAATGCAAAAAGAGCGTGAACTGCGAATAGGCGCGGTAGCGGCAGAGTCGATGAGACTGAGCAGGTTTCTGAAAGACGCGATGGTAAGAACCGGCAGCCAAATCAGAGAAAGCACCAGAGACGAATACATGTCCTCTATGAACGACTTCATTGGCGTGATAGGAGATATCGATTATCAGACGGTCACTATCGAACACGGAGAGTTGTATCGGCAGGCTTGTCTTGATAGGGGTAATCGTCCGGCAACCGTGTCCAAGAAGTTGCGTCAGTTGAAGCGGATCTTCCAGTTGGCTCTCCATCGCAGACAGCTTGAAGAGAACCCGTTGCAGTTCATTGACATGCCGAGGTCGCCGAAGAAAAAGGTAAGCACTTTCGACCACGATGAGTGCAAACGGATTCTGAAGGCGGCGACAGACTGCAGACAGGAGTGGAATCCCAAGAAATCTGTCAAATGGGACCTGCTGATTCTGACGGCTCTATCGACCGGCATGAGAAGAGGCGAACTGCTGAACTGTACTTGGCGAGATGTTGATTTTGAAGATCTGACGATCGAGGTGTGCCCCAAAGAGAATACCGCAGAGACTTGGGAGTGGCATGTCAAAGATGCCGATCGCAGAACACTGCCTCTGACTAAGGATCTGGTCAGCCTTCTTGTTCATTATCAGAATGAACAGCCTGAAGGGTACCCGTACGTTTTTGTGCCTGTGGCGAGATATGACCACATACAGAAACTGCGTCAGCGAGGCAAGTGGAAGTTCTGCGATTCCCGGTTGAAGGTCGTGAACAACTTCACTAGGCAGTTCAACCACATCCTGGACAGGGCTTCGTGCAAGAGAGCTAAATTTCACGATTTCCGCCGTACAGCTTTGACCAACTGGCTGGCCAGCGGGATGAGCGAACACGAGGTTATGATCTTGGCAGGGCATGCAAGTTTCAACACGACGCACCGCTTTTACCTTGCCGTAGCGACCGACCTCGTCGACCGCGCCCGCGTGGTTTCTGACCAGGTGCTGTGTCAGGATTTGTTGCGCACCTGTTGCGCACCCCCCATTTTGCCCCAAAATGAAAAAGGGCTGACAATCGTAAATGATTGCCAGCCCTAAACTTACAACAATGGGCAGGGGCGGATTTGAACCGCCGACACACGGATTTTCAGTCCGTACTTCTCAAAACAGGCATTTCTAACTACTTGAAAATAAACAACTTATAAACACTAATTTGACAGAAAAACAGGAATTAGACAACAATATGACTAAGGTGTGACTGGGGTAGGACTGGGGTGTGACTCAGTAGTGAGTAAAAGAGGACGCATTTGGGACGCACAGGAGTGGGGAGAGTAGGAGGTAGGAGAATTCTGACCTATCTGTTCAATAGGAAGATAAGTTGGAAGGGGAACCTGCTCAGAACCCGTTGCTCCCAGACGCAGAATTGCCGCTGGGAGAAGGGGGAGAGAAGCTTGACTACTTGGGACAGGCTCGATAGGCTGTTGGAGAGAAGCGTCGGTGGAGAGACGGACCGCTCCATGTTGTATGGTCGCTCTTGAATACTGTATTTGAGATGAAAGAATGTTAGACTACTTACTTACTCTTCCCATATTCCTGATTTCATTGACCATCCACGAATACGCTCATGGCTGGATGGCCTATAGATATGGTGATGACACCGCCAAGAGGATGGGGCGGCTGACTCTAAACCCCTTAGCTCACATCACTTTATTTGGAACGATCATATTGCCGCTCATTGCACATTTTGGCTGGGCCAAACCTGTTCCCGTCAACTTTGCGGTGCTTAGCAAGAGACAGATATTCAAGGTGGCGGCAGCAGGTCCCCTCTCCAATATCCTACTTGCCTTCACCCTGGCTGGGACTTTCCATCTCCTACATCTGAAAGCAAATACGATGTTGGGCAGTTTTGTACTGCTTGGCATACTGTTCAATCTGATTCTGGCTGTTTTCAACCTGCTCCCTATCCCTCCTCTGGACGGCTCAAAGATGGTCTACGCCCAACTCAAATCTCCAGACGCAGTGCGTGCTTATAACAAGTTTGCTCAATATGGTATGTTTGTCCTTATAGGGTTCCTGGTGCTTGGGGGATTCAGGCTGATACTACCTATCGTAGGGTTGCTGTACATATCACTGAGATTGCCTCTGCCTGTGCTATGACTACATTATGGTTGTCCTACACACCCCCCTCACAATTGTCCAGGATTCATTCTAATCTAAAAACTCTTGACACTGAGACCTACAGGCCCAATTCCTTTGATTCTATTGATTTTTAATAGGATTTAATAGAAATGTAAATAGAGGGGGGAGAGTCTGGAGCAGGGACTATTCTGACTTTTTCAAGTGGCATTTCTTACCACTTGATTTCCTACACTGATTATTTTGATTTTTAATAGGATTCTAATAAAAATATAAATGGCCCACTTCATCTTCTCATTTTGAGCCGTTTGTACTTGGTGCGGCGGTGTGCCAGGCGGTCCGGGTCTTCCGCCTGAACCCGTTCTTCGTAGGCGGTGAAGTTGCCCTGGAACCATCGCGTCTTGCCGTCGCCTTCGAATATCAATAGGTGAGTACATATACGGTCCAGGAAGAAACGGTCGTGGCTGATCACCATGGCACAGCCCTGAAAATCTATTATTGCCTGCTCCAGGACACGCATGGTATCCACATCGAGGTCGTTAGTCGGTTCGTCAAGAAGCAGAAGGTTGCCGCCACGTCTTAACATCTTTGCCAGATGAATCCTGTTCCTCTCGCCGCCCGAACACTCAGAGACTTTCTTCTGCTGCTGAGGGCCTTTGATATTAAACTTTGCAATATAAGCTCGCGAGGAGGTCTCCTTGCCGCCAACGTTGATCATGTCCTTGCCCTCTGATATCTCCTCAAATATCGTTTTATCGCCATCGAGGGCATCACGATGCTGATCAACATATCCTATAGACGCCGTAGGGCCGATCTCGATCTGACCGGAATCGGGTAGCTCCTGATTCGTTATCATCTCAAAAAGCGTCGTTTTACCAATACCATTGGGCCCAATGACACCGACGATCGCATTCGGAGGCAATTCGAATGAACAGCAGTCAATTAAAAGATTTTCACCAAAACCCTTGGAGACATCTTTGAAAGCAAGCACCTTCTCACCAAGATGCTGACCTGAGGGGATTTGTATCAGTACACTACTGCGATTGTCATCTACGGACTGGCTGGCCAGTGTTTCATAGGCGTTGATGCGTGCTTGGTTCTTCTGGTTACGGGCCTTCGCTGACGTGTTTATCCAATTCAACTCGCGAACAAGGATCTTTTGCCGCTGGCTTTCTTTCTTCTCAGTTATGCGTAGAATCTCTGCCTTCTGCTTGAGCCATGAAGAATAGTTGCCTTCAAACGGCAAGCCTCTGCCGTTGTCAAGTTCGAGTATCCACTTGGTGATATTGTCCAGAAAATAGCGGTCGTGCGTTACGATGATTACAGTGCCGTGGTAATCTCGTAAGGCGGATTCAAGCCAATGGACTGTTTCTGCGTCAAGATGATTGGTGGGTTCGTCAAGCAATAGCAAGTCAGGTTTTTCCAGAAGTGCCATACACAATACCACACGTCTGCGTTCTCCGCCGGAAAGCTGGCTTACCGGGGCATTATCGTCAGGTAGAACCATGGCATCAGAAACGATATCTATAAGACGGTCTGTTTCCCAACCATCACAAGCATCGATCTTGTCCTGAAGAGTTCCCATTTCCTCCAGCAGTTTGTTCATCTCACCATCGGAAAGAGGCTCGCCAAGCATTTCCGATATTTT
>Ga0315293_10005587_pt1 | contig 11834 bp, 9 predicted proteins | sample YL17G13_20_MG_FD_203071 | JGI IMG/M metagenome (GOLD analysis project Ga0315293, IMG submission 203071) | Sediment microbial communities from Yellowstone Lake, YNP, Wyoming, USA - YL17G13_20 | ecosystem: Environmental > Aquatic > Freshwater > Lake > Sediment | place: USA: Wyoming | collected... | reverse complement strand
GCCTGCGCGATGAGGACCTGCGGGCCGACCGGCAGCCGGAGTTCACGCAACTGGACCTCGAGATGGCGTTCGTCGGCGAGGACGACGTCCTGGCGGTCACGGAGCGGGTCGTTGCGGCCGTGGTCGAGGCGGTACTCGGAAAGAAAATCCCAACGCCCTTCCCTCGCCTGTCGTTCGCCGAGGCGATGCGCGATTACGGCTCCGACAAACCCGACCGCCGGTTCGAGATGAAATTGGGAGACGTCGCGGAAGTGGCGCGGGTAAGCGATTTCCGGATTTTCCGCGACGCGGCCGAAGCCGGCAAACACGTGCGCGGTATCAAAGTCCCCGGCGGCCGGTCCCTCAGCCGCAAGGACCTCGACCAACTGACGGCCTACGCCGGCGAGTTCGGCGCTAAGGGCCTCGCCTGGATCAAGGTGGAAGAGGCGGGCCTGACGGGGCCCATCGCCAAGTTCTTCCCGCCCGAGCAACTCTCGGCCCTGAAGACGACCTTCGCGGCGGTGCCGGGAGACCTGCTCCTCTTTGTGGCGGACGATCCGACGGTCGTGGCCGCCAGCCTCGGCAACCTGCGGGTGCACCTGGGACACCGGTTGGGCCTCGTGCCGGAGGAAGAACTGAATTTCTGCTGGGTGACCGATTTCCCGCTCCTGGAATACGACCTCGACTCGAAACGCCTCGTGGCGGTGCACCATCCGTTCACAAGCCCCAGGGAGGAAGACCTGGAGCGGCTGGAGACGGAACCGCTGTCGGTCCGCGCGCGGGCTTACGACCTGGTGCTGAACGGGATCGAATTGGGCGGCGGCAGCATCCGTATCCATCGCCCCGACGTCCAGGCCCGAATGTTCAAGACGCTGGGCATCGGCGATGCGGAGGCCGAGGAGAAGTTCGGGTTCCTCCTGGAGGCGCTCCGGTTCGGCGCTCCGCCGCACGGCGGAATCGCCCTGGGCCTAGACCGGTTCGTCCGGGTACTCCTGGGCGAGGCGAGCATCCGCGATGCCATTGCCTTCCCGAAGACGCAGCGCGGCCAGGACCTGATGACAGGGGCCCCGGGAAAAGTGGACGAGCGGCAGCTGCGCGACCTGCACATCCGGCTGCGGCCCGAGGCCGCCGAGGGAGAAAAGTAGGACTGGTTTTGCTTTGTTGAAAAGATGCCCGCCAGGGGTGCCACTGGCGGCTTGCCCGCCAGTGATTACGATTGCGGAAAGATTCAGGGGCACGGGCAGACAAGCTGCCCGTGGCACCCGGCGGGGGGGGTGGGTCGAATCACTTCGCCGGGGTGGAAGTGCCGTCCTGCCGCGCTCGCGCCCAAAGACCTATCCCAAGCACCAGGCCGTACACCACCAGCGCGACCGCCAGGTACTTGGTCATCCCGGCCCCCTGCTCAAACGTCTTATTCACCAGGTGGTACCGGTCGGCCACAATCGATTGGTACGTGCCGTGCTGACAATCGAAATAGGTCACCGAGAGAAAACCCAGGAGGACGGCCAGGACGAGCCAGGGCGGCAGAGCGCGCCGCAAGAGTCGCCCGAGGGGCGCCGCGGCCTCCAGTGCCCGCCGCACCGACCCGCTGAGCACCAGCGCCGTTCCCAGCGCCAGCACCGCGCCGGCCCCGGCGGCGGCAAAGTACGACACGATCAGGTACGATTCGTTGTTCATGCGGCCAACTCGTTAGGCCCTCGCGGCATTCTTTTCCTCGGCATCACGGTGCCGACCCAAAACCGCGTACACGATCGTCAGGACAAACACGTAAAACGCCAGGTACAGGCTCACGTACCAGCACACATCCTTGTACGCCTTGGCCTCCTCCCAGACGGCCTCCATGAAAGAACACGGCGGCGCGGCCGGCGTCACAGACTTCGCGGACGCATCGGTGGCAGCAGGCGGCGGCGATTTGGATGCCGCCGGCACCGCGCACACCTCGGCCGCGGCCGGCGCGGGCGATGTGGCCGCCAACGTAGGCGCCGGCGTGGACGGAGAACTCGGCACGCCGTGCGAAAGGATCGGCGACCATGCCGCCAGGAGCATCACGAGGAAAAACGTCCTCCCATAAAACGACCGGGCAGCGCGAAGTGTGGCGCTCAGACCCAGCAGCCGATGGATCGCCGGATAGACGATCGCAAACACCACCGCGGCGGTCAGCAGGGCCAGAACGGTTCCGGCGAGAAACACTTTCACTTCGGTGGTCATGGCTTCCTCCTTGAATGGTTGACTTCACCCTACCCCGCCGATTCCGGCCATGCCACAAAATTCCTCGGATTCATGGCTTCATGCTCATGTTTGCCGGCACCGGGTCTGCCATAAAATGAGGCGCGTGAGAGACCGATTGGCGCAGAGGGGGGAGACGGGAATGTCCGGCTTCACGGTCGTGGGCCGCTTCTCCGGGGCAGTCTTCGTCCACCGACAAGCGGCAAACGAAGGTCTTCAGCGAAAGTGTCGGATCGCAAACGCCCGCCCGGAACCGGACTTCAAGTACCGCTCGAATGCCACAGCACGGGCGTCGTCCTCAAAACGTATCACAACCACGAAACGCCACGGCCTGTGCTTAGCGGTATGTGGGACATCTCCGACGTTGTGCCTTACCAAACGGTCACCAAAGTCGGCCGTGATGCCAACGTAGTACTCGTCCGGGATAGGGATGCTCTAAAGGAGGTAGACGTATTTCACAATGGAAGGTCCGCCTCCGCCAAGGCTTCCGCCTTCGCCCTCCGGGCTTCGGCGGACAAGTCGGCGGACAGCCTTCGCTGTTCCCGTTATGTGAATCCAAAACTGGCTCGCCAGCCGTAGCCCCGCATCATCCACCAACAGTGGATGAGGTGGGGCGAAGGCTGGTGGGCAGGGTGGGAGTTGAACCCACGACACACGGATTTTCAGTCCGTTGCTCTACCGCCTGAGCTACCTACCCACCTCAGAAATCGCCAAGACTATACCCGCCGCGGTCCCGGCTGTCAACGGCCGCGGAGGGCGCCGCCGCCTTCCACGTGTCCACCTAGAGCAGAACTTCTTTAAACCGCCGGGCCACATCGTTCTCGACGAGGTGATTCAGCGGGTTCCGCGGATTAATCAGCCGAAGCCTGGGCATGCCGACCCTTTCACGCATCCGGCGAAAGGTAACGTTTCTTGCGAATCGGGTCAACGCCCTAGAGCGACCCCGGCGCGGCGGAGCCCGGCCGCTTCCGCGTCCGGCGGCGCGCCGCCTCGCATGCCCTTTGACAATCGCCGGGCCGCCGCGTATGATAAGCCGGTCGAACCGCTTGAGCAAAGGAGGGTGTGGATGAGCCAATGCGTGAACCAAAAGAAGAACGTCGTCTCCTGCACCTGTACGTACACGTCGTGCGACAAGCGCGGCGCTTGCTGCGCGTGCATCGCCTACCACCGCGCCAGCGGACAACTGCCGGGATGCCTGTTCCCGCCTGAGGCCGAGAAAACGTACGACCGCAGCATACGAAACTACGTTCGGGTGATGGACGGAAGGTAAGCCGGACGAAAAATGATCGTTCTGATCGACAACTACGATTCGTTCACCTACAACCTGGTCCAGCGTCTGGGCGAACTCGACGCCAAGGTGGACCTCCGGGTTTTCCGCAACGACAAGGTGACGGTGGATGAGATCGAGGCGCTCGGGCCGAGTCACATTATTATTTCGCCGGGCCCCTGCACGCCTCGCGAAGGCGGCATCTCGAACGACGTCATCCGCCATTTCGCGGGCAACGTGCCGATCCTCGGCGTCTGTCTCGGACACCAGTGCGTTGGATTTGCCTTCGGCGCCGACGTCGTGCGGCACGACCGCCTGATGCACGGCAAAACCAGTATGATTCACCATGATGGGAGGACGATTTTTGAAGGCATCACGAACCCGTTTGAGGCCACCCGGTACCACAGCCTCATCCTCCGAAAAGAAAGTTTGCCCCCGGAATTCGAAGTGTCGGCCTGGACGGATGCGGACGAGGTTATGGGCATCCGGCATCGCCGGTGGCCGCTGGAAGGGGTCCAGTTTCACCCGGAAAGTTTCCTGACGGCTGAAGGACCGAAAATCCTCAAAAACTTTATCCGGATCCGGCCAACAAAGTAACCAGACAAGGCCAACCGCGAGAACGACCGGCCCGTTTTTCTCGCGCCGCCTGTTTCCGTGGCGCGGTGCCCTGCCCGGCCACCCTCCTGCGCAAACCGGTGCGACAGGCGTATAACAAGGTGTACCCCGAAGGACACGAGTGGAGGAATGATGGAATGGTGCGTTTTTCCTGTGCCTGCGGCAGACGTTTGAAGGTCGATGCGGCCCATGCCGGCCGCGCGGTCCAGTGTCCATCCTGCGGAACCCGCCTGACGGTTCCGCATCCCCAAGAAGCGGCGGCCGGCGCGTCGGAAGCCCTGGCCCAGGCCGCACGGAAACAAAACCGGTCGGCCGCCGCCCCTGCGCCCCGTGCTATGCAGGGGGTGGATGCCCTGACCGAGGCCCTGCGGACAACCCCCGCAGCCCGCCGTCCTACGACCGCCGCGCGGTCGGGCCTGCCGACGGGCCGCCCGACCGCCGGCCACCACTCACGCAAACCGTTCATCATCGGCCTCAGCGCCGCCGTGGTAGTCCTTATTCTGTTGGTCGCCCTGTCGGCTTTCCTGGGCGGCCGAGGCAGCACATCGGTGGACGAGTCGGCCAACGCCAAAACGACTACCGCTCCCCCCTCGTCCGCCCAACGCGCCGCACCGAAGGCGGGCGGGGCGGGCGAATTGTTCAAAAACGTTCCCTTCCAAGAACAAAAAGACTAGGCGCGGCCCGCCCAGCGACCCATTTCTGTTGACACGCCTTTTCCGGCAAGTCTATACTCGCCGACGAACGCTTTTTCTCTGCCCATGGTCGCGGGAGCGACGTGAATAATCGAAAACGCACTCTCGCCGCATCGCTCATGGGGATCACCCTGGCGATTCTCGTTGGGGGCGGTCGGGTGTGCGCCGATGCCCCCGACCTGCCTGCCGATGCCGATAGGCACGGTCCGAATCCGCCCGCCCCCGTCGCGGGTTCCGAACCCACCATCCAGATCACCGGCCGGGTCATCCACACCTGGTACGAAAAGCCCGACCTGCGGGTCATCCTCATCATCGACGGCTTTACTGTCCTGACGCGGCAGGAGCAACTGACGGCCCGCGACGGCGTCGTCTGGTTCGACGAGGCCGAAGCCAAAAAAACCGGCAAGGCGACGCTCGGCATCTATGCCGAGACGGGCGTGGAGTATCGCCGGGCCGACGGCCAGGTCGAAACCTACGATTCCGCTTACCTCATCATGAGCAGCGCCGGGGAAATCAACCTTCATTCCGACGAAGCGCTGCGCGGCAAGGCCGACAACACCGAACTGTTCCTGCGGGCCAAAAAGTTGCGGCGCGAATATCTGGAAGCCGGCGTCCGCGAAACGCCCACCGGCGTCGTGCCGCCGCCGGAGCCCCCCCCGAAGGTCGAGCCGCCGGGCGTCCGCGAAGCCGGCGTCCCGCAGGAGATTTCCATCGTCGCCCAGGACGACGTCCGCCAGGTCAACTTCACCAGCCTCGTCGAAGACGGCATGCGGATCAGCATCTGGACGGGCGGCGTGTACGTGACGCGCGGCGACATGGAATTGGCGGCCGACCATCTCGTCATCTGGACGCCGGAGGAAGCCGTCCGAAAGGCCGCCGCCAAGCCCAAAGAAGACAAGACGAAGACCGACGAATCCGCCCCCGAGGCCTTGCCCCGCGCCGACGGACGCCTGCCGGAAGACGCCTCGCGGCGACTGGCGGCCGAAGCCTACTTCGAGGGACACGTCCGCCTCATCGTCGGACGGCGGGTCCTTCAGTGCAGCCAACTCTACTACGATTTCCAACGCGAACAGGCCCTCGCCATCAACACCAAGATCAAAACCTTCTCCACGGCCCGCAACGTGCCCGTGTATTACTACGCCAAGGAAGTGCGGCAACTGGCAAAAAACATCTTCGTCGGTACCAATGCCTGGCTGACGACCTGTGAGTTCGGTCACCCTCACTACAAGGTGGGCGGAACGAAGTTGACCTTGACGGACCTCTCGACCGAACCGCAGCCAACCGAACCCGAGGAACCACCCACCCAGGGAGAACCGCCGGCGGAACGCCGCATCCGCTTTGTCGGCGACCACATGCAGACGCGGGTCCGAGGCCTGCCGCTGACGTACTGGCCGCGGATGGCCGGCGACCTGACGGAATCCGAAACCGCTCTGCGCAGCGTGCGAATCGAGAACCGATCGAATCGCGGCACGGGCATCGTCACCCAGTGGCACCTGATGAAACTCCTGGGAATCGAGAAAGAGCCGCCGGGATTCGATTTTTACCTCAACGCCGATTTCTGGTCCGAACGCGGGCCGGCGATCGGGGTCGAGTCGGACTACGTGCGAAAAGACTTCTACGGCGAGTTCCTGTCCTATTACCTCCACGACGCCGGCAAAGACAGCGTCGGCTCCAGCGACATCGAGCCGAATTCCACAAACCGCGGGCGCGTCCTGTGGCGCCATCGCCAGTATCTGCCGCAGGGCTGGGAACTGACGCTCGAGTTTTCGAAAATCACCGACCGAAACTTCCTGAACGAGTTCTTCGAGAGAGAGGATGAGACCGGCAAGGCCCAGGAAACCGTCCTGTACCTGAAGAAGCAGGAGCATGAACAGGCGGTGACGCTCCTGGCCTCGGCCCGGCTCAACGATTGGTACACGCGGACAGAGTATTATCCGCAACTCGGCTACAACGTCATCGGCCGCAGTTTTTGGCAAGACCATCTGACGTACTTCCAGGACAGCGAACTCTCGGCGGCGCGGTACCGTCCCAGCGAACAGAGTGCCGCGCGCGGTTCCGACTCCACGCTCCTGGCCGACACGATTCACGAGGTGGACCTGCCCCTGAAGTGGGGCCCCGTCAACGTGGTGCCCTTCGCCGAAGGCCGCCTGTCCTATTTCGAAGAGGTGCTGGACCGGTCAGGGTCCGAATGGCGGCTGGCCGGCAAGGAAGGCGCCCGGGCCGCCACCCAGACCTGGCGCACCTACGACGGCGTGGAAAGCGAGTTCTGGGACCTCCACCGCCTCCGCCACATCAACATCTTCGACGTCAGCGCCTACGTCGCTCAGGTCGGCGTGCCCAGCCGCGAACTCATTCCCTTCGACGTGACCGAGGCGGGGACGCCCCTCGTCCAGGGCGTGGACGGCACGGGCGTCGTGGAACTCGGTTGGCGTCAACGGTTCCAGACCAAACGCGGACCGCCCAACAAGCGCAAGAGCATCGACTGGCTGACGATGGACCTGGAAGCCACCTTCTACAATAACCGCGAATCGCCGAGCATCGCGCCCGACGGCAAACGCGCGTTCAATCACCTCGACCATCTCGTCACCTGGAAAGTGACCGACTCGGCCACCGTCTGGACCGACACCAACTACAACACCGACGACGGCACACTGGACCTGTTTGCGGTCGGCACCACGATCACCCACAGCCCGCGATTGAGTTACACCGTCGCCCACCACTACATTCCGGACGGCCACTCGGCGGTAACGTCCGTCAGTTTCGATTATCGCATCAACGAGAAGTGGCAGTTGCACGTGCTCCAGCAATACGACTTCGACCGCCAGGAAAACGCCCAGAGCGACTTCGTGCTGACTCGGCGCATGCACCGCTGGCTCATGCGGCTGCGGTTGAAAGTCGACCCCGGCCAGGATGAATCGTTCGTCGGCGTCGAATTCCAGCCGGTCGGGCTCCACGAGATACGTCTGGGCGGCTGACGCCGCCGGTCAGGCCGGATCTCTTATTCGGGACAAGTCTCCCATCACGCCGGCGGAGGAGAAGACGCCATGTTTCGAAAGAGGTTTCTGGCCGCCACGGCGATGACAGCCCTTCTTGCGGTGCTGAGCGCGGGCGGATGCCAACCGGAACCGCCCCCGCCGCCGCAGCCCAAAACCTATACGAGCACGGAGAACGGCTTTTCCCTGACCTTCCCCGGCGATTGGCGCTCCTGGGAAGGAGGTTACGGAACCGTCCTGGAGGTCATGCCGCCCGGCCAGGTCGATCCTAACGTCTTCCGCGACATCGTGTTGGTCTCAATCGAAATGTTGCCGGACCCGCTGACGCCGGAGGAGTACATGGCCATCAAGGCGGCCAAAGGCGCCCAAGCCATGGCCGACTACGAGGAACTCGAGCGGAGCCCCGTGACGCTGAACGGCCGCCCGGCCGGTCGGCTCGTCTATTCCTCCACCATCAACGCCGAGCCGGTCACCTCGATCGCTTACTTTCTGGTCAAAGGGAACCGCGGTTACACGCTCGTCGCCGGCGCCGCCCTCCAGCGATTCCCCTTGCGCAAAGCCGACTTCGAGAAGGTCGCCTCCAGTTTCACGCTGCTGGACTGAGCGGAAAAGAGTCCGGGCGCCGCCCCGCGGCGCCATATCGTCCCGCATTTTCCTTGAAAGTCCGCCCCCGATGTCGTTTCGTAGTGGCGGGAAGCAAGGGACATCCATGACGCAACGAGCGGGCACTGAAACCGGCGGCGACCTGACGGCTTACCGCGCGCGAGAGTCCATCCTCTACCAGGTCGGCGAAGCGCTCAAGACTGCCGAAAAGTGGGATGCCTTTCTCCAAAACCTCCAGAGCCGCGGGCTCCCGGAAGCCCGCATCCAGCAGGTCGTCGATGTGCCGGTCCCGATGGACCTCCATCTGCACTCCAACCAGTCGGACGGTCAAATCCCAGCCCATAAACTCGCCTGGCTCGCCCGCGTCATCGGCCTGCGGACCATCGCGCTGGCCGACCACGACAGCATTTCCGGCACGCGGGCCCTTTTCAGCGAGGCCGCGCTCTTGGGCCTCGGGGCCATGCCGGCGGTCGAACTCTCGACCGGCATGGACGGTTTGGAACTCCTCGTCTATTTCCCCGACGCCGGTCGGTTCTTCGATTTTCTCACCTCGACGCGCGGCGCCCGCTTCGCCCAGCACCTCGAAAAAAAGCAAGCCGCCATCCACGAGGCGACGCTCCAGGTCCTCCAAAGCGTCAACCGGTGGCTCAAGCGCCAGGGCATCCCCGCCGAGCGGCACATCCGGGTGGAGGAACTCGACGAGTGGTTCGGCGGCCAGAAACCGTATTATCCCGGCACGCTGGCCGTCCTGGGCCTGAAGCGGCTCGACGCCGCCCAGCGCGAGGCCCTCGGCCTGCACGACCCGCGGACGTTCAACACGAAGGTCGTCACGCCGGCGCTGAGGCGCCTGGCGGCCGAGTCGGCGACCGACGTCGCGGGGGCGACGGAGGAGGTCCGAAAGGTCCTCGCCGCCCTTCGCCGAACCGCCGTGCCTTCCGTCGTCATCCTCAGCCATCCAAAGGAACTGGTCACCAAGGGGAAGATGTCGCTGGGCCGCGTCGCCAAAACCATCGAATATCTGGCAGCCAAGGCGGGACTGGACGGCGTGGAAGTCGGCTGCGCACGCGACACGCTGGCCGACGTCCGCGTCTGGTGGGAGATTCTCGATGCCGTCAACGCCCAGATCGTCCAAGGGAAAATTTCAGCCCCCGGACCGCTCCTCGTCGCCAGTTATTCGTCGGATTTCCACGTCCTCGCGCCCGGACGGGCCACCGGCGAAATCACCCTCGGGTTCGGCATCCTCGACGAACGGCCGGCCTACCATCGCGGCAACCTCAGGCCGCAGACCACGCCCGAAGAATTGCTGGAAGCGATGCGGCACCGAGCCGCCCTCCGCTGCGGACGATAAACGGGGCCGACCCGCCGCACCGTCAGCACTGCGGAAGGGAATGGGCGCCCAGCACCCAGGCCGGCGGACGGCGCACCACATCGCGGCGGCGGGCGGCAAGGCGGACGGCTCGCTGACGGCGAAGTCCATCCGTCGTCACCGTGAACCCGCACTCGGTACACAAGAGGACATAGACGCACTGGCCGGTGCGCTCGTGCACAATTTTCCCGAGGCGCTTAAGGGGGGCTCGGTCGTGGCGGCAGCCTTCGACCACTCCGTCGGATGGGGCCATGTCACCGTCTCCTTGCACTCTTGGCGCGGCAGGGACCGCCTGGTGGGTGCAAGAAGAACCGTGACCGCCGTTCTTATCGGCCGGCGGCCAGGGAAGCCTTCAAGAAATTCTCCGTCTTCGGTAAGGGGGCGCCGCCGTAGCGCAGGCCCCTCCCCTTTACGCCGAATCGGCGCGGCCGATTCCAAAGTGCATCGCCTCGGCGAAACGCGGCTGAAAATCGGGCCGACGCGACAGTTCGACGTGCTCCGTGCCGCGCGCTACGTCCTCCGCCACGTTCCGAAGGTCGCGGTTCACGAGGAGCATCCGGGCCCCCATGCCGGCGGCGTTGCCGACGAATTTCACCTTCTCCAGCGGCACGTTCGGAATCAGTCCGATCGCCAGCGCCCGGTCGGGCCGGATGAAGTTGCCGAAGGCCCCGGCCAGAAGGACCTCCTCCAGGTCCGCCACGGTCGCCCCGAATTCCTCCAGAAGCATCGCGGCGCCCGCGGCGATGGCGCCCTTCGCCAGTTGCACCTCGCGGATGTCTCTTTGCGTCAGAAGCACCGGGTGGCTGATCCGCGTCTCGTGGTCCGACGCGAGAACAAAGCCGATGTCGCCGTCGGTCCCCACGACGCGCCGGGCCAGTTCCGGGGGACACCCGGCCAGGTCGCCGGCTGACCGCATCGCGCCGTTCGGCCGAACGATGCCTGCTTCGACAAGCGCCACCACGGCATCAATCAGCCCCGTGCCGCACAGGCCCACGGGCGGCGCCTCGTCGATGGTGTGGAGGACCAGCCGGTCGCCATCGAGGTCCACACGGTCGATGGCCCCCGTGGCCGCCCGCATGCCGTACCGGATGCGAGCCCCCTCGAACGCCGGGCCGGCGGCGGTCGAACACGCGATCAGCCGATCGCGCGTCCCGAGGACAATCTCGCCGTTCGTCCCGATGTCGATGGCCATCCGCAGCCGCTCGCTCTCGTGAAGGCCGGTCGCCAGAATGACGCCGACCGTGTCGGCGCCGACGAAACCGGCGATGAGCGGCCCCGCATAAAGGCGCCCGCGCGGATGAATCTTGAGGCCCAGGTCGCGCGCCGCGACCGATTGACCCGAGGCCGACGCCGCCACGAACGGCGCCCGGGCAATCGGGTCCACCGGCAGCCGCAGCAATAGATGGTTCATCGTTGTGTTGCCGACCGCTGTCACTTCGTACACCACCGACGGCCGGATGGCGGCCTTGCAGCAGACCTCCCGGATCATCGCGTTCATCGCATCGACCACGAGGCTCTGGAGCGTCCGGGCGCCCCGTTTGTCGCGCCCGCAATATTCGATCCGCGCCACGACGTCGTCGCCGTAAGCGGTCTGGGGATTCGTGCGACCGGCCACCGCCACTACTTCGCCCGTCACGAGGTTCACCAGGTACCCCGCCAGCGTCGTCGTCCCGATGTCGAAGGCAACGCCGTAACAGGCGCCGGCGGCGGGGGGACGTTCCAGATCGATCACGTCGCTCCCGAGGACGACGGCCGCCACCTCAAAATCGAGCGCCCGAAGGCGTTTGGAAAGGTCGCGGGCCGCTCCGAAATCCAGTCGGAGGTCCGGCAGGCCCTTCTCGGCGAGGCCGTCCAGCAGGCGGTCGGCATCGCTGCGCTGGTCCGCCACGGAAGGCGGCGGCAGATGGAGGACGACCTTCCGGACGTTCGGCTCGAGCGCCGTCCGCCGCTCGGCGCCATCCACCAAAATCTTCTGGTCCGCCAGCCGCGTCTCTTCCGGAATGACGACCCGCAAGTTGCGGCGGACCCGGAGTTGGCAGGCGAGGCGCAGGTTCCGGTGGATTTCCTCGCCCGAGAGGACCCGCAGACAACTC
>Ga0315293_10005582_pt1 | contig 11840 bp, 12 predicted proteins | sample YL17G13_20_MG_FD_203071 | JGI IMG/M metagenome (GOLD analysis project Ga0315293, IMG submission 203071) | Sediment microbial communities from Yellowstone Lake, YNP, Wyoming, USA - YL17G13_20 | ecosystem: Environmental > Aquatic > Freshwater > Lake > Sediment | place: USA: Wyoming | collected... | reverse complement strand
TTCGCCGATCGGATCGAATATCTATTTTGTTTAGCAAAAAGCTGTACAATCGTTTATCTTTTTCTATGGCAATTACCCCTTTTGCTTTCTTGTATAAATCTTCTGTTAAAGCGCCTAATCCAGGGCCTATTTCCAGCACTACGTCTTCTTTTTTCAGCTGAATCGAGTCTATTATCTTATTCTTGATATTCTGGTCTATTAGAAAATTCTGACCGAACCGCTTGCTGGGACGAATATTGTATTCGCGGAGAATAGCCTTAACTTCGGTTAGTTTTAGCATTTATTACGTACATTTTTACTGCGAGTTTTATCGCTTCTTTCATGGAGCCTGGGTTTGCCATGTCCTTGCCTGCTATGTCATAGGCTGTGCCGTGGTCCGGAGATGTCCGGATAAAAGGAAGGCCTAACGTAACGTTTACCCCTTTTTCAAAAGCCGCCATCTTTAAAGGCCCTAATCCCTGATCGTGATACATTGAAATAACAGCGTCTAATTTTTCGTGGTAAGCCATATAAAAAATAACATCGCCTGAAATCGGGCCCTGGATTCCGGAAACATAACGCTTAATTTTCTTAATGGCCGGAATTATTATATTTTGTTCTTCCCTGCCTATTTTCCCGCCCTCTCCGCAATGCGGATTCAACGCGCATACGCCTATCCTGGGTTCCTTGATTCCGAAATATTTTTTTAAAGCATAATCCGTCAGCTTTGAGGCTTCTATTATTTTTTCCTGCGTAAGAATATTAGAGACTTTTTTTAAAGGGACGTGACGGGTAACAGTGGTTACTTTCAGCTTGCCTCCGCAGAGCATCATCGCGAATCTCTTTGTATCAGTGGCTTTTGCCAGATATTCAGTGTGCCCCTGAAAAAATATGCCGGATCTATTTATCGCTTCTTTATTCACGGGCGCAGTTACCAGGGCGTCTGCCTTTTTATTTTTCAAAAGCCCAACGGCTTTTTTTATTGCGTCAAAACCCGTTCTATCTTCCGGCTCTATTACAAAAAAATTTGCAAGACCTCTGATTTCAGGATCCTGCAATGCCTTTTTTGTAACCTCCGGCCCGATGCCTCTGGGGTCACCAGTAGTAATAATTATGATGGGTCGCATTTGAGTTGATTATTTTATGGAAATATACGCTTTTTTCTTAAGGCCTGACAACCACTCGTTTACTTGCGCTTTGAATTTATCCTGAAAAAGCGCCATCTGGATATCTTTATTGACATCTTCAAGGCTTGACAGCCTTCCGTATTTTATATCTTCTACTTTAAATATATGGTACCCTATCTCGCTCTTTACAGGCTCTGAAAATTCCCCCGGTTTCAGTTTAAATATGGCCATGTCCAGCGCTTCCAGCATTTGGCCTTGTTTGATATACCCCATGTCCCCGCCATTTTCCGCATTCGGGCCCTGGGAAAATTGTTTTGCGAAATCGTCAAAGTTGCCGCCCTCTTTGAGTTTATTATAGACATTTTCTATTTCCACCTTTGCGAGCTCAAAACTAACAGCATCTTTTGCCTTAATCAGGATATTTTTCACCCTGTAACTATCCGTCTCTCTATATTGATCTTTATGTTTTTCGTAATAATCGCTTATTTCCGAAGGCAGGACTGAGATCTTTGACTTGACCTCATGATCCACCAGTTTTTTCATCATTATCTGGTCTCTATACCTGTCTTTTAAATTAGCGATTGTGACACCTTGCGTTTCTAGAGTCTTGTAAAATTCCTCTTCGGAAGAAAATCCCTTTTTTATATAATCCAGCCTTTCGCTTATCTCTGATTCAGTAACTTTTATATCCAATTCTTTCGCGCGGCTAAGGACAAGCTTATCTTCTATTACCTGGTTTAATATATCTTTTTTAACCTGTTCCATCTTCTGCAATAATTCATCGCCTTTATATTCTTGGCTATATTGAGCGTATATAACAGCCAATAATTGATCGATGTCCTGCTGGGTTATAATCTCGTCATTTACAATCGCCACAAATTTATTAATAGTAGCTGCCTGCGTCAAAACGCTGAACATGACAAGCGTAAACACAAGCAGTATAACTTTAATTTTTCGCATATTTGTTTTTATATGTCATTGCGAGCGAAACTAAGTTGACATTGTGACAATGTCACAATGTCAACTTAGAGTGTCAACTTTGGGCTTTGACTTTGTCTAGGGACGAGACAATCTCTCTTAATATCCTGCAGTATAGGTCAAAGCCTATCGCGGATATGTATCCATGCTGTTCTTTGCCCAGCAGGTTTCCCGCGCCTCTTATCTCCAGGTCTTCCATCGCTATCTTAAATCCTGATCCCAAATCCTTATACCGCTCTAATGCCCCTAATCTTCTTTCCGACTCCTTGCTTAACACGTGCCCCCTCGGAATAAGAAAATACGCATACGCCTTGTTTTTAAACCTGCCCACCCTGCCTTTCAGCTGATACAAATCAGCAAGGCCGAACATGTCAGAGCGGTTTACTATGAGGGTATTGGCATTCGGTATATCTATGCCGGATTCTATTATAACTGTTGATATCAAAACGTCAATAGTTCCTTTCATAAATTCTTTCATTACGCCTTCTAATTCTTTTGAATGCATCCTGCCGTGCGCAACAGCTACTCTCGCTTCCGGCACCAAACCCGATATTCTATCAGCTATCCTCTCAATGCCTTCTATTCTATTATGTATGAAAAATACCTGCCCCTTCCTTTTCTTTTCAAAAAGTATCGCCTTTTTTATCAGGTTGTCGTCATATTCTGAAACAACCACTTCTACGGGAAGCCTGTCCTGAGGAGGGGTTTCTATTATAGACATGTCTTTTACTCCCATCAAAGACATATAAAGAGTCCTCGGTATGGGTGTGGCGGTGAGAGTCAGGACGTCCACCATCAGCCTGATTTTTTTAAGCTCCTCTTTATCTTTTACCCCAAACCTCTGTTCCTCGTCTATTATTACCAATCCCAGGTCTTTGAATTCTATATTTTTTCTGAGTATAGCATGCGTGCCTATCAGGATATCAACAGCCCCTCCCCTTGTTTCTTTTAATATGCAGTTTATTTCACCTTGCGTCCTGAAACGGCTCATCATCTCAACTATTATCGGGAAATCCTTCATTCTATTCTTAAACGTTATAAAATGCTGTTCTGCCAGAAGCGTAGTTGGGACAAGGATAGCAACTTGTTTATTATCCATAACCGCTTTAAAAGCCGCTCTTAATGCAACTTCTGTTTTACCATACCCTACATCTCCGCAAAGAAGCCTGTCCATTGGTTTTGCGAATTCCATATCTTTCTTGACTTCGATAGTAGAACGCAGCTGGTCAGGAGTTTCCTTGAATGGAAAATTATTTTCAAATTGGGCCTGCCATTCCACATCTTTTGAAAACCGAAAACCATTCAACTTGGAGCGCATTGCATTCAGTTCTAACAATTCGAACGCCATGGAATAGATACCTTTCTTAACCCTCTCCTTGACAGCCTTCCACATCTTGCTGCCGAGCTTATAAAGCTTGGGCGGCCTGCGTTCAAAAGCGACGTATTTCTGTATCAGATGCATTTCTTCTATCGGGACGTAGAGCTTATCATTATTCGCGTATTCTATTACTATGTTTTCTTTTTCCTCCCCGCCGAATTTCATTTTTTTAAAACCTCTGAATATGCCTATGCCATGATCCACGTGAACCGCATAATCGTTCAACTGTATGTCTACAAAAGAAGCGAGAGGAATTTTTTCGCCAAGCTCCGTTATTTTTTTCTTTTTCGGGTATATGCCGAATTTCGGCAGGATTATTACTATTGCGTGTTCTTCAAGGGTTTCAGAGGAAAGAAGGCTGTAGCTTCTTATGGATTCTACGGTATTGCCTGATAATTCAATTCTGACAGGGCCTTCAAACGCTGGAGGAAAAATATCTATTATTCCGCCGCGCATGCTGAAATCCCCTGTCTCGGAGATCATCCCCCGCCTCTCATAGCCATAATCCACTAATTTAGCGCTAAGAGACTTATAATTCAATTCTTCGCCTTTATAAATCTTAATCGACTCAAACATAAGCCCCCAGAGACGTCTACCAATCTATATGGGAACCTGTACCTATATCTAAAACTATCTCAAAAATATGCAAGGGGACAGGTTCCTGATTGGGTTGGTAGACGTTTCACATCTTTTCAAGCGGCGTTACGCCTAATAGATTGAGGCCGCTTGCTAAAACATTTTTAACTGTCTGAATAAGAGTAATCCTTGCCTCGGTGAGAGGCTTATCATCCGTAACTATGCGATAAGCATTGTAATAAGAATGGAAAAGGCCGGCCAGATCCTGCAGATACGCCAGAAGCGTGTACGGTTCCAGATTTACCGCGGCCACCTCGATTATTTTAGGATAATGCATCAGGGCTTTGATTAAATCCGTTTCCTGCTCTTTATCCAGCAGAGCCAGATTATCAAGGTTTGGTTTTGCATTTTTAGAAAACTCTATTATACTGGAAATCCTCGCATGGCCGTATTGTATGTAATAAACCGGGTTATCCAGCGTTTGGGCCTTAGCGAGCGCCAGGTCAAAGTCTAGATGACTATCTGTCCTCCTCATGATAAAAAAGAACCTGGCGGCGTCCCTGCCGACTTCATCCATAATTTCGCGCAAGGTTACAAATTCCCCTTCTCTGGTAGACATCCTGGCGGGTTTTCCTTCCCTGTAAAGCGTAACAAGCTGGGCTATCAGTATTGACAAATTCTTTTGATTATAACCCAGTGCCTGACAGGCCGCTTTTATGCGGCTTATATATCCGTGATGATCCGGCCCCCAGATGTTTATTATCCTGTCGTATCCTGCTTCAAATTTTTCTTTATGATAAGCTATGTCAGGCGTGACATATGTGTATGAGCCGTCATTTTTTATAACGACCCTGTCCTTGTCGTCTCCAAAATCTGTTGACCTGAACCACGTAGCCTCATCTTTTTGGTATAAAAACTTTTTGTCTTTTAAAATCCCGAGGGCTTTTTCTATCTTCTCTGATTTTGTAAGAGCCTTTTGGCTATACCATACGTCAAAATGAACCCCGAAATCTTCCAGGTCCTTTGTTATCGTGCCCATTATTTCTTTAGTTGCGTATTCCATAAAAAAATCATCGGTTAATGACGACGGGCTGCGTCCTGCCGCTTCGTTGTTTTTTAATTTCTCAGCTATCTCATAAACGTATCTGCCTTTATAACCATTTTCCGGAAAATCAGATTTCTGGCCCAGTATCTCCATAAACCTTGCCTTGAGAGATTTTCCCAGAGCCTGTATCTGCACGCCTTCATCGTTTATATAATATTCTTTGGTGACATTATAGCCGCAGAACTTTAAGATTCTGGCAAGGGAATCCCCTATGGCCGCCTGCCTGCCATGAGCTACTGTCAGGGGTCCGGTAGGATTCGCGCTTACAAATTCTATATGTATCTTTTTGCCTTTTCCGACAGATGAGTTTCCGAATCCAAGGCCTTCTCTTATCACATCTTTAAGGCTGTCTATAACCGCCTTGCTTGAAATATAAAAATTTATAAATCCGGGTTTTTCAACTGCTGTATTACGGATAATATCTGATTTCTCAATATGCCTCATGATGTCCGCAGCTATATCCAAAGGAGGTTTCCTCAGATCTCTCGAAAGTTTCATCGCGATATTCGTAGAAAAATCTCCGAATTTCTTTTCTTTCGGGACTTCTAATGAAATATCGCTTGCGGCTTTATCCGATACATCAGGAAAAGCCTTCTCCAAAGCTTTTTTTATTATATTTATCAAATCTATTTCTATCTTGGTCATAAAACAGGCGGGGTTAACAGGCTTTTTTGATTTTGTGTTTTTTCTTACCGAGAACTTTAAAAAAAATCTTGACTATATTTGGATCAAATTGGGTGCCTGCGCCCTCTAATAACTCTTGTCTGATTTTTTTATAAGACAGGGCCTTTCTGTAAGGCCTGTCTGAAACCATTGACTCGTACGCGTCCACAACAGAAAGTATCCTGGCTCCCAAAGGAATTTTTTCTTTTTTTAACTTGGAAGGGTATCCTTTGCCGTCATATCTCTCGTGATGATGCAATATGATAGGGGCAAGATCGTCCAAAAATCCGATTTGCTCTACGATCCCGGAACCGACTACGGGATGCATGGCCATGACCTTCCATTCTTCTCTGGTTAGTTTGGACGGTTTTCTCAGTATCCCCACGTCTATTCCTATTTTGCCTATATCGTGCAAAAGACCTGCGTATTTCAATACCTCTTTTTGCTCTTCAGGAAGACGAAGGGCATGAGCAATGTCCATGCAATGCTCCATCACGCGCTCAGAATGCCCGAATGTCTGGCTGTCTTTGGCATCTATGATATTTGAAAGCGTCTTGATGGTATTCAGGTAACCTGTCTGCGCCTGTTCAAAAAGCTTGGCATTTTCAATAGCTATAGCGGCCTGGCTGGCAAACATTGCCAAAAGTTTCACGTCTTCAGGCTTATACTTGCCAATCTTTGGATTGTAAATACTCAAAACACCTATGATTTTATCTTTTTGCACCAGAGGAACGGTTACCAGAGATCTGAGCCCGCTCTGCGTTACGTAATGGGGGTATTTATATTTTTTTTCATTCCTCAAGTCATTTATAATATAAGGTCTGCCGTTTTTTACAACCCTGCCCGCTATGCTTTCGCCTATTTTGAGGCTCTTCTTTATCTTTTGAATTTTTTTGTTTGCAAAGCCGTATGAAGACCTGAGTAGCAGCTCGTGGCCTGATTTATCCAATAACCTGAGGGAACAGGCGGACGCGTCCATTATATTTGCGGCTTTTTTTGTTATAAGAGCGAGGACTTCATCAAGATGGAGGGTTGAAGTTATGAACTTCCCGATTTCATAAAGCGCGGAGAATTCTTTTATTTTTTTGTTGAGGTCTTCTTTGAGCGACTTTTTTTCTTTTTGTGGCATAACTTAATTCTAGGAGCATCTCCCCATAGGCCTTCCAGATTATAAAACTTCCTAATATCCCCGTAAAATATATGGGCTACAACGTCATAGGCATCTACAAGCGCCCATACACCTTCTCTGTAGCCTTCTATCTTAGAAGCGGATTTATGTTTTTCAGACAGGCCTGCTTCTATATTATCTGCTATTGTTTGGCACCGCTTTGTTGAAGATGCGCTGGCTATTACAAAAAAATCCGTAATACTGGATACTTTCCTCATATCCAGTATTACAATATCTTCTGCTAACTTTGCCTTTGCAAGTTCCGCAACAAGCAGCGCTTTTTCTTTAGATCTCACAAATTGATGTGCTTTTACTTATTACCCAAAATACAGAACATGTTTGTACCGCAGGTAGGGCATTTCCCCTTCATTGCTCTTCTCTTGTTCTTCATTACGACTTCTTTCGCGTCTTTCATTTCCTTTTTTGCCTTGCACTTCACACAATAACCTTGTGCCATTTGCACCCTCCTTTTTATTTATGATGCCGGTTTCTAAAACTATATAAATCTATCACAATAAATGTATTTTGTCAACATTATTGCGCTTTGCGGAGCTGGTACTCCACATATTTGGAAAGTATCTCCTGGACTTTTATCGGCGGAGAAACCACAAAATAATGATTCATTATTGCATGCGCGATTTCGTGCCCCAGAACCTCGCGCCTGAAATCTTCAGCTGAAATATAGATGGTGCTGTTCTCGTTCACATAAAAAGCCAGTATGTAGGGTTCTATGTCCTTTCTGAAAAAACCCCTGTAGACCCTGTCCATGTGAGCCTTGTCCTTGCATATCTTTATGCTGCCTTTAAAATTATATATGTGCATATCCAGCATATCGCTTACAAGGCCGTAGAGGATGTCTGCCGTCCTGGCAAGATCTGGCTCTGAAGAAAAATCCTCTCCGATACTCTTGCCTGCAAGGATCTTATCTGTAGCGGTTATATTGATCTGCTGCGATAATTTTGATATGTCAAGATCCTTGGAATAATAGATAGTAAAATACCTGCCTTCTATTTTTTCAGCGCGGCCGAAATCATCCTCTATTTCAACCGCATGCAAAACGCCTATCATGGCGAATAAAAGTAAACCGCTAAAAAAAGCTATTTTTCTCATTTAAACCTTGAAATGTCCTATCAACTGGTCTATCTCGCTTGAGATACGCTTTAATTCGCTCAGATAAACTCTTTTATGCTCGGAAATCTCGCTTTCCGATATATTCTCCAGCTTTTCCCTGAAAATGCCCAAGTCAGCCTTTAAAGCCTTAATTTTAACCCTGTTTTTGGCTATCATGTCATCAAATATCTTTGCAAGATCCTGAAGCTGATCACCCTTCCTTATCTTTACCTGGTTTAGAAAATCTCCTTCGCCCATCGCCTCCATAATCTTTTTAAAACGATATAGCGGGCCTGCTATCTTATGAGAAACAAATAAAGTAACCAGTATAGTGGCTATGGCTACTACAATAGTTACAATAATAACCGTTTGTATTAAAAGAGGTAATATAAAATCAGCTGTAGTATTTACAACCACCCTTGAATTTACAATAGATACAGTCGTAGCCCTTGCTGCCCATAAATAAAGCAGTCCTATTGTCAAGAACCCTCCAAGCGCAGCCAGGCCGCAGAATTTCATTATAAACCTGGCTTGGAACGATTTTTCAATAAAATAAATATGCCTTTTTATTCTCTTTTCCATTTTACCCCCCTTGTTACGCTATTTTAATAAATTATAATCTACCTTTATATCAGAATTTTTGCGCAGCCCCTCTATCCATCCGTCATAAGCGTCTTCCACCTCTTTTTTGCCTGCGTCTTTAAGCATGGATATATCTTTTGATTTCTTATCCAGCATTACCTTTAAAAGCGATTGCTCCCAGAATCTCTCTATGGATTTGAGAAAAGCGTTATCCTTATCCAGCCCCTGCCTCTGGGCTTCCTGCAAGACAAGCTTTCTGTTAATTAAATTATCCAGGAAACTTTTCCTGGATTCCTCTGTATCAGACACGCCGTACGCAGAGTTCCTGAACTCTTCCTCAAACTCTTGTTTTGTTATCTCATAATTGTTTATCTTTGCCAGGATCTGCTTGTCCTTAGCCTGGCACCTGCAGCCTGCAATCATCAATACCGCCAAAATTATTATCAAATATTTTCTCATATAGCCGCTCCTTTTTTTCTTTATTTTACTACTATCCTCTGTTATTTACCATTAATTTATCCAAGCTTCCTAATGGGATAGCCGTAACGTTTCGGCTTAAAGGATACGTTTCTTTGCCGGGATAAACTACCCAAAGATGCTTGAGGGACAGTTCGGTCAAAGCTGAGCGCATGGACGGCGTCAAAGAAGGCGCCTCGGCATATTTGACTTCAACGCCGCAAAGCCTGCCTTTTTTCTGAAAAACTAAATCAAGCTCCGCGCCTGTGTGTACGCCCCAAAAAAAGGCCTCATCTTCCTTAAGCTGTAGATGCCTTATAACTTCTTCTAATGCAAATCCTTCCCATGAAGCGCCAAGTTTGGGATGAGATAAAACATCTTTCCTCTCTTCTAAATATAACAGGGCGTGCAGAATACCTGTGTCGCGAAAATATATCTTCGGCCTTTTAATGATTCTCTTTTTAGTATTGTAATGCCATGGCCTCAACTGACGAACCATGAATGTCCCTGAAAGCAAATCCAGGTATCTTTGCGCGGTATGGTCTGAAACCCCCAGGCTCCTTCCTATTTCCGAGGCTTTGAATATCTGGCCGTGATAATGAGCCAGCATGGTCCAAAAACGTCCTAATGATTTAGAGGGTATCTGTAACCCTAATTGAGGAATATCGCGCTCTAAAAAGGCGGCTATAAAATCCTGGCGCCATTGATAGGATGCCCCCTCGCTTGATGCTAAAAAGGATCGCGGAAACCCTCCTCTTATCCATAATTTTTCCATCTTATCCACGCCTGTATGCTGCAGGGAAAACCCGCTCATCTCCAAATAATTAATACGTCCTGCCAAAGATTCTGAGCTTTGCCGGATTAAATCCCGCGATGCGCTTCCTAAAATCAAGTATTTAGCCTTTAAGGAACGGTCTGAGAGAACTCTAAGGATAGGAAAAAGATCCGGGCGCCTCTGAATCTCATCAATAATAATGAGCCCCTCAACCCCTTCCAAAGCTAATAAAGGGTCACGGAGCCGCTGGACATCTCTAGGATTCTCAAGGTCAAAAACAGTAACGTCATGCGGCCATTTAGAGGAAAACTGGCGCGAGAGAGTTGTCTTGCCGCATTGCCTTGGCCCTAAAATGACAGTAATGGGGTTATCTTTGAACCGTTTTTTTAACAGGGCGATTTCGTTAGTTCTCTGTATTTCCATGCTAAAAGTATACCATGAAATATCGATATGTCAAGTCGAAATTTCATTTTCAAACCGTGACATTTTGTCACGGTTTCATCCATACTGCAAAAATAAAACCGCGTAGGTGGCCTGCCCCGTACCCTTGTGGTATGGGGTCCATTAGGCACGCCGCGAAAAGAAAGAGAGTTTTAAACTTACGGTTACAAAACAGGCGATTCACTTATTGCAGAATTTCGATAATTATTAGGGTCAATACAAGCATCGTAAGTTTTTTTATCTATCTTAATCCAGTCAGTTTTATTAATTCCTCTTTTATTATCGTAGGTAGGGCTTATAAGAAAGGCTGAGGCTATTTTAATCCAGCGGTTTTGTTCATTGGCAATTAATCTAATTTCCTCTGCTACTTCACTTAAATCTTGATCCTGGCTTACAATAAGGGCCACATCATAAGCTTTTGTATGTGCAAGGCGAATAATATCAATAGCTATACGGACATCAATACCTTTTTCCTGACCCACAAGAAAAATATGAGAAGAGCCGTCTGGCAATCTTACTGTCTGATTACGATACCGCAAGGGCCTTGAAAATATCTTAATCCCATCCTGGCCCATGCGAGTTAATTTATTATGCCAGAAATTATGCCAGAAGCCATCGTCTTGTAAATCTGGAACACCTGTATAAAAACGAATTGCCTCTATATCCCATCCTTGATTAGAACATATCTTTTTGGATAGCAGTTTAATATCATAGTTGGGATAATAGTAACCAAAAGCTTCCTTTGCAGCGTAAAATAGGTTTTGCCCATCTATAAAAACAACTGCTTTTTTCTTTTTCGGTTCAACAGGCGCCATTAACTCTATGCCTTTCTTATAAAAAAATAACCCCGCCCGAACCTTTGCAGGAATCAAGCGGGGAGCAGATACATTTTGAATTTTCTATTATTCTATCCAAAATTACCCTTTATGTCAATCTCTTTTTTCCACTTTAAATATACCATATTTTTATATAATATTCAATAGGCGCTGTCAGAATATGTCTATTAGACATACTGCAAAAATAAAACCGCCCGCCAAAGTTCTATGGCGGGCGGTTAGAATAGTTATTGTGCAGCTAATTTAAGAGTTTTTTACCTTGAGTTGCCTTTAGATAATTTTCACGCGTTAATACTTTTTTACCGCTTTTTCTTTCCAATTCTTTTCTCGCATTGCCTGCAACAGCTCCACCCTCTTGGGCCGCTTGCTTGTTCTCGATAAATCCCTGAGCATTTTTATTTATGGTGATTTCTTTAGTGGATGCCTCTCCAAGCATTGAGAAGATTAACTCCAAGTCAGTCATATGATCCCGCAGATTTTCCCGCTTTAACCCTTTAGCCAACTCTGGATCCCTTTGTTTCATTCTCTGGATATACTGCTTAGGGTCACTGGAATCAATCAAAGCCGAGACAACGTCTTCAATAACAAACCACCACTCATTCTTATGAATGGTTTTTCTGATCTCTTTCTTCCTGAAAATAGCAATTTTAGTAGCAGTTATCTCTT
>Ga0315293_10005577_pt1 | contig 11845 bp, 8 predicted proteins | sample YL17G13_20_MG_FD_203071 | JGI IMG/M metagenome (GOLD analysis project Ga0315293, IMG submission 203071) | Sediment microbial communities from Yellowstone Lake, YNP, Wyoming, USA - YL17G13_20 | ecosystem: Environmental > Aquatic > Freshwater > Lake > Sediment | place: USA: Wyoming | collected... | reverse complement strand
CCTTCGACAAGCTCAGGATGACAAGGTCATTTTTTGGGTTTATTTGTAGGATTTCGGGGGTTCATTAATTCTCGATACTTGATACTCGATGCTGGATTCTGCCCCGCCTACGGCGGGCAAGCTGCGGCGGATAAATCCGCCACACGAATGGCGGATAAATGTCGAATGCAGGTTTTGAGCAAAAATGGACAAAAATACGCAAAAATTCAAAGAAATTTGCATTTTTTGGCAAAAGAATAATCAACAATGCGCACGTCTTGAACGCCTTTTTCATATTACTATTGAGAATACAGTCTGGCGGTGAGGTGAATGTCAGCGGTATGTGAGCGATGACTGGCAGATTAGTGGGTATTAAGGAGTGTAGATGACCAGATAGAGGCTAAGGATTGCAAATTTTGTAAAGATTTGACGGAATTATAGTTTGGTGATATAATATGTGCTGAAATTGAAAAACTCACTTGAGGAATTGCACTTTGAGAAGAAGCACCGGATGTGAGGGAAACAGTTATGAAAATTGGATTTCAAACGATTGTTTGGTGGCCTTTCAGGGATTATCTTAAGTACATACTTGAGGTAATAGCAGCAGCAGGTTATCAAGGTGTGGAGTTCAAACAAAATCCGGAGCAGTTATTGCCTCCATTTACAATACCCCAACCAACGTTAGGCACAGAGTTTAAACAAAGTTCAGAGCTACTGCCTCCTATAGAGCAATTGCGCGAGTTGATGGAAGAGATCAGGGTGAAATATGAGTTAGAAAGATTTGACCTCATAGGGCTATCAGGGGGGTCGTTGAAAAGTCGGATGGACTTCTGCAAAGATTTTCAGCCCGAATACCTCTACATAGAAGACTGGGATGAAAAAGTTGCGAAGACTGCTGCAGAAAAGGGGTTTACGTTAGCTATACATCCACATGTTTTCAAGCCAACTAACAGTCTTGAGATAGCACTGGAACGTCTTAAGCAAGACCCAAAGTTGAAGTTTATACCAGATACCGCCCATTTGACAGTTGCAGGCAATGACCCTGTCGAAGCAATTCGGTTATTCGAAAAGCAGATTGATAGGATTGCGTCAGTGCATCTTAAGGATTGGACAGCGGACTTTGGCCGGTCCGTGCACCGATATGCAAGAGGATTTGTAGAATTAGGGGAGGGCGATGGCAGTGTAAAGCTGGATGAGGTTTTGGAGGCACTTAAAAAGATTGGCTACAAGGGCTGGTTAATTGTGGAACAGGACTATACGAAAACCGACCCTGCGATAAGTACATTCAACTGTGCGAGGTGGCTTGCTAAAAGGGGGTTACTACCTGAACCTCCAGCAAAACCTCCAGAGAGGCCTTTGGAAGTGGCCGAAAGGAAGCCCGGTCTAGCTGCAGAAACACCCTTTCTGGAGACGGCTGTATCTGCTGGATGGCAGGATATTCAGTCTTGCTATAAGTCGATTGCAAGGGCGTTCCAAGAGCTTTTTGGGCGCGCACATTGTAGGTACGAACTACTGACGTTCTGGACTTGCAGTCCAGCCCATGACCAGATCAAGCTTGTAGCAATTAAGCCTGAGCGTGGATACACTCATTTGGTTGAAAGTGTTATGAATTATCGGGATCCGCAAACCAGAAATACTATACTTACGGGGGATACCATCGATGAACAAACAATAAAACATTTTGATTTGAACAACCCTGAGCATCGCAAGCGGTTTGGCAGCCCAAAACTATTAGAGTTTATCAAGGCCACAAAAATGCTGTCCATCCCAGTGTTTAATCCCTGGAATCCTAACCATGTCCGGCTGGTTGTGAATGTACTTCACAACTGCGACAAACTGCCGATAAACAATGAAGAACTTTTCCGTCTTTCGGTAGCTATTGGTTACTCTACGAGCTACGCACTTGATGAAGTAGGTTCAATATTAGCAACAAAAGTAAACACGCTTGCCGGGAAAAGCGGACGCGTACCGGATTTTGCAGAAGGATTGGTGGACTTAGTTAAAAGCGCTATTGACTGCGAGGAAGTTGCTATTTTCTTGAGGATCCCGGGTGGGGGCAATCTTGAACCAGTTTCTTACAAAGGGAAAAATTGGGTAACAGGTGAAATCGTGAAGTGGTGGAGAACGCACGAAAAATCACTTTTAGAGTTTTTAGATAAGAAAGAGCGATTTATTATGCCGCGGGATTGGTGGGAAGCGATAGGGAAGAGCAGTGGTGGTGACCTAACAGAGCGTAGAGGGTGTATAACCGCGCCCTTTGTGAGAGTCGATGGGGTATTCTTGGGTTTTGTATGTGCATCTGCTAAAAAAACCAGCGAACAATTTCGCGAGCCTAAGGGCTTCAGCGATGACGATGAGGCAATTCTTGAGGGGATTGTTCAGGCAGCAATGCCGAAGTTTGAAATGGAAAAGCTGTTAGATGCTCATCAAAAAGCAATCCTTTGTATTGCTCACACAATTCACCGTCCGCTCATCGACGTCGTTAGCGGTATAACCTATTTACAGACAGCATATAAGGACCAGTTGGACAAAATAGTAACAAAATGGCTCACATATATCAGACAAACGACAGAAGATGCACAGGTGATAGGGGGCGGGACTTCACGTGTGTTTAGGGCACTGGTAAAGGGAGAGGATGTAAGAACTGGTATTGTCGAGACGATTGACCCTGTAGAAGAAACACAGCGTCTGGCAAAGAGAATGAATCTTCTCGAAAAAGGGCACCCTCCGGAGCATCCTAATCCCAAAAAGCTTTATATAATTTTTGAAAATCGAACTGGACCGTCAAAGATAAGAGTCGATAAGGAAACGTTCCTTTTCGTGATGTATAATCTACTTGATAACGCGATTAAATACTCCTACAAAGGCAGGTATATTGAGGTTGTGTATGAAAGGGAGGAATCCGACCTTTGCATCAAGGTGAAGAGCTATGGGCCGCCGATACCTATCAAGCCGGGAGAAGAAAACCTTCCATTTGAGCTTTTCTGGCGGGGAGAAGAACAGATGGGCTACGATGATAGAGACGCAATATACCATCCTGGATTGGGCGTAGGATTATGGGTTTCTCGTGAGCTGGTCAAAGCAAGCGGAGGAAGATTGTGGTTGGTTCCTCGTGTAAAGAAAAGCGCTCGCGATGAGGAAGAAGAACAAGTAGAGGAAGAGCTAATAGACCCACATTATAGCATTTTTGTTGTTAAGTTTCCGCTGGAGAAGGATTGGGGAACGGTTATCCGTGGTTTGTAAAATATGCGAAAGTAAGGAGTAATATGTTATGGCTTTCAGAATACTATGGGTTGAAAATGATGCTATGCTTGCGATTGATGAGGCACTTCGTGGCGAAGGGTACATATTGGACCACGCCTATTTCCTTTCGGAAGCAGAAGACTACCTTAAGAAGAATGTCTATGACGTTGTGATAGTTGACGTTCTTATGGCGATCGAGCCTGAAGATATTGCGGCCGGTTATACAGCGGTCGCAACGCTTCGGGGGAATGAGGCAGGACTTGCATTCTATCGGCGTCATCGTGAGGATTTTGAGAAAATGCGGGCAGGGCTTCTGGTGTATAGCGTTCTTGGAAACGAGCCGGATATAAAGAAAAAGTTTATGGACACAGGCTTACCTGAGAAGAATTTTTTATATAAGGTCAGCGAGGCAAACGTGAACTACTTGTTTCAACATATAGAGAGGATTCTGCGGCTGATGGGTAAGAAACATGGTTAGAAGGACAGAATAGAAGAGAAGTCTTAGGAAGCATGCACAAGAGGAGTTGATATGTCGAGGCCATTTTATCTGATTGCTATTATTGTTTTATGGGCTGTGGCAGGGTTCGGTGTTGAGCCAAATGCGTCCACTTACAGTGACATAGCCGAAACAGTTTGGGAGGACACAGCACCGCAGGGAGCGGCATCGGAGTTAGAGCCGAATTTGTCAGAAGAAGTTGAGTGGTGTGACAAAGAGGCAGAAGAAATCGAGGGCAAAGGATTTGAGGAGAAAGAGGAAGTTGGTTTTGAAATTCAACATCGATTAATGCGCATCGAAAAAAGAATCAGTGATTTGGAGAAAATCCTCGGGCCACTGCAGAGCAACATAAAGATTTTTTTTCAACTTTGGGGGCTTGGTTTGACGGCTGCTGGGATTTTTATAACTGTTGTCTTGGCTTTAGGAACAAAAGCCGGGGTTGCTTGGATTAAGAAAATATTTGAGGAAAAAACAAAAGATCTGAGTGAAGACGCACAGAAAAAGATAGACGTAGCCATTTCCAGAATTGATGAAGGGAGAACACGATTCAAGAGTGAGGCGGGGGAAATTATGGATAAGTTTAATGGGGACACAAAAAACGCCCTTGCCCTGATGGACAATAAGGTGAAAAGCTTTGAGGAGGAGGCTGAGGGTCGTCTCAACAAAATAGTTAGCGTTCGAACGGAAAACCTGAGTGTTTTTGTTCGTCAACTCATAGATTGGACTCTGGAGTGGTTTGCTAAGGGGGACCGTGACATGCTAAGGGTAAGGGATGTTTTTGATGCGTTAATGCTTACCGAATCAAACGAACCCCGGAATGTCCGCAACGGTTGTGTAGTTTTGCAGGAGTTTTATCGACGGGGGCACCCGGCGACAGAACTCGCTCCACCGAGACTCTACGTAATTTTGAGAAGGTGGATTGAGATAGCTGAAAAGGCAAAGACTGAGGAGGAAAGAAAGGAGGCGCAGCGGGCAGTTGCAGAGTTGGAGGAAACGGTTAAGGTACTATCGAGGCGGAGTGATACTGGTGGGACCAGCAGCGGGAAAGAAGGTAATTCGGGGGCGGGGTAAGCAGGCACCCCAGGCCGGAGGCCTGGGCTAAATACGCCGCTGGCAAGGCCAGCGGTTCGGGTGTAGAATGCGAGTATGGCGAAGACTCTTGGGTATATGATTACGTGGACAACGTATGGAACATGGTTGCAGGGCGGAGAGAAGGGATTTGTCAAGAATGGCGGGTAAACCTTCGGGGGCAGGCTTGCGGGGCGAAACGAACCCGCCAATAAATTGGCGGGCTAAACATTTTTGAAGAAAAACCCCGAAGATAAATCCGCCTTCGCCGAACCAAGACAAGGAAAATGGTGTGCGGAGCACACCCTACCAACTGGATTCCCGCTAACAGCATGCGGGAATGACATTGAGAGGATTTGGTGAGGCAAGCCCCACCCTACTAAAATGGATTCCCGCCTTCGCGGGAATGACAAAAAGGAAGACCCGCCGTAAAACGGCGGGCTAAATATGGATTCCCGCCTGCGCGGGAATGACAGGTATCAAGCATCAAGTATCGAGACGAACTACGAAATACGCTCCATTATATCATCAGGGATGTCAAAGTTTGCGTAGGCGTTCTGGACATCATCGTGGTCTTCAAGGGCCTCCATAAAAGAAATTATCTTTCTGGCAGTCGTCTCATTGCTTATCGGAATGGTGCTCTTCGGCACCATTGATATTTCAGCAATTTCGGTGGCGATACCTTTATCATTCAGGGTCTTTCTCAGCTTCTCATAAGAGCCCAGGTCGCAGGTTATCTCGAAAACGCTGCCTGTATTTTGCATATCGTCCGCACCGGCGCTCAAAGCAATCTCCATAAGCTCATCCTCGTTGGCATTAGCGGTATTGACCGTGATAAATCCTTTCTTACTGAACATCCAGTTGACACACCCTGTTGCACCCAGAGAGCTGCCGTGCTTTTCGAATATCCTTTTGACCTCAGGCGTGGTCCGATTGTGGTTATCCGTCAGCGCTTCAACTATTATAGCCACGCCGCTCGGGGCGTAACCTTCATAAATCACTTCTACAAAATCTGCTCCCCCTCCTTCGCCGGTTGCCTTCTTGATTGCCTTTTCAATCGTGTCTCTCGGCATATTGACCGACTTGGCCTTGTCGATTGCATACCGCAAAGTCAGATTTGCAGAAGGGTCGCCTCCGCCGCTCTTGGCTGCAACGATTATCATTCGAGCCACCTTGCTCCATGTTTTTCCTCTTTTTGCGTCTATAGCCGCCTTTTTATGTTTTATTCCCGCCCAATGCGAATGACCTGACATACTTGCTCCTTTGGCAAAATATCAACAATTAGCACCAGTATTTCCAAACTTATAAAACCAACAGACCTACCATATTATAAGCAATCAAATACCGATAATCAATTAAAAAACGCTTGCTGAGGATGTTTCTGTGGATAAACATCGAAGTTACTTACGAACCTGCTCAAAACCCCGCAATCCACCTTCCAAACCCTGAATTTTCGGCCCTAAATTATTATCTCATTTTCGCCGGCAATAAAATTTTAAGCCCGACCTTAAAAAAAACCTCCACGAGATGATTAGTAAAGCTGAAAAAGTATTGACTTAAGCACTACTTTTATGTTAGAATAATGAGAGTATAAAAAGCAATTATCTGTTAAACAACAGAGGCAGGAGAACAGAAGGACGATTGTGCGCATCCTACAATCGGATGTATGTCCGATAAGAGGGTGTATAAGTTGTAAGTGCTTGGGATAAAGACAGTTAGAATTTTCGTTTTCTTAAGCACTAATTGCCTTATAACGAAGGTTGCAATGGCTGACGGTAAATTGATAATAGAGGGCGGCCAACAGGGTGCTGATGCGCATCGCGGTGAAGGTGGTGCAAGCAGAGTAAAAATGCCCACAAAAATAGTGGACCGCACCCTCGCGTGCCGTTATGAGCTAAAGTATCTTATCAGTGATGCAACAGCCCAGGCAATATCACAGTTTGTCAAGCCATATTTGCAGCTCGACCGTTACAGCAAATTGCAGCGAGGCGGCTTTTATCCGATTGTCAGTCTATACATAGATTCCGACGATATGCATCTGTGCCGTGAAACTCTGGAAGGGCGACAAAACCGTTTCAAGCTGAGAATCCGCAGCTACACCGATGAGCCGGATTACCCGAGGTTCTTTGAAATTAAAAGACGCATAAACACTGTTATTATGAAAAGTCGGGCCAGAGTTATGGACCGTGATGTGACGGCCTTGCTTGCGGGATTGCCTCTGCCGCCTCAGAACTATAGCGCTGACATAGACGCGATCAACCAGTTCCAGTTGTATATGAATAGTATCCGGGCAAAACCCAAAATACTTATCCGCTATCTGCGGCAGGCATACGAAGGCGAATCCGAAACAAGAGTAAGGGTAACTTTCGATAAAAAGCTGTGCTATTGTGTTACCGATGCGCCCGAAGTCAGGCTTGGCGGACGGGGCTGGCAAGAAAATTCGATAACCATTGGAAATGTGATTCTGGAGATTAAGTTTACCGACCGATTTCCTGCGTGGTTAAGCGAAATGGTCAAGTATCTTGATTTACGGTCTCAACCTATATCAAAATATGCTACCTCTGTTACACAGGCCTGTTATCTGGGATTTTGTGCTCCGACACTTGAAGGGTGGTAAAAATGGAAAAGATTTGGAGTGTATTGGAAGATAGCCCGTGGCAGGGAGGAATGTTTAATCCGGTAAGTATTCTTCTTTCATTACTATTGGCATTCGTTCTCGGCCAGGTTATGGCGTGGGTTTATTACGCTACGCACAGCGGTCTATCCTACTCAAGGTCGTTTGTGCAATCGCTGATTATGATAGCGGTCGTGATAGCAATGGTAATGACCGTCATCGGCAACAATATCATCACCGCAGTAGGACTGATGGGTGCACTGGCAATTATAAGATTTCGTAACATAATCAAGGACACTCGTGACGTTGCCTTTATCTTCTGCTCGCTGGTAATAGGTATGGCAGCAGGGTCGCAGCGATATGCTACAGCCATAGTAGGGACCGTTATTTTGAGTCTGATAGCATTGTATCTTCACATAAGCGGTTTTGGATCGCACCAACCGCACAATGGTTTCTTACGATTTTCTTTCCGGGGTCATATTGGACCTGGGAACCCAATTCCTGGAATTCTAAAACGTTTCTGCGGCAGCTTTACATTAGTGTCTGCCCAGGACAGCGGATTTGGCACCTCTGAAGTTGAGTATGCCTATCAGCTGATGATACGCGATGTTGCAAAGAACGAACAAATGTTGTCCGAGCTGGGAAAAACTGAAGGTGTCGAAAATATCAGCCTGACAATGCAGGAGCGATTGCTGGAGGTTTAAGTGATGTTATGGGGAAATTAAGCTCCAGAAGTTATTTGTTTAATTGGCGTCTGCATCTTCTGCCAATTTTAGTATGGCTGGGAGCTGTGATGTGCGTGGTGGGACTTTTTTCCTACCGCGTAAGGCGATTCGAGGTTTTAGGCATAGCCCAAGGCCAAGTGTATCAGATTGCTGCCACCTGCACCGGCCGGCTGATAAGCGTTCCTGTTCAATTGTTTGGCCAGGTCAAACAGGGCCAGACGGTAGCCGTGATTAATACGATTCTCGAAAATGAACAGACGCTGGAGGCCGAATTAAAGGCACAGTTGTCAACTATCTCATCTGAAATAGAACAATTAGCGGCCCAATTAGTGCCTGCGCAAGATACCCTTCTTGCTGAAAAGGCCGACCGAGAAAACACCCGGATGGCAGAAGAAAGAAGACGCGCCGCCAACGTGGAAAATGCCCGAATACAGATATTGAGTCTGCGAGCATCAATCGCATCCGACCAAATAACGCTGGAAGACCTTGCTGCGGAGGTCAAAATTGTGGCAGACCTTCTAAAGCAGGATGCCGTCGCGCCTTATGAACTGCAGAAGGCAAAGGTTCAGCACGAGACTTTGGCCAAGAAGATAGAAGAGAATGAGCTTTTGCTGGAGCAGGCAAAAGATGACTTGAAACAGGCGTTTCGGCGCCAGCAGGAATATCATCAACTCCAGCCTTATAATCCTTCGATAGAGGCTGCACTCGAGGTTATACGCAAACAAATAAAGGTTCAGGAGCAGTTAATGGACGGGACACTGGCACAAGTAGAGGCCTTGAAGTCGCGTCAGGCGGTGGAGCTAAAAGCCCCCTTCGATGGTGTTGTTATGCCTGTTACGGCGAGGACGAACGAGGCTCTTACGCTGCGGCCGGGTGAAAAAGCGATACGAAGACCGGGTGAGGTGGTTGTAGCCGGTGAGCCAATAGTGGCAATAGCTGAATCCCAGCCCAGTGAAATAATCGCTTACACTACTGAAAAAAGCCTGAGTCGAATTCGCGTGAATATGGCTATCCAGCTTGTTAAAGATAGAACGCCGGCACAAATAGCGAGGTCAGAGGTGATATCTATCGGCCCTATTGTAGAACTAATGCCGCAAAGACTATGGCGAAATCCCAACATTCCTCAGTGGGGACTGCCCGTGCGGATAAAAATTCCGGCGGGTTTGGAACTACTGCCGGGAGAAATCTTAGGAGTAAGAGAGTTATAGCGGCTGGTGATAAGGCGAAGGTGCGAAATTTAAAGTTCAATATTTCGAATTTCAAATTTGAAATCAGAAATTATGGAAGGTTGCTTTACCAAAAAATTGGCTTATCTGGTTTTGTGCGGCGCAGCGGGCCTGTATGGCCTGGCTGGGTGCACCCCCCAAAACTATAAAAAGGATGCCGACGAACGGGTCTATAATATCATTGACAAAAAATGGAAAGACGAGTTCGGCCCCAAAGTCAATTACAGGATAAGCGACGTTCCACCATCACCTAACGATATTCAAATCGAAAAAGTCGTTCCCCCTGACGGCATTCTGACCCTGCCACAGGCTGTGGCGATTGCTACAGCGCATAATCGGGACTACCAAACTCAGAAAGAAGCGCTTTACGCAAAGGCCCTTGATTTAAGACTGATACAGCGGACCTTTGAAAAAGTATATTACGGCAGGCCTAAAGGAACATACGCCAAGGCTCACGGCACAAATTATGCAGGTGCTGGAGCCGGCGTCGAACCACGGTTTCCTCAGAATAGAGCAGCTCAGGACCTTCCTCATATTGCAAATAATGATCCTAACACCGGCTGGCATTTAGAAGGCGATGAAATGAGTATTGTCGATGGCTTCGGTTTCGACCAACTGCTGAGCGATGGAACTATGATTGGAATGAATATTGCCTCCTCCTGGGGGCGAATACTATCCGGACCTCTTAAAGGTGAAAGCATTATATCAGTTTTAAGCTTCGAAGTGACAAAGCCACTTCTTCGCGGCAGCGACCGCAGAGTCGTTATGGAAAGCCTGACTCAGGCGGAGCGGGATACGCTGTATCAGGTTCGTTTGTTTAATCGGTTCCGCAAGACATTCGTTGTATCGGTTATCAGTCAGTATTATGGGGTTCTAAAAGCGTCCGATGCAGTGAAAAATGCCAGACGAAATTACAATACCTTAGCCTGGGTCTGTGAACGGGTGGAAAAACTTGCCGATGCGGGACGGCTGCCTAAGCTTGAGGCAGATGCAGCCAATCAGGATAAGCTTATAGCTCTGGATGCTTACATCGAGGCACAGAAGGAATACAAACTACTCCTTGATATGTTCAAACTAACTCTGGGACTGCCAACGACTGCGGAGTTTCGATTAGACCTGAATGAGCTTGAAACTTTAAGAAAAGCCGACACAATGGACCCTGATTTTTCAGAAGCCGAAGCAGTCGCAGCCGCATTATCAAAGCGTCTGGACCTATTGAACAGCAGCGACGCTATTCTTGACGCCCAACGCAAGGTATATGTTGCTGCCGACGGTCTAAAGGCCCAATTGGACCTGGGTGTGAATACCAACATACCCCTGCAAGACCTTAGTTCATCAAACGCAAAGATTTTTCAGGATTTGTTTTTGTCCGGTTTACAGGTAGATTTGCCTTTTGACAGAACTGCCGAGCAAGACATTTATCGCAGGGCACTAATAACTTTGAACCAGCGGCAGCGAGAGTATGAGCTTGCCGCCGATACGGCTGCACTGGAGGTGCGCCAGTCCTACCGCGAACTGAAAGAGGCAGCTCAGCGATATAAGGTTCAGTCAGAACAGCTCAGATTAGCGCAAAAGCGACTTAAAGACACGTTTTTATTGATGCAGTATAGCCGCGCAAGCAGCCGACGCGTGCTTGATGCTCAAGGGGACCTATTCGACGCACAAAACACCGCCACTGAAGTACTGGTAGCTTATACCATTGCTACATTGAATTTTTATCGCGATACCGAGGTGCTTAGGGTGCGGCAGGATGGAATGTGGGAGAAACAAGGGATGATGAACGTGGCCCGCCGAGGGCGTGTAGAAAATATCGGAGTATCAGGGCATTAGGTTGTCAGAATATCAGGGTGAAAAATTTATGCAAGAATTTTTTTGTATGAAAGGAGGTTACAAAAATGTGTAAAGATAAAAGACTTTTAATAACTTGCGTGCTGCTGATTTGCTCACCAGTTATCTGGGGAGCCGACGTTATACTTAATGAGTATAACGCCGTGAACGCCACCGGTTTTCTAAATGGCGGAAATGCAGCAGTTGACGCAGAAGGAGGACGGGCATCCGATATATACTTCGGCCGCATTCGAAGCAACGGGGGCAACTGGTTCGAATTAGCCGTCATTAAAGACCATCTGGATATGAGGAACTGGCATCTCGACATTTATGAGGGCGGCACCCTCGATGAAACTCTGGATTTGACTAATCATGCAATCTGGTCGGATTTGCGCAGCGGCACCATCATTACCGTATCGGAGGACCTGCCGAGCGATATTAGTTATAACCCCGCTGCGGGCGATTGGTGGATAAACGTTCAGGCAAACGATAGTGCCAATGGTCAATATATTGAAGATTCCAGTTTTCCGGTCAGCGCCAGTAACTGGCAGCTCAGAATAAGAAATGCCACGGGGACAATTATATTTGGCCCTGCCGGAGAAGGCGTCAGCCCCGCAAGCGGTGTCGGCGATACCGAAATATGCAGGCTGGAAGCCGACCCGAGCGC
>Ga0315293_10005576_pt1 | contig 11846 bp, 15 predicted proteins | sample YL17G13_20_MG_FD_203071 | JGI IMG/M metagenome (GOLD analysis project Ga0315293, IMG submission 203071) | Sediment microbial communities from Yellowstone Lake, YNP, Wyoming, USA - YL17G13_20 | ecosystem: Environmental > Aquatic > Freshwater > Lake > Sediment | place: USA: Wyoming | collected... | reverse complement strand
TTCCTCCGCTACTCCCTTGTCTTTATTGACTTTTCCTATATTAAGAACCTGCTCGTCTCTGCTCTTATCTCTGTAAATAGTCAGGCCTTTGCAGCCGCTTTGATAGGCAAGCATATAGGCCCTTCTGACATCATCAATAGTCGCAATGTTCGGGAAATTTATCGTCTTTGATACGGCATTATGGGTATATTTCTGGAATACGCTCTGCATCTTTATATGGTATTCGGGCGATATCTCCAGCGCCGTCCGGAATATCCTCTTGACATCATCCGGTATCTCCTCAATCTTCTGGATACTTCCTTCGGATGCAATCTCCTTCATAAGTTCAGGAGAATAAAATCCTCTTTCCTCCGCCACTTCCAGAAATAACGGATGTACTTCCACCAGTTCATTATTATCCATTACATTCCTTATATAGGAGATCGCAAAGATCGGCTCTATGCCGCTTGAGCAGTTTGCAATTATGCTCAAAGTACCCGCCGGGGCTATAGTCGTAATCGTAGCATTCCTGAGACGGCGGCTACGTTCGCAATATATGCTCTTTTCAAAATTGGGGAACGCGCCTCTTTTTTCGGCAAGCTCTTCCGAAGCCCTCATACCGTTTTCCATAATAAACTTCATCACTTCTTCGCCCTTACTCAGCGCCTCGTCTGAATCATAAGGTATGCCAAGTTTTATCAGCATATCCGCAAATCCCATTACGCCTAAGCCTATCTTTCTGTTTTCGCATGTCTTTTCGCGGATTATGGCAAGCGGAAATTTGTTCATGTCTATGACGTTGTCAAGGAAATGAACGGCGATCTTTATCGTCTTGGCCATTTTTTCCCAATCAACATTGCCGCTTTTTACCATAAACGAAAGATTTATAGAGCCGAGATTGCAGCTTTCATACGGCAAAAGTGGCTGTTCACCGCAAGGATTTGTCGATTCTATCATACCGACTTTCGGAGTCGGGTTGTCCCTGTTTATCCTGTCGCCGAATATTATGCCGGGCTCTCCGTTTTTCCACGCCATCTTAACGATAAGTTCAAAAACTTCACGCGCATTCAGCTCCTCTACCGCCTTCTTTGTGTGAGGGTCTATCAGCGAATATTTCTGTCCCGTTTCTACTTTTTTCATAAAATCATCATTGATCATTACGGAAATATTGAAGTTTGTGATGTCCTTATTACTTTCTTTGCAGGTTATGAATTCGAGGATGTCGGGATGGTCTGCATTCAATATGCCCATATTGGCGCCGCGCCGCGTCCCGCCCTGTTTCACGGCCTGAGTCGCAGCGTCAAAAACTTTCATGAATGAGACCGGGCCGCTTGCGACGCCGCCGGTAGATCTCACGACGCTCGACTTCGGCCTCAGACTGGAAAAAGAAAAGCCTGTCCCTCCTCCGGATTTATGTATGAGAGCAGCTGACTTCAAACTGTCAAATATGCCTTCCATTGAATCTCTGATGGGCAGGACAAAACACGCGCTGAGCTGCTGGAGTTCCTTTCCGGCATTCATTAATGTGGGGCTGTTGGGCAGGAATTCAAGCTTTGAAATCACGGAATAAAATTCTTCTTCCGTCTTTTTCAGGTCTGCTTTCCTGTCGTAATTTAAATCGGCCCGCGCAATATTCTGCGCGACCCGCCGGAACATTTCCGCCGGCGTCTCAACTACATTGCCGCTTGAGTCCTTTTTAAGATACCTTTTTTCGAGAACTTTTACGGCATTCTCGGATACATTCAGTTTCAAACTATCACTCATCAAACACCTCCTCACCTGCATTACTATAAAAAATTAATTTTCTTTTTTCGAATAAAGCCAAGAAACTATACCATAAAAAGTAATATTTGTCAAGATTTAACGCTATATATTGTGTTCATTTGGATTGGCAGCAACTATCTGTTGTGGTATACTCTCTCCTGCGGAGGATATATTTTACGTAACATGTTGATTTTAAACATGTTACTATTCTTTCTTGCTTTTAGAAGACGCTTTCATCCCGCTCATGCCCGCTAAAATAGCAATTGTTCCGCCGAGTAAAAGAAAAATCGGTATTGTACCTTCCAGAATTGTTACTAATGCGTCGTGCCACCTTATGAGTCCTATAAGGCCTAGTATGATCGCAACAACCCCTCCGATAATGCTCGCCATGTTGCCCATAAAATCCTCCTTGCACAATAACCGTTAGCGTAAAGCTCAAAGATGGAGATACGTTAGTAAATTATCCGTCATGCGCTCGCAATAATACTTAAGGAGAGAATTTTCATCGTCTTTATCTATGGTGTATAATTTTATTCCGGTTTCAAAGCGTGCTGCGGTTTTCTTGTCCTGGTTTTTTATCTTGTGCGTCCATACGACGGTGCCGTGCACCCTGACGGCCTTTTTCCTGCCGGGGAGGGATATGTCCAACTCTACGTCTTTGTCTCCGGGGATCTCCTTTTCCGTAACGATGCATACTCCTTCGGCGGACAAATTTCTAGCCTTTCCTTTAACACTCTCGTCAATCCTGTCAAAAAACCTGAATTTGATATTCGCGTCAAAATCAAACCTTATGAATTTTCTCCTGTCGTCTCTTTTGTATTTCATCGCTTAATATTATACACATAGGCGCAAGAAAAGCAAAAAGAATTTTCCGCCAAAGGCGGATCAGCCTTCGGTTGAACTTCTGAAAAATTTTCAAAATTCTCTTGACAAAACCAATTCTTTACTATAATCTATACCCGCTTAACACTTCAGAGTAGAATATGTGTTTTTTATCAAGAAATAGTCTGTTTACGGGTGAGTACCGCATTTAATAGAACTAAGTGAGGAATGCGGTATTTTTTTGTCTACATCATATCAACCCCCTACCTATTAAAAAAAAGGGGGAGGGAGCTGTGGCTCCACCGCTAATTAAGGAAGGGGGGTGAAAGAATAATGTCAAAAGGAACAGTAAAGTGGTTCTCTAACCAAAAAGGTTATGGGTTTATAACCACAGAAGACGGCAAGGATGTGTTTGTTCATCATACATCCATTCTGGGTGATGGTTATAAGACTCTCAAAGAAGGACAGTCTGTAGAATTTGAAGTAGGGCAGGGCCCGAAGGGCGAGCACGCTACAAACGTGAAGCCTCTATAAATCGTAGACTTGTCTGGGTTATAAATATATCCTCTTAGGGATATCATATATGTTTCAATAGTATCGGTAGCAGAAGTTGGTTATTTCTTTCCATACTTTCTCACCCTTAACTTAATCTGTCTTGATTCTATTGCAGCGTGTGGAGTTTTTTTACTTTTGAAAGATGGTTAACCAATCAACTCCACAGTTTATAGCTATAAAAATAAAAAGGGGGGTATCTTTTTTAAAAAATACCCCCGTTTTTATTTTTGAGCCTCTACCTCCAGGGAGATCTGTCTATCTTGGCATCCCTGGCCATTTCGGCATTACGTAATTCGCTGAGCGCTGTTTTATAGGCTGCTTTGGTGCTTTTTACTTCTTTTCTCGCATCCCATACCTTCTTTACTGAGTCGTCTTTTTCCGATCTTCCTACCGTCATGAGCGATTTGATTTGCGCATCACTAAGTTTTTCCTTTGCATCAATATACGCTTTTTTGGCGGTATCAAATTTTACCTTTGACGCATCTACGGCTTCATCGCCGTAGCCTACCGATATTAATACACCTGCGAAAAACAACGCCATTAGAAATATACATACTTTCCTCATCCGGATTCCTCCTCTTTTGGTGAATGCCATTCTTTTATATTATTAATGCTGACAATAATTATACATTAGTATCGGGTTATTTTCAAGAATTTTTTTAACATATTACTATATAGGCAGTTATGCTACAGTATGTCTGCCGCAAGCGACGCAAGCGTGCTCCTTTCGTTTTTTGTAAGCGTCATGTGCCCGAATGTCGCCTGACCTTTCATCCTGTCTACGCAATATGTAAGGCCGTTGGAATTCGCGTCAAGGTACGGGCTGTCTATCTGATAGGGATCTCCGGTAAGAACTACCTTTGTCCCCTCACCCGCCCGGCTTATTACGGTCTTTATCTCGTGGGGCGTCAGATTCTGGGCTTCGTCTATTATTATAAACTGATTTGGAATGCTGCGTCCCCTCATATAAGTAAGCGCTTCCAACTGTATAACACCGCTCTCTACGAGATTATTAAGGCTTTTCTCGCTCGTGCGCCTCTGCATTTTCTTTACGTTTGCGCCGCTTAATATAAACTCCAGATTGTCAAATATCGGCCCCATCCAGTTTTCAAGTTTTTCCTCTTTGGTCCCGGGCAGATAACCTATATCGCGGCCTAACGGTATAACGGGTCTCGAGATAAGGAGCCTCGTGTATGTCTTGTCATCAACTACTTTCTTCAGACCCGCTGCCAGGGCTAAAAGTGTCTTACCGGTGCCGGCTCTGCCGACCAGCGTAACTAACGTAACATCGTTATTCAGTAATAATTCCTGCACCATAGCCTGTTCCTTATTCCTCGGTTTTACGCCGCCCAAAGAGATCTGACTGTATATTAACGGCATAAGGGCATTCATCTCTTTTTTGTATCTGGTCAGAGCAGTCTTTTTGGAAACAGTGGCGCTTTTCAGGAATATGAATTCATTCGGGAAAAAATCATTCCTTTCTATATTCAATATATTATTACTGTAAAATTCGTCTATTTTTTCATCTTCTACCAGTACCTCGCGCCATCCTGTATATAATGTATTGAGGTCAACTTTCTGCTTCTCAAAATCCATGGCCTTTAATCCTATAGCGTCTGCCTTGACGCGGGAATTTATGTCCTTGGAAACAAATATCACATCTTTGCCTTCCTGCTGCATAATATAAGCCGTCATCAATATCTTATTATCTTTGGTGTCCGGCCACAGGCTTAAAGCGCTGGCTTTATCAAAATCTATCCTCGTCGGTATTACAATAACGCCGCCTTCTTCAAGTTTGACGCCATGGCCCAGATTGCCTTTGCCGCGAAGATGGTCCAAGGCCCTTATCGCAACACGCGCGTTCCTGCCCTTTTCGTCGCTATCCTTCTTGAATTCATCCAGCTCTTCTATCACCTCAATAGGCAGGACTACTATGTTGTCCTCAAACGAAAAGAGAGCATTGGGATTATGCAGCAGGACATTAGTGTCCAATACGAATATCTTTTCCATTTATTCCCCTTTTATTTTTGTACATTTCGACGTCAGCTTCTTCTATCCACTGCGTCTCATTCTTCATTGAATCTTTTATCTCCGATACACCGATTGTGAGGGAGATCTCTCCGTCGGTTTGCCGTTTCAGCCTGTTCTTTAGGCGATGGGCCAGCGTCTCAGCCGATTTTTTGTCTGAGAATTCCATTAACACCGCAAATTCATCGCCGCCTATTCTGAAAGGCCAGTCTATAAATTTTCTTGTGCTGCCGAGAAGTATATCCCCCGTCAATTCCAATATCGTATTACCCTGCATGTGTCCATGGACATCATTATATTTTTTAAAACCGTCAAGATCCATAAAGAGAAGTGTTGATTTTATCCTTGTGCGGCGGCTCGCAACAAAGACCCATCTCAGTTTTTCTGAGAAGAAACGTATGTTATATACGCCCGTAAGATGGTCCGTAACAAGGAGGCGCTCCACGTCCTTAAAATACTCGTATATCAGGAACATGATCAGGGCGCCCAAAAGAAAGGTTATGCACGATGCTGTTATTTCGTTGAGAAATTCAAGCGGTGTGCTCGGCCAGTGTCCGCTCTCGGCATAGTCTGAAACCCACGGCACAGCCGCCAGTATCAGCATTACAATAGCCGTAAGAGAAAGTATGCTTGCTGTTTTGGACATACTGCTCGTCCTTCTATAGAAGGAAGGGATCCTTAAAGGGAAACGTAGTTTCCCTTTAAAACGATTTGGGCGCTAGCCCCGCCCTCATTTAACAATCCGCGGGTCGGAGGCGCAAAAAGAAGTTCCTTCCTTTTTGGCGCCGCAGACCAAATCGTAAAGTGGTACCCCCACCGGGATTTGAACCCGGGTCTTCAGCCTGAGAAGCTGACGTCCTAGGCCGGGCTAGACGATAGGGGCCTCTTTTGAGCTTTCAGCCTCGAGCCGCTCAATTGCTGCCGCTCGCGTAACAAGCGCGCGATATTTTTCTGCCTTCTGGTAACTTTATTTTTTGACATGCATGGCCTTAAAAATATTACGCTATTTGCGTATAAGTATTATATCAATTTACTTCTCTGACTGCAAAGTAATTTTTGAATCACTATTATATGGAGTTATAAGTTGCATTTTAATATGATTGTGATATACTCATTGTAATATGATACTTATAAATTCGTTTCTTGTAAAGAAGAGCATAATATCGTCGGCTGGATTTCATCCGATATCAAGTTTTATCCACACTATAATTTTGCCAAAGGCTTCTTATCCTATGAGCGCTTTCGCGCTCAGCAATTACATCTTCGTACAGTTCTGGTATCGCGACGAAAAAGAACATTCCATAAAAGTAACTATAAACAACCAAAAGAGAGATAACGAGCAGGAGGCTGCCTCCTACATCCTCCCCCCTCCGGATGAAGACGAGAAGGTATATCAGGAAACTTTCATATTACCCCGAATAGTAGTCTCGGAACCTCAGACCGTCTGGATATCAACATACGCGGACGGCAATAAAGTGCAGGATTATCCTATAGAATTTTTGTACAGATAGCGGGATGAAAATAGATACCTCTATACTTATTCGCTGCTGCGTAATACCCAGTAATCTGTGCCATTATCGGTTTTTAGGAGATAGAGGCACCTGTTCACCTGGGAGTCTTTGCTGAAAAGCCTCATATAAAAATCATTGTAAAACTCGGGAGATTCCAGATAATAGCCGTGCTTATAACTGGAATGATTTATCGGCGTGACGTCAACAACCGATATCCTGTCCGGCTCCAAGGATTTCAGATACAGCATATCCTTTGTTTCCTCAAGCTGTTCATGTTCTTTTACCTTCTGTCGTCCCAGTCTTTGTTCGCGGTTTATTATGCTGCTGATAAGAAGCGCCGTATCGTCCGAAGAGACATAAGCGGTAACTTTATTTGAGAAAGCTGCTATTTCATCCCTGAATTGCGCGTCAAATTCATTCTCTCCCACGTCAGGAGCCGCCAGTATAACATGGGATATCTCGGTATCGGAGTCCGCTATATCTTCGTACTTATACATCTGATCAAACGCATCGCAGACAACCTGACATCCCAGGCTTGATGCCTTAACCCACAAGTTAGCCGGTTTGACTTCACGGATTATCCTTGTAAGAAGATCTCCGAGGTACGGACCGGAACTTATGGCATAAGAACGCGCTGTTTTATACCCCGCGACAAGGAGCGGCTGGTCTCCGGGCCAGTCAAAAAGAAGAACAGGAGTATTAACGTCCAAAAGATATGAAAAATACGCTGTTTTTATCGCCGTCGCCTCAAAATCGTCTTTATAACCGAACACAATAACAAGCAATGAATTGTGGGGGGATTTCTTGACCGCGTCGTTCAATTCTTTTATAAAGGCATCCTCTTCCGTTTTCCGAACATCCTGTATGCCTATCAGGCCGCGCCTTTTCATGCGGTTAGGCAACATTTTTCCTATCTTAATATTAGGTTTTATCTTCACAGTAAGTTCGCCGCATGTAAGACCATCGCCCATCCTGTTGTCAAATAAAACGGAGGGAGATTTTGTATTTTTTATCTGGCGGCTTGTGGCATAGAATATATCTACTACTCTGTAATGCCCTTCCTCTGTGTACGGAATACGCCTATAGAGATTCTTGACATAAGAAGACGAGGACGATACGGGAATGCCTGCGCAGCCTGCTAAAAACATAAAACAAAAAATGTACAAACCGGCCGACCTCAAAGTACTTATCTTTTTCACATATCACCTTTTTGACATTTCTATATCCGCCACAACAAGCGCATAGCCTTTTTATTTCTGAACGCGGATAACCTTATCTCCGCTGAACCAGACATAAAGAGAATTATAGGTCCACTTTTCATCTGCGCCGTCTTTGCCGGTAATGTTATCCATGTGAGACGGCTCCCCTTTTGCTCTCTTGACCTGTATCTTATCCATGCCCACTTCCACTTTGCCGTCCATAGAAAGCTTGTCAATCTCTGTAAGCGTTTCTTCCTTGTGGAGATTTCCGTCTTTCTCATAAAAATAAATATACTTTGACGGCCCGTAGTATATCCACTCTTCAAGCTTCTGGCCCGTTGACCCATCCCTGCAATTCCAAACGCCTATCACATCGGGGCAGCCGTATTTTTTAAAATATTTCAGTTTATCCTGCGACATTTTCCCAAAATAATCTACCGAAAGATTTTTTTCGGCTGCCTTTTCTATCTTCTCTATATCATGCGGCTTTGTCCACCCTTCCCTCTGGCTCTTCGTGAGTTTTTTATACTCTGCCAATGACACCGTGGGTATCAACAAAACCAGAAACAGCAGAATTATTTTTTTCATTTTAAATTTTAAAAACGGAATCGTTCTCGTGGACCTTCTGTGCGACTTTTATGCCTACATGATCGCCGGCTTTCGCTTCATTGATTACCGTCGTCTCAATCCGCATTGAGGATACAGGCTGCGTAAAATCCGCACTTTTTCCCTTTATACGTATGGTATCTCCTACTTTCAACGCGTCCGAAAGTGCAATGACCGCGGCCTCTACTTTACCGAAATAATGAGTGACCCTACCAACAAGTTTTTCTTCTGCCATAGCCACCTCCATTTTTTATTGCTAACAAAAATTAATTAAAATGACCAATTAGCAAGAACCATGAATTCCATGGGCTTCTTATTGCCGTTGTAGTTCCCAAGGCCTATTTGAAGGCCATCAAGAGATTTCGTGTAGTTAACGAGTCCCAGCTGAAGCCCGTGCATCTCCGCGGCGTAATTAACAAATCCGCCCTGGAAACCTCGGAACGACCCTTCGTTATAATTCACTACGCCTAAATCTATACCTACAGATTCACCTTTCGAAACATTTAGGACGCCATATTGTACGCCATGCATGAATCCCTCTGTCCAGTTCACAAGGCCAAACTGCGCACCGGTGAGATCGCCTTCAGTAACATTCACCATGCCGTATTGAAGACCGACAAAACGCTTGCCGGCATGGTTGACAAGGCCGGCCTGCCAGCCATAGCAAGAACCTTCAACCCAGTTTCCAAGGCCCCACTCTATACCTTTAACATCGCCTGTAGCCCTGTTTACGCCAAGCCAAACTAAGCTCAAGCCGGTAACATCCTGGTTAACGGTATAAAACAAACTAAGACGCACGCCTTCAATAGACTCTTCCTCAGGAATAAGCTGGACAGGATTGAATACAGCCAGCTGAAGAGGCTTCGCCTCTTGGGCTCCCGCGAACTGCGGCATGATAACTAAACTCAATAAAACCAAAACTAAAATACTTTTTACCATATTCCCTCCTTTCATTTTATATTAGGCAGATTTGCAGGCGTCCTATTTTGGCACACCCTGCAACTTAAATTATACCTCTAAAAATGAAAATAGAAAGAGAAAAATAAGTATGAGATATAAAATAAAAAGTCCTCCAATATTAAAATTGAAGGACTTTTTAAATATGACTCCCCCGGAGGCGCCGGATATTGACGATATCCGGCACTCCTTCGCCCATTCGGGCTCAGTCGGCCTCGTCCGGAGGCCTCGGCACTTCCTCCCTTACGGGACTTCCTTCGGGCGTCGGACATTGCGTCCTCGGTCGCTCGCACCTGCTGCCTTCGGCAGAAGGTTTTCGTCACACAGGAAGAAATCAAAATTAAAGGGCCGCATTCTCATGCGGCCCTTTAATTTTGGCTCCCCCTGTATGACGCATTTCGCAACAGGGATATTAGCTTTGAAATCGATCTAAGTATTATCAAAGTGCTATTTGAAGAGACTAAATTGGCTCTTGTGTGACCTGAAAAAGACTATTTTCTTACAGGTTGACTTGCTTGGATGGATTGAATCATATCAATCTTAGTTTCTACACGTGTTATTTTTTCATTCATATTCATCAGCCAAAAGAAAATTCCACTTGCAACTATTACAATTACTCCCATTATACTCCAAAAAGTCGTATCGGAAACTTTTTTCTCTATTTTTGAGTCGAGTTCTTTCCTGAGCCCATCAATCTTATTATAAGTGACTTGAACATTTTCCGCCATTAGGACTTCCCTCGCACTCTTGCTAAGTCTACTTTTTGAAAGAAATCATTTATTTTCGGATTATCAGCCATATAAGTAAGACCAAAGGAATCGTTTTGAAAATCAATTGTAACTTGAGCCTTATTACCATCTCCTATTTTCTTATCTACATTAACGATAGTAGCAAGAGAAGGACTTGAAGAAGATAAATTGGTTGCGTCAATTTCAATCTTAACTAATCTGGCATTCGTAAGAATATATACAAGTGCACCTTTTCTGTCTTTTCCTAAAACACAGTTAATAACGAGATTTTCCTGAGGCACGTCTCCATTGATCGTTGAATTAATAAATTCACTAATTTGAGGACGTCTTGATTTATCTATTGCGGGATTAGTAAGCGAGAAAATGTCATCTAATATTTTATTCAAAAGTATCTCATCAATCATGATTAACCTCTGTTATATATCCAATAATTCGTTAATACCTTGATTATTCATTAATGTGTATTTTATCATACATACAGGATATATGCAATTGAAATTTTTCATACTTTGCTATAAAATGGTAGTCAAAGGAATAAACATGGGCAAAAATATTGATTTCGATAGCTGGAAAGTCCGGCGTGAATACTGCCTTATCAATGGTAGCTATCTGCTTCTGGCCGTTATGCTCCCTTTTGAGATGTCTATTGAATGATTAAAGATTGATTATTTCAAATGTCTTCGCTTAATTACGACTATATTGAAGATATTTTTAACCAAATAACCAAAAATGCGACCAGTCTTCGTATAATCGATTTCCAAAAGCTGTGCGTCATCAGGTAGTTCATTAAATAAAGTCGCATAATGGCCACTTTTATAGACTGGCTTACATCCTATGCCAGAAGTTTGTGGGAAAAGTAGATTTTTGGTAATAGTTTTATTTACTTTTTTAAGCTCTTCGGTCAGTCTTTTGGCTTCAGTTTTTTCAAGGTCGGTAATTTCACACTGATTGTGTTTATACTGCAGGAAAGTGAAAACTATTTTTTGATTTTCATAATCAGGTATTTTATCGGAGAGGGCTATTTCTGGTGGAAGTCTCTGCGCTTCTTTATTTCCAGACTCAATGGGAATTTTAGCTACTTTATCATTTAGATTCTGCGAGTCTGGTAGCATAATACTGTTTTGCCTTCTGAAGATCTATCGTTCGATTAGACGGCATCCCGGGATCTAAATCTTTCCTTGCTTCTTGCCATGGTAATTCAGAATGAGTTAAGGCTTCTAAATATGAAGCATCGTATTTTCCGTAGACGCTCCAAATATTGTTTAAAAAATTTTCCAATTCTGGGTCAAGCGACAGCTCAATATTTTCAATATCTGGGATAACTATTGGTTTAAAACCGAACCCTTTAAAATGTCCGTATAGCCTCGGAATTGCTGGCCCATGAATCCAAGCTTCTATACGATCATTAAATAATTTTTTCTCAAAAAAAGTAAAATACCAAACTGCCGCATAGTATACTAATTTTTGCAGTTGTAAATTTGTTATTTCTTTCTTTTCTTTTGCGGCCAACTTGAGGAAATACTGCGCTATTGGAATAGAGGTAGTGAAATGGCTTTCTTTCATACAACAAGTTTATCATTAGTTTTGACCTTTATCAAGCTAATATGACAACTTATTTATATCTTGCGACTCATCATACTTTGCTATAAAATGGTAGCCAAAGGATAATTATGGGC
>Ga0315293_10005575_pt1 | contig 11847 bp, 12 predicted proteins | sample YL17G13_20_MG_FD_203071 | JGI IMG/M metagenome (GOLD analysis project Ga0315293, IMG submission 203071) | Sediment microbial communities from Yellowstone Lake, YNP, Wyoming, USA - YL17G13_20 | ecosystem: Environmental > Aquatic > Freshwater > Lake > Sediment | place: USA: Wyoming | collected... | reverse complement strand
AGTCGAACAGCGGTGGTTAAACGACCTACGACAGTTCAAAGGGGTGTACAGCCCTGAGGAAGCTGCAAGATTACCCGCCGGTAAGTCTAGGGTCCACACACGTATGACCCGCATCAAAGTAAAGACTGCTACGGCTCGGCTGATGGACTTAGTGTTCCCCGCTGGATCAGATGACAACTGGAGTATGGAGACCACTCCTGTAACAGATGTGACCCCGGATCCTGCAGTCATGCAGGTCCTGGTACAGCAGTTGCAGCGCATGCCAACCCCGGACGAGATACGAGTAGCGATCCAAGCCCAGGCTGACAAAGCCTGTAAGCTCATGGAGACTGAAATACGTGATCAGTTAGTAGAAGCAAAGTACCGTAAGCTGATCAAGTTAGTCATCAACTCGGGCAATCTATTCGGCACCGGTATTCTCAAAGGCCCCCTAGTAAACCGCACGTTCAAGAAGACCTGGGCGATGGATGAGGTGGGCAAGTGGAACCTAACTAGCATACCTAAACTATCCCCATTCATCGACTTCACACCCGTCTGGGAGATGTACCCCGAGTCCTTAGCCACTTCGTTCTCAGAGGCTAGATTCAATTTCCAACGCTCTATAATGCCCAAGCACCAAGTCCTTGAGCTATGTAGTCGCCCAGACTTCAGCACTAAGGTGATCAAAGAATACTTGAGGGACAACCCAGATGGCGACACCGTCATGCTTGGTTGGGAGACGGAACTACGGATGCTTGGCTGGAATCTATCTGGTAACACCACCAAAGGTAAACGTTATGAGATCCTTGAATACTGGGGCATCATAGAATCTCAAGAACTACTGGATATGGGGCTGGATTTACCAGATGATTCACAAGATGAGTTCTGGGCTAATGTCTGGCTGATAGGTAACAAAGTAATCAAGATCGAAGTACAGCCTATTGAGGGTATGCAGCTGCCGTACTTCGCCTACTACTGGGACAAGGACGAGACATCTATCTTCGGTGAAGGTATCCCCACAGTTATCCGTGACGATGACCGGTCTCTCAATGCAGCTACACGCGCACTGCTAGACAACGCGGCTATCTGTGCAGGGCCAATGGTTGAGGTTAATGTAGATTTGCTCCACCCAGATGAAGACCCCAACGACGTACATCCGTTCAAAGTATGGTTACGGTCAGGCGTAGGTGCAGAAGCACAGTACCCTGCAGTAAGGGAAGTTGGTTTAAACTCGCATACAAATGAGTACCAAGGGCTGGCTCAGTTCTTCGCTAATAACATTCATGAGGCTACCATCCCCTCATACATGCACGGGGAGGCCACTAGCAAAGGCTCAGTGGGCCGAACTGCATCAGGCCTGTCTATGCTTATGTCTGCTGCCCAAGTGACCTTTAAAGACCAGCTCTTTAGCCTGGATGACGATGTGCAGGGCCCGTTCCTAACTGCAGCCTATTCATGGAACATGCAATTTAATCCAAAGCAAGAGATCAAGGGGGATTTCAACGTAGTCGTAAAAGGAACTAGTTCGCTTGTAGCTAGAGAGATCAGAGCTTCCAACCTCGATCAGTTTGCTAATAGCACCCTCAACCAGTTTGACTCACCATTCATTGACCGCCATGCGCTAAACAAGCAACGGGCTAAAGTCCTTGAGTTAGGCGATGACATCATACGTGACAAAGAACAAGCTTTCTTATTAATGGCGCAACAGGCTTTAGCCGGAGGAACAGATAATGCAAACTCGTCAGGAAATCAACAAGGAGCTCAGTTCCTTCAGCAAGCAGCTCCAACTCCTGAGGCACTCGGAGGCGGCGGTGTTAGCCCGCAAATGGGCCAGCCTCCGATTGGAGCTATGTCAGGGGGAGCTGATAACCAGTCCATTGGAGGGGGTATGCGCCCTGCAGGGCCAAGCCAAGATATTACAGGAGCTGCTTAGTGTCCTTAATTGATAGAGTAAATGCGCTACTGGACTATAATCCAGAGACAGGGAAGTTTATCTGGAAGAAAGTAACATCAAACCGGGCTAAAGTTGGGGGCGAGGCTGGCGCTATTACGCCTGACGGGTATAACCGGATTACATTTGACCATGCGCAATACCAAGCACATAGGTTAGCTTGGCTAATAACCTACGGTTGCTGGCCTACTGATGACATTGACCACGTAAATGGCAACCGGGCTGATAACCGACTATGTAATTTACGTGCAGCTACTAGGGCCCAAAATATACAGAATCAACATAAGGCTAATACCCGAAGTAGCACTGGCTTACTGGGGGCGTTCAAGCATAAAGCAAGCGGGAGGTATTGCAGCCGTATAGTTGTATTCGGCAAAACAATATCATTAGGGTATTTCAATACGGCGGAAGAAGCCCATGAGGCCTATGTGGTAAAGAAGAGGCAGGTACACGAGTTCTGTCAAGTGTGAAATGCTTGAATTTCTGCGCTAAGTATGGTATGATCGCGGTATCTAAAAGCGTGTTCGCTGTTTACAGCGCCACATTGTGATAACACATACCTGCCAACGCGGTTTATGAGAGAAAAAAAATGACTGACTTAACGACTGAAGAAGACCTAGACTTAGAAGCACTGTGGAATGAAACTGACGAGGGCGGCGCAGACACCCCTGTAGAACCGGCGGGCGAAGATGCTGAAACCGAAGTAGAAGATGATAGTGATACCGAGGAAGAAACCGAAGGAGGAACTGAGGAAACCGAGGAAGAAGTAGAGGGGGAAGAAGAGGAAGAAGCAGAGCCCGAAATTGATTACCAAGCCCTGTGGAATAAAGCTCAGAATGAAGTAAAGACTATGACGGGGCGATTAAGAGCCTCGGAAGCCAGACTCCACCAGGAGAACGAGGAACTAGCCAAGAAAGTGCCAGTTGCATCCGTTCCCCCTACCGAGGAAGACGAGTTTTTAGCTAAGTTCAGAGAAACCTATTCTGATGATGTCGTAAAAGCAATAGATTTAATTACGTCGAAGAAAGCATCACAGTTGATTGAATCGTCGTTCGCTACCCGGCTAAGCCCGATGGAAGCCGCAACGCATGAAATGGTCACCCAGGCGCACTTCGGAGCGATTGAAACCGTGCATCCAGATGTTGCGGAGATAGATGCGTCTCCCGTGTTTGAGAGTTGGCTACAAACTCGACCAATGCATACAAGAGCAGCGTATGAGTATATACGTGATAAAGGAACCCCAGCAGAAGTGATCTCGATGTTAGATGAATACAAAGAGACCATTGGCGCTGTTAAACCAAAACCGAAAACCACAACTCCAGTTTCAAAGGCAAAAGTAGCCGCCGCAACTGCTGTAGGCCGAAGACGGGGAACCGTTGGATCAGCTGCACAAGCAGATGCTAATGACTTAGCTGCCATTTGGGCGGAGACCGATGACTAAACACACTTAAAGGAAACACCATGACCTCTTATAACATCCCCGGTAATACTAATTTCGGTGACATCAGTCCCCGTACAGCGATCTATGCACAGAAAGAGTTCTTGCGTAGAGCGTTGCCTTATCTTATCTTGGAAAAATTCGGCCAGGGCAAACCAATCCCTGAAAAATCAAACAAGGTAACAAAATTCCGTCGTTATGAGTCGTTGGACCCTACTGCAAATGTATTGTCCGAAGGTGTTACTCCCTCATCTAAAAAGATGGTAGCAACCGACGTAACGGCAACTTTAGTTCAGTATGGCGACCTAATCACTATTTCTGACATCATCATGGATACCCATGAAGATCCAATCTTAAACGAAGCTGTAGCCGTCCTTGCTGAACAAGCTGCGTTAATGATTGAAACTATGCGTTGGGGCATCTTATGCGCTGGTACTTCAGTTCAGTATGCAACTACTAACCGTGCAGGTACAGCCGCTGTAATCACTCTGGCAATGCAGCGTAAAGTTACTCGTGCGTTGAAACGTCAAAACGCACGTACCATCACTACTGTTATCCGCTCTACACCAAGTTATGGTACTGAAAACGTAGCAGCAGCTTATATCGGTTTGTGCCACCCAGATATTGAAGCTGATTTACGTAACATTTCAACCTTTGTACCAGTTGAAAAATATGGTACAGGCATGGGTTCATATGAAGGTGAAATCGGTAAACTGGAAGATGTACGCTACATCACAAGTACTGTCTTTGGTCCCTTCTTAGGCGACGCGAATAAAGGTGGCTCTGTAAGTACTTTTATCCCTAATGATGTAACAGTGGCAAACGCTGCAGTTTATCCTGTATTGTACTTGGCTAAAGATGCATTTGGTATCGTACCACTGAAAGGTCTAACTGCAATCACGCCTACAGTCGTTAACGCTAAAGCCTCAGACTCTGATCCCCTGGCGCAACGTACTCATATTGGATACAAAACCATGCAGACATGTGTAATTTTGAATGATGCTAACATGGTGAGATTAGAGGTCGCTGCAACTCTATAGAGACTTGATTCATTCTAAACACACTTCTAGTTGACATTCCCGAGACCTAATTCGGGAACATCTACACTTTTTTAGGAACCAATATGACAATCGCATCACTAACAGAAATCGGGGACCAAGACTTATTGGACCTCTTAAACAATAGCACGTTTGGCACCGCAGGCTTAGCCGAAGGCACGGGTGCGCACACGGTAAAAACTACAATCGCAGTGCATTACCGTATCGCAGGGCAGTCGTATGCTAAAGCCGTTACAGACAACATTGCATGGCCGACAGCATTAACTACTGCACTCGCCAATGGCACAACTGCATACTACTTGATTACCATCAATGCAGCTGGAACTCTGGCGTTCACATTCCCGCCTGCAGCTCGTACTGGTGATCCCGATACAACTGGCTTGTTGCTGGGCTTACAACCTGCAGCTTCCGCAGTATTAGGTATTATGAAACTGGTTACTACCGCTGCGTTCACACATGGCACAACAGACTTAGGTGGGCAAGGCACATTTGCTAACATCAATTTCTACCCTGCTAACGGCGATCCTACCGTCTTTACTTACGCATAAGGGGGATATATGGCTTCTTCTCTTTATACCACCCTAGACAAAAAGATCCGCGATATATTCGAGAATCAATCTATGGGTTTTTGTGATCTACGCGCAGCGCAAAGCACAGAGGTAGAGCAGCTCGAGAGTGTGTTAGGCATCCACTATAGAATCAATGGAGTCCCTTACTACAAGGCCCCAACCAATTCTATGGCTGTAGCCGCATTAGCAGCTCAGGCTGATCTAACTACTGCTTATTACTTAGTAGTTATAGGCACCACAGGGACTATAGCTTTAGTCGCTCCACCAGCAGCTATTACAGGCAACTGCAGCACAGTTAACCTGTTATTAGGTGCGCAACCTGCTGATACAGCAGTCATTGGGATTATCAAATGCGTAACTTCTGGGGCGACCTGGACAGCTGATACTGATTCTTTCATGACGGCTACTACATTCGCAGGGACCTATGCCTATCCTAGAGAGGGGGACCCTACAGGTCTCACCTATGGCGCCATGACTCAAACCGCTTAACACTAAAGCCCCTGGAAACGGGGGCTCTCTTTATCCTTGACTGGGGAAATTATGAAACGCACCGCAAAAGAACTAAAAACATTATCTGAGACCCAACTAGCTGCAGTAGCAGAGGATCTCGGCCTGCAATTAGTAGCAGAGAACACCAGTAAATCTACCTTCATCGCTGAGATCATAGAAGCTCAGGAAGATGATGCCCCCGAAGTAGCCGTCGAGAAACCTATCGATGACTCCGTTGTAGAGAAGAAACCTAAACGGTTTCGCGTCCTAGTCTCAAACCAAGAAGGTGTTGAGCAAACAGAATTCGTTAAAGTTCAGGTGGATGGGAAGATGTATACCCTACCACGTGAAGTAGAAGTAATCGTCCCAGAGATCGTAATCGAAGTGTTAAACAATGCTGTAGTCACTAGATACACCCAGGAAGGGGACAAGATGGTAGAACGCAAAGCTCGTCGATTCCCCTTCCAAGTATTAGGGGAAGTTAAATAATGGAGCCAGTAGTTTACACAAAAAACGGTAACGTATTGGCATCAACTCTGGTATACTCTACTGAATGGGAAGACCATATCGAGCACGAAGTAACCCTGTCCTTTAAGGACGAGCAACTCGTACCTCACGTAACTAAACATGGTTATCTCTTGTTTAAAGAGAGATACCACGATGCAGAGACCGGAGAATTAGTGAAAGAGAGCTTACATGCTTATCAATTCAAAGGCTTAGACATATCCCCCACCGCTGAACAAATCAGCTAAACAACTAAGGAACTACAATGGCTAATACCCAATCGATCTGCACCTCATTCAAAAAAGAGCTTATGCTTGGGTATCACGCCTTTGGCGCTACCTTAGCTAGAGGGGACACTACCCTTGACTCGTTCAAAGCAGCCCTATACTATGCAGCTGCTTCGCCCTCTATTGACGCGACTACCACAGTCTATACCTCTACAGGTGAAGTCGTAGATGCCAGCTACACTGCTACTGGTGCTGCGGTTACCAATGCTACAGCGCCTGATACGTCAGGCACCACAGCATTTTGGACTCCATCCGCCTCAATCGCATGGACTGCTCTGACGGCTGCTGCGTTCGATGCTGTGTTGCTCTACAATATCACCCATGCTACTAAATATGCAGTAGCGGTATTCACGTTCGGTACACAGACTGTGACCGCAGGAAATTTTACCCTTACTATGCCTAGCAATAGTAGTTCAACAGCATTAATTAGGCTTGCGTAACCCCTTAACTTAGAGCAGGAATCCGATGACAGCATTCTATTGTGACTACGACGGCGGGTGTGACTACATCGGTCCTGCTCCAGATTACTCGATTTACCAGGAGGTATTATGAGCCTGCTATTTTTTGATGGTTTTGATGCGTACCCTAACTATGATGATATGCTTATATCAAAATACGGGGAGTGGGGGTATCAAACGTGGTTTTTCCCCTCATCCGCCGTTAGGGTGGGTACAGGGTGGTGCGTCAATACAGGAGCGCAGGTAGCATATGCTCGTGCGCCGCTACCAGCAAGTCAAGCAGGGAAAACCCTATACGTCGGTTTTGCATTCAAAATATTGGGAGCAGCCGCAGGCCAAACTATTTTTGTTTTAACCTCCGATGTGAGTACGACAGCACAAACGACGCTAAATGTGAATTCAGATAACCGCTTAGAAGCCCGAAATGGAGCGACTGTTTTAGCTACCGGGGCAACTGTTTTAGCTGTCGGGGTATGGCGTTACATAGAGGCTAAAATCCTAGTTGCCAATTCAGGGGGCATATTTGATGTAAGGATTGATGGGGGTTCAGAGTTTACCTTTACAGGGGACACCCAAGCCCAGGCTACCAATGAAGTCCTTGGTTTTGCTCTTGCGAGTTTTAGCGGGGCTAGCATCAATGCATCATATGATGATCTCTATATACTAAACTCGGACGGCTCCGCCAATAATACGTATCTGGGGGAGCAACGCATCCAGATAATAACGCCCACATCCGACAGCACGGTTGCGTTTTCTCATAACACTGGGACATCTAATTTCTCCGCAGTGGATGAAGGGACCGCTGTGCCGGATGGGGATACCACATACGTTTACGCAACTACGGCGGGTACTAAAGACGAGTATGGGCTAAGTGATTTAACAGGAGTTAACGTAGTGGCCGGAGTAAAGGTATTAACCCGCGCCGGAAAAGACGATGTTAATGCTAAATCGGTTAAACACGGGATAAAGTCAGGGGCTACAGATCAGCAAGCCACTGTAGCACTAGGGATAGGGTATACAAACTACCGGACGATTTATGAGACCTCCGACGGAGCTGGTACAGCATTCACTGCAACAACGATTAACTCTCTGCTCTCCACTATAGAAGTGGTCTAGCATGACCGATGTAAGAGTAACCCAACAGTCAGTTGAGGTACTAGCCTCCTCAACTGCTGTGCCTAACGTAAGAGTAACCCAACAGTCAGTTGAGGTACTAGCCTCCTCAACTGCTGTGCCTAACGTAAGAGTAACCCAACAGTCAGTTGAGGTTATGTATGCTAGGTACTCTTCAAGCGTAACTTGTGCAGTAACTGGAGCAGCAGTCACCTCCGCCCGTGGTTCTTTAGCCTCTGGGCGAACTAAAGCCACAACGGGTATCTCAGGGACTTCGAGCCTTGGTACTTTATCCTTCACTCTAAGCAAGGGGCTAATAGGTCTTAACGCTTCTGGTTATGCTGGGTCTTTAAGTAAGGAATATGAGAAAGCCCTTACTGGCGCAGGAGCCACATCCGCTGCTGGTTCAGTAATTGCGACTCCTATCTTCGGGCTATCTGGCGAAGCCACTACGGGATCGCCTGGAAGCCTAACTCATTCGCAAGTAGCTGCGTTACTTGGAGCCTTAATCTCTAGTGGACTAGGGGATATCTCCATCGAGTACGCCGCTGTAATCTGCGAACTCGTTGGCTTATCAACCCCTCTAGCGATCTCAAGCCTAGCCCCCTCCTCTAGTAACGCACTAGCTGGCATAGCCTCCACAGCCGGCATGCAGTCGCTAAGTGCTCAGCATCAACGCGCGGTATCGGGCCAGTTGATTACTTCGCAGCTAGGGGCTTTAGTACATAGTCTCGATAAAAACCTAGCTGGTTCTGCCATAGCGTCATTGGAGGGATCGCTTCTTCACACATTCATACAGGGACTCACTGGGCAGGCAAGCGCCAGTGCTGCGGGAGCCTTAGTACTTAGCAGTCAGTTGGCCTTGTCGGGGGCTGAAGTATTAGCCCGGCTAGCCTCAATCGGTATTGAAGGTGGCGGGTTCATGGAGCGCCCTCTCCACGGCTCAGCCATAACCACTGAGGTATCCCCGTTAGGCAAACTTCGAAGCGCCGGGATAACTGGCGCTACGCTGACTGCTTATCTACAGGGATTAACTGGCGGGGGAGCAGTCAGCCTTGTCTCGGATGCTATTCAGCCAGCCTTAAGCTCAGTGCATCCAACTAATGCCCGTTCTCTATCAGGGGCAATAGCCACAAGCTACATAGGCGATGTTGTATTCGCTAACATGCGTACTCTAGTAGGAGGGCAGCTCACAGGTGCTACCCATACGATACTGCCAACTAGCGTGAAAGGGATTACAGGGTCATCAACCACCGCCAATATTACAGCTCTAACTACGCTATTATCTCCTATATTACTAGGGATGGCCGGTACTGCAGGGGCAGGGTCTGTTACGTTCCGTGTAGAAGTAGGTTTCACTGGCTCTCGGTTTGTAGTCTTGCAGGGGCTCGTAAATAGTAGGGCGGCGTATCCCTCGATAGAATGGGTGGTAGTAAACCACCGATCAAATAAGATTCCAGCTTCTGGGACTCCAAGAAAATTCAGCATAAGGTAGTCGGATGACCACATATTACGTATCCCCCACAGGATCGAACTCCAATAATGGCACCTCACTAGCAACCCCCGTATTAACAATAACCAAAGGGCTAAGCTTAACAATCTCGAACCACAGCGATATTGTTTATGTGATGACGGGTACCTATGTGGAAACGCTTACAATCAACCAAAGCGGTATTACCCTGAGTGCTTATCCAGGCAATACCCCTATTATTGATGGGCAAACTACTCTACCTAGATGGGATTGGGAGGCGCTGATTTATGTAGCAGGTAACTATAATAATATCTCTGGACTAGAAGTAAAAAATAGCAATATTAACGGAGTTCGGTCAGGTGGTTGGGGAATGGTGGTAGCCGGTCACCATAATACCCTCGGTAAGATGAACGTACATCATACCTGGGATTCTGGGGTGAAGATTCAAGGTGATTATAATATTATCGAAGACTCTTTGATATGGCAGTCAGTAATCAATAATTCCCATAGTGATGGTAGTGTCATGGGAGGATGGGGTGCCGGACTTAGCGCGGCTAGAAATAACAATGCTTCAGCCTTAATACCGGGCATCACCTCTTATCCTATTTTGCGGCGCAATAAGGTTTTTAACAATTGGGGCGAAGGAGTAATCTGTTTTGAGGCAGATCATTGTACGATGGAAGATAATATTGTTTACGATAATTGGACGACTAACTTATATCTTTCCGATGCCACCAATAGCTTGGTGCAACGCAATATAGTTTATGTTTCTTCACAACCTGCCATACCTACTCGGAATAATTCACGTCCAGGCCTTACCTTGACCGATGAAGTGGCAGCAGTTCCTCGTTCTGCCAACAATACCATTGTCAATAATCTTGTCTACAATGCTGCTTTTGAATCTTTTACCTGGACAGGGGTTGCCAACTCTGGGTTAAATAATGTGCTCATAGCCAACAACACCATCGTTGATGGTAATTTATATGTAGGGGCTGGAGGAAGCAATAACATCGTTAATGTCAACTCCCAAATCCGGAATAACATCATTACTGGTACAGGAAGCACAGTGCCCAGCAATAGGGGCATCACCTTCTCCAATAATAATTGGGGGGCTACACCGGCGTTAGCTGTATCTGCATCTGATGTAATAGGTGCCCCCAAAATAGCTAGAACGGGGGCTACTGGCTCTGGCGAACTGGCCGCAGCGTATTTTAAGGTCTCAGGAAGTTCTCCAGTAATCCGAAGGGGCACTCCCTTAACAGCAGTAGTTACAGACTTCTTCCTAACGCCTCGCCCCTCTGTACCGACTATTGGGGGGCATGAATATATCTCGCTAGGGGCAGTGGGGATTTCCGGGGGGAGTGTAGCTACTGCATTAGGCGTGATCACAGCTGGGGCCGTCTACCCTAACAAAAATATTGGGTTGTCAGGCCGGAGTATCAATAGTGCACAAGGGGCTATAGCCTCGCAAACTGCGTATGTGGATAAGTTGGCTAGGCTAGTAGGTGAGGTCATGCGCCCTGGGTTAGGGCTAATACACGCCGTTATCGCCTACATAGGGGAGTCCACTACATCTATAGGGCTGTTGGGGGCTACCTTAGCTACATATAAAGGGGGCTTAACCCCTGAAATAGTAGAGGAGCACCACGGATTATCCGAACACGATGCCTCTATAAATATATCAGCTGGTTTTTTGTCCCCGAGGGTATCATATAATAACCAGGAAATCGGATTAGAGGGAGTTAGTTTAAATATTGTGCCTGGGGTGGCGGGGGCAAACACTATGTATTCGCAGTCTAAGTCCACAGAGTGGATACCAGTACCGCAGAGTGCAAAGAAGATCACGGTGCAACAGGGCACTAAAAAAATAACTGTACAACACACTGGCAACCCAGTACACTAATATACCCTCTACTGATACTTAGGATATACCATGCAATATGACGCATACCAAAAAGGCCCTTATAAAATAGCCGGATACCATGACCCCGATAGTAAGCGATTAATGGGAGTGCAGTTCCGCCCTCCACAGTGGACCGCTAACACTGTATTCTGTAAAGTGGACAGCGATAGTTCTGATCTAGTAATGCCTACGGTGTTTACGGGGCTTTATTACAAGGTAAAGAATCCGGGACGATCCTCCTCCATAGAGCCCACCTGGACGATGGTAGCGGGGGGAGAAACTATCGATGGTGACTTGGGGCTAGTGTGGGAGGCGGTTAACTATAATTTACTGCCGATAGAGGAGACAATCGTATCTGCGACCTATACATGCACAGGCGGGGTAACGGTGTCCTCTAGCTCTATGGATGGAGCGTCATGCCAGTTTATGATTGACAAACTGCCTCCGGGGTTAAGTACCTTCCAGATAACCTGTCATGTGGTAAAGAGTAATGCGGAAGAAGCAGATATAACATTCCAATTCACAGTGGGTGAACGCTAATGACTCTAAGTGACCTTATTAAGCTGGCGCGTACAAGACTGCGCGACAAACAATTGCCCTACCTCTGGGATGATAGTGACCTAACTG
>Ga0315293_10005574_pt1 | contig 11848 bp, 6 predicted proteins | sample YL17G13_20_MG_FD_203071 | JGI IMG/M metagenome (GOLD analysis project Ga0315293, IMG submission 203071) | Sediment microbial communities from Yellowstone Lake, YNP, Wyoming, USA - YL17G13_20 | ecosystem: Environmental > Aquatic > Freshwater > Lake > Sediment | place: USA: Wyoming | collected... | reverse complement strand
CGAGCTTATAAACTACACAACCAGCGGCGAACTTATGAAAGACTTTAGCAATTCGGTCAGCTATTTTAGTATTGCTTTTTGCGGTGCGTGGCAGAAATCGTCACGAAATGAGCCGCTGGAAAACCGACCGGAGCTGACCGAAGAAGATAAAAGGCAGCTTCTGACCCTGGCTCGTAAAACAATCCTTTATGCGCTTAAGAATAGACGGGTTCCGGATGTATCGGAGCTGGGGGTTACGGTCAGCGAGGTGATGAGAATTCCGCGGGCGGCATTTGTAACGCTAAAAAAAAGTTCTCAACTGAGAGGCTGCATCGGCGATGTCTTTCCACAAAGGCCCTTATACAAATCGGTTCTTTTAAATGCGATAAATGCAAGTTTCAACGATAGGCGATTTCCTGCTCTGGAGGAAAATGAGTGCAACGATGTTCGAATTGAAATCTCCGCACTTACAGTGCCCTCGCCTATTGAGTCGCCGAGCGAAATTCGTATCGGAGTAGATGGCGTTGTGTTAAATAAAGACAGTCGCTCTGCACTTTTTTTGCCTCAGGTTGCACCCGAGCAGGGCTGGGACCTTAGTCAGATGCTTTCGAATCTTTCGCTAAAAGCGGGTCTGCCGGCGGATGCCTGGAAGGAAGGCGCCAGCTTTTTGGTTTTTCAGGCCGTTGTTTTTGGTGAAGAAAAAGAAAAATGAGATTCGCGCGGGGGTTACTGATATTTAGCTGCGGGCTGTTCACTATCGCGGCCCAGAGTCTGCTTTTTCGCGACTTTTTAACCAGCTTCGAAGGCAACGATATAAGCGTTGGAATCTTTTTTGGCTCGTGGTTTTTGTGGATTGGCCTGGGCGCGATACTGGTTTATAAGGCCACCAGTTTGTCCGAAAAGTTGCTAAAAAATATAGAATTTCTTTTTCTTTGTTACCTGCCTGCCTTTATTCTTCAGTTGATACTAATTATCCAGGCACGCAATCTTGCAGGAGTCCAGGCACACGCACTATTATCTATACGAGCTATCTTGCTTTTATCAATACTGGTTAATGCGCCGGTAAGCATTATAACGGGGATGTTTTTTCCTCTTGCCTGCCGATGGGTCCAGAAAGAGACAGGTTCTGCCATCTCTAATGTATATGTCATCGAAGCAGGAGGAAGTTTTGTCGGCGGACTTGGGGCGACGGTGCTTCTGGGGCTTGGCGTAAGCTCGGCAAAGATTTTCTTCATCCTTGCCTTTATTCTTTCTTTAGCGGTGTTTGTTGTTCAGCTCGCTAAAGTCAAAACCCAAAATCAAAACATACCGGGTTTGCGTTTTCGATATTTTACCTGTGCAGTTTCTTTTTTAATTCCGCTTTCTTTCGGTGTTTGCCTCATCGCCGGTGTTGATAAATCCTTAATGAATTATGTGCGGCTTGTAAAATGGACGAAGCTGCTTCCGGAAGATAGCCTTATCGGGTCATTCCAAACAGCTCAGGCAGAATACCTTTATGGAATTTATCAGGGGCAGTGGGTGGCTGTTCGCGAAGGCAGTGCCTGCGAGGTGTTGCCGGATAAGGCTTCAGCCGGTCAGGCAGCAGCCATCAGTCTTTGCCAGAATCCCGGGACAGAAAACATATTGGTAGTCGGCTCAGGGTTAGGGGTGTGCTATGAATTTTTGCGTCTGCCTCAGATTAAACACATAACCTGGGCGCATTCCGACAGTGACTATGCGAAAAAGGTTGACAGTTTTATTCCATCGCAGTTTAAGACTGCCGACCAGAGGTTGCGCCGGCTGGATGGTGACATTCGAGTGATATTAGCCAGCCAGAAACAATATTATGACATTGTCATCGTCAATCTGCCGGAGGCAACCAGCTCTGTTCTGAATCGCTATTATACGCTTGAATTTTTTGAGCAGGTAAAAGATTCGCTCAGGCCGGATGGCATATTAGCTATCCGCGTGGCAGGGGGGGAAAACATTATGGGCACCGAGCTGGTCAATCTCGGCGCCTCAACGAAATTGACGCTCGAAAAAGTTTTTTCACGACTTGTCATTACCCCCGGTGAATATACCTGGTTTATCGCATCTGATTCTGGGAAACTAACCGGCGACCCTGCTGTTTTGCGAGACCGTTTTGCTGCGATAAAGGGTGCGGAAGAGATTTTTACACCGCAGGCTTTGCTTTCGGTTTATTTGCCCGACCGTGCTGCTAAAGCTCTGGAGGATTACGCCAGGGCAGATTTGCCGGAGAGTATGCTGGTTAATCGCGATTCCAGGCCGCTGACACATTTGTATAGTCTGCTGCTGGCGGCAAAGCAATCCGGTGCCCCTGTCGCCAGACTTGTTAAGCACCTTGCGTTAGCAGGGCCCGCGGTTTTTGTTGTTCCCATTGTGGTTCTAATAGTGTTGCGGGTTATATACGTTCTAAGGACAGGTGGGCAACAGAGTAATAAGTCGAGCTTCGATAGTTCGTTTCTTGTTTTCTCGGCAGGCTGGATTGGAATCGGGGTGGTGATTGTCCTGATGTATCTATATCAGACTCTTTTTGGCTCGCTTTATCTGCATATCGGAGTCATTTCGTCTTTATTTATGGTTGGCTTGACCATCGGTGCGGCTCTGGTCAGATACAAATTTCGCGGGACCTCTTTGCCGGACAAGAGCAAGGTCGCATCTGTTGGATTGCTGCTGTTTGTAGTGGCATTTGTCCATATAGTTATTTTGGCTGCCGTTGCATTCCGGCCAATTGGACAATGGAGCCGGGATTTAGCTGGATTGGGCGGCGTTCTGGAGCCGATGCACCTTATTTTCGCGATTCTATTTATCCTGTGCGGCTTATGCAGCGGATGCTATTTTCCAATCGCCGCCAGACAGCTCGCTGTTGTAGGTTTTGAGGCAGGGCAGGCAGGCAGCAAGCTCGAAACCGCCGACCACCTCGGGGCATCACTCGGAGGGGTGGTGACAGGACTTGTGCTCGTTCCGGTTTTCGGAGCTAAAGTAACGTTGTTTTTATTTATCACTCTTATCCTGGCCAATCTGCCGCTCGCAGGATTAAAAATATATAGGCCGGAAAGTATAGGCTCACTGAAGGACACGACATTTGGATTGCGCAAGCTCGGGTTTATTTTATTGGGGGTCGGCCTTTCAGTTGTCGTGTGCTCGAATTTGCTGGCACAGGCTGGGGCGCATCTAAGACAAGCGCTGCCGCAGTCTGCTGCCCAGGGATTAGCAGGCGTGTTGAACATTGAGCGGGTGTCAGCGGCTCTTCGTAATGATGCTCGAAAGGTCAATTATTTCACGGTCCGTGATGAATCTGGAAATCTGAACGGATACGTTTTTAGCTCCGAGGACCTGTCGCCGGAGGTTCGCGGGTATGGCGGCAAAATAAATCTTGCCATTTATGTAGATAGCGCCGGCAAATTGATTAACTTTCATATAATCCGCTCGAATGAGACCCCTTCGTATCTGGGACTTTTAGATAAGTGGCGAGGTCTTCTTGCAGGGCGTGGGCTTTTCGGGCCAAGGCCGTTTGCGGATGTTGATGCCGTAACAGGAGCGACGATAAGCTCTAAAGCCGTTCTTTCTGCCCTGCAAACTTCAGGGCAAAGATTTGCGGTGCAGATTCTGGGACAATCTTTGCAGCCCCAGATGCAGCAAGCGCGATGGACTAATTACCTGCCGGATACACGCGGGATGTATCTTATTGGCGCCTTTGTGCTTGCCTTGATTGTAACCTACCGAGGCGGATTCTGGACCAGGCTCGGCGTGCTTATATTTAATCTGGTGGTCGGCGGCATTATTTTGAATGCCCAGTATTCCACAGAGCAGATAGTAACACTATTATCCGCGCAGACTCCTGCCTTGAGCCTGGCGGGTGCATTTTTGCTGGTTATCGGCGTGCCGATTTTTGCAATAATTTTCGGCAATATGTACTGTGGTTATGTCTGTCCCTTCGGTGCTGCGCAGGAGCTTCTGGGCTACATTATGCCGGCAAGATTCAGACAGCCGATATCCATAGAGAAAATGCAAAAGGCAAGATTCGTCAAATACGCTGTCCTTTTTGTCTTCGTAATCGTATTCTTTCTTTCCAGAAACAGGGTGACTCTGGCCGCAGACCCGCTGATATCAATTTTTAATTTTCGATTTACGATATCCGGTTTTCAATCGGCGATTGGTTACTGGCAGACCTCTATGTGGCTGGTTGTGGCAGCAGCTTTATTTGGCGCAGTCTTGTATCCGCGGTTCTGGTGCAGGTATTTGTGTCCCGTGGGGGCGTTTCTGTCGCTGTTCAATAACGTAGTGATATTGAAGCGGTATGTGCCTGCAAAATGGTTTGGCAGGTGCGAGTTCGGCCTTACCGCCAAAGACCGGATGGACTGCATTTATTGCGACAAATGCCGTTATGAAGCCAAAGCGATACTGAAGCAAGAAGCATTAGAGGGTGCTGCATATAGGCCGGTAAAACCTTTATCTCGATATTTTGTGATTTGTGTCCTTGCGGCAGCGATACTTGTGTCGGTTATTTTGATAAACAAATTTTTTGAGGTCGCCCCTATCGGCATAGATTACTCAACAACCGCAGTTTCTTCGGCTGGTCAGCCAAGAGACGTTGACCTGCAGCGTGTCCGCACGCTGATTGAGCAGAAGAGACTTTCCGACCGCGAGGCTGAATTTTATAAAAAGGTCGAATGATTTTTTTTGTGGTGAGAAAAATATTGAGACTTATCAACTTGAAGGGAAAAGAAGTTTCAAATATAATGGTAACACGGCCATCTTGGCCGTGTCTTCAAGGGCTGGAAGCCCTTGCCACCAAACAGATTTTTGGTTTTGGTAATTGTATGGATATGTTGACGAACATAACGGTAGCTGACGTTTTTCGGCCTTGCCATAAAAGGCTCGCTGTAATTTACGACCTTGCTCTGGTTATCGGCGGCTCATTATTTATTGCTTTAAGTGCGCAGATTGCTGTCCATCTGCCATTTAGTCCTGTTCCTGTAACCGGACAAACTTTTGCGGTCCTGTTGATAGGGGCATTATTCGGGTCGCGGCGAGGTTGTTTGAGTGTGCTTCTATATGTAATTGAAGGTGCAGCGGGACTGCCTGTATTTGCAATGGGAAGAGGAGGAGTAGCTATTTTATTTAGTCCAACCGGGGGCTATCTTATTGGTTTTGTCGCGGCAGCATACTTTACAGGATTGTTGGCTGAAAAAGGTTGGGACCGCAGGTCAGCAACCGCTGCTTTAGCGATGGTTTTAGGTAACATTGTTATCTATACATTTGGCGTGCTGTGGCTAACTTGCCTTAGGTTTATCTTTCGCGTGCCGATACAAAATGGCGGCTTGTTTCTTGTAGGCGTGTATCCTTTTATTATCGGCGACATCTTGAAGATAATCCTGGCGGCGATACTTCTGCCATCTGGCTGGCGACTACTAAAGTATATCAGGGGACAGGGGACAGGAGTCGGGGGTCAGGGGTCAGGATAGCGACTTGTGGCTTGTGAATCGTGGTTATTGATTGGTTGTGGTTTAACAGTCGATAGCAGTTGATTGGTTAATTAGTTAATTGCTTAATTCGATATTCGGCGTTCGATATTCACTTTATACTACAATCTTTCAGCTTCTTGTTTTTCTACTTGATTTTGCAATGATACTGTCATAACCGCTGTGATAATAAAAGATGTCGGTTAGTTTGGAATTTTGAGTTTTTGGTCATTTGAATTTGTTTAGGATTTAGGATTTAGAGATTAGGATTTTGGTTGCGGCCACCGGCCGCGCCGTGCTATATGTTATTTTTCGCCGTGCAAATTTCCCACAATTGCAGCAAGGTCAGCTAAATTTACTATCCCATCGCCGGTAATATCTTCTTTTATGCTTCCTACATCGCCAGTCCAAAGCCATTTGTCCACAAGTCCTGCCAAATCAACCTTGCTGTCGCCGACAGTATTTTCCAACCTTAGAAAAACCATACCTGAAGCCGTATCCTGAATTTCCTGACCGCTGTTTGTCATCTGGCAAGTGGACTTCCAGACTATCTGAACCGGTTTAATTGCTTCCGACCGGTCCACCTGGAAGGTGCAGGTATCAATGCTGGTCGCTGATTCTCCTGCCCCAATTTCAACATCGCCGAATGTTACCTTTGGTTCAATTATAACCATATTTTCTGATGCCTTTACTATTTCAAGCTGCACATTTCGCACTGAAAAACGAGAAATGTTCCTCAAAGTTACATTGCAATCATATTCAAATATCGTTCTCTCAATGCGTCTTTTGTTCACGACCTCAAATGTTACTGCGAATGGATTAAACTCATCAGCCCCCATATCAACTCTGCCTAACATCACGCGAAGCTCACCATCAAAATCTTTTTCATTCGGCCCAGCCATATAGCTTGGGTCCCCCGCATTTATACACGGTGAATCCGCCAGAAGGTGGTAATTGTCTGAATCGAGTAGTGGGTTGTTGCCTGTGTTACCAGTCCCGCCTAAATCGCCCGTCCACCCCTGAATGCAGCAGTAGTTGATGATAAGTGACCCACCGCCGACTTGTGCCCACTCGTTCGTGCCTCCTTCATCATAGTTGCCCCAAAAAATAGAATTGATTACAATCACAGTGCAGTACTCCGGATTGGATATCCCGCCAGCTGCTGCTGCCCAGTTGTTGCTGAATGTGCAGTTGATAATTATTGGCCCAGTCTCCTTGAATTCGCTGCTTATTGCACCACCAAAGTATTTAGCTGAGTTCTCAATGAATGTGCAGTTAATTAGCTTCGGATTGCCCCCATCAATAGCATATATAGCCCCGCCCGATCCACCAGTCTCCCAGCTATTTTCACCTGCTGTGTTTCTAATGAACTTGCAGTTAAGCAAGGTAGGGCTGCTGAACAGATTGATTATCGCACCACCCCCGGCGCCTTCTGCGGGCGCCAAGTTCTCTATGAATATACAGTCGGTTAGAATAGAGTCACCGTAGTTGAACATAGCACCGCCACACAAGGCTGAGTTTCTGACAAATGTGCAATTCGTTAGCGATGGAGCTCCTGAATCGCTGTATATTCCACCAGCAGCTTGGACTGCTGAATTCCTTTCGAATGTGCAGTTGGTCACGGTCGGGCTGCTGTAAACGTTGTCCATCCCGCCGCCGTATTCTGCCCAGTTGCCGCTGAAGGTGCAGCACTCCACTGTGGGGTTGTTTCTATAGTTGAACATCCCGCTGCCAGTGTCGTGTGGCCAACTGCCGCTATCGGCGAATCCGCCGGTTATCGTGAATCCGTTTAAGATGGCGGTATCGTCCAGATTCAACCCCTCGTGATGGTAAAATATATGGTAGCAGTTATCTGCTCGGGTCGGCTCGTTCAGTAAGTCGAAAGGGTTGTTTACATCGACGTCATTGCCGGTCAGGTCGCCGGAAAGGATAGTTTCGTATAGTTTGATATCACGTGCATTTGGGTTAGATTCACCAAAACCTGCATACCCGCCTTTGAGGGTTACGCCGTTTATCAGTTGAAATGCAGCCGTTCTGTCGCCAGTTCCATCGGGGTGAATGGTATCCTCATCTGGCTTATAGATACCCTGGGCGACTCGAATCTCAACCGGCTTCTCCGTAGAATTTGCATCCGCCAGCGCATCTTGAAGAAACTTATAAGCATCATCCCAGCTTGAGCCGTTATTCAGGCCTTTGGCATCGTCATCAACATAGATAGTTTTCCCCCCAAAGGATTTCCCAACCATCCCTAACAGAACTACCGCCATCACCAGCCAGATTTTAACATTTCTAATTGTTCTCATTTTTTATACCTCTTTCACATCTTTTGCCACCAAGGCGCCAAGACACTAAGTCAGCTATATTTATTAACCCTTGACTGCCGTCAGGCAAGTTTCATTTTTCTTTTTGTCTTTGTGTCTGATTCTTTTGACCGTGTAAATCAGTGTTAATCCGTGTCTAATTTCTTTGTGCCTTTGTGCCTCATTTTGAATTTTGTATTTCGGTCATTCGAATTTGTTTCGGATTTAGGATTTCGATATTCGAATTTCCTTATCATTCGCTATCGAGCTTTGCCTACGAACTCTTGGTGTTCCTGCGGAGAACCCACAACCCTAAACCGAGTAATAACAATGTTGCCGGTTCCGGCACCGTCCATCCGGAATCAATCGTCTCGTAAGTGTCCAGGTCGATTATTTCATAGAACTGCGAACCCGGCATAACACTGTCACCCAGCCAATCGAAGCTGACGGCAAAGCCGGTAACTACCTGACCCATACCAATGCCCGGCCCCAGCGTCTTCGCGTCATAAGCGCCATCGTCCTGCAAGACCAGTTCCGGCTGCAAAACAATCTCGCTCCAGTTGCTCGCCGGCGGGTCGGGCGTCTCGATTGCAAGGTTCTCGTAAAGTCCGAAATCAAACCAGATGGTAAACTCCTCAATAAGAATAGGATTGCCTTTTGAATCCGTCAAGCTGATATTTTTTACATCGTAAGTGTCCTGCCACCGCCCGGCACCAAGCTCGCTTGTCTTATATATGATTTGTGTAGATGCACCAAAACCGCCGACAGTGAGCAAAAATCCTAACATTACCGCTGAAAAGATTTGCCTTTTCATCACATCCTCCTCTAATAATCTCAAAAAACCCGAAGATACGTTATATTTTCACCCTCTGAAATCGCAGACAGACTTCAGTGACTGCGCATCCTGCTGACGTTTGGGAAACCTCCGTATCTCCGCATCTTATCCACCGAAAACTACCGGCGGATAAATGATAAGTATATTTTAGACTAACAGGGCGTAATTATTCAAGAAGAATTTGGGTTGTTTGCCAGTTTTTTGCAGATTTTTATTGGGTTTGTCTTATTTTAGTCAGATATGAGCATTTTTGATTGAATTCTCTGCCTCCCTTTGTGCGCTTCAAACTAATCCGCCGAGCCTATGGTGGATAAAATCGCGTCAGTCCAGTTGGATGAATTACATGGCCGGGTGGCCAAATCCGATAGGGGATGGCTTACGCCAGAGTCAAAAAAAGGGGCAAAGAGGTTGCTCGACCGCATCGTGGAACGGGTCGGACGTGGGGTTCACACGGCGTTGGAGGTAGCAAGCCGCTGGTGGTGCGATATGGCGTGGCCTTGTGGGATGGGCAGGTGCAGCCGGAGCAGATTGATAAACTTTACAAGCGCTGGGCAGGTTGGCGGCTGCAATCAGAAAAAGTGGAAAATTAAATTGAGGGAAAACCATATCTAAACGTTCGCATCGACAAACGCAGACAGCCTGGGCGAGATTTCAAACGTGTTCTTCTCAAAGTCGATTGTGTCAGTGGTTCCATCGGCAAAAGTTGTGTGCTGTTTTCGAAATGATTTGTCGAGGAATTCGTGGTTTGTCATTTCAAGAAGCCGGATGCACCCTGGAGACGAGCGACTGAATAACAACACTTGCAATCCTGCGATTACCGGTGTAGAATTCTCACTGATGTCCACGAAATTCAACAGCGGCGTTGTGTGTATGTTGTTGGTGGCAGGGCTATTCTTGTGCTCCCCGCCGATGAGCCAGGCTGCTCTGGTCCTCGATGACCCCCTGCAAGGCGCCACGCTCGGCACACGCTCAGGGGGCGCATTTGTCGCAGGGGGATGGCAGGTCACTACCAAGGACGACACGATTTACTGGCACGTGCCGACCATCACCAGCGGCGCGGCCCAGTTCGACGTGCAAGGGATAAATCCCAACGAACTCCGCACCGGAATGGAGGACAAGACCGAGCTGTTCCACATGTACGACTACTCGTTCGGCAACGCAGACATCAACTACAACGGCGGCTATCGCGAAAATCCGTTCAAGCATTTCATACGCAAAATCGGGGGCCTCGACACAGCCAAGGTCAATGCGATGGAAATCGTCTGGCAAATCCAGCCCAACTACGTCGAGCCGGACACGGCGAAGCTCTCGTGGAGTTCGAACACGACGTATCATTTCCGAGAAGAATGGGGTCCTGACGGCGAAGGGAACACCGTGCTGAAGGTCTATCGTGACGGTGTGCTTCTGCTCACCACGTCGGTGGCGGGCACCTGGAATCCTGCAGGGCACAGCGTGCGCATCGCGGCCAGTCCCCGCCGAGCAGCGGATGCGGGCGCACCCATCGGGGCCATCTTCAGCAACGTCAAGGTGTGGGACCTGTCGGGCAAGACACCGGACGCACCGATGGCGGCGCGACCAGCTAACGGTGCGAACATAGTTCGCCTGGCCGGAAAATCATTGTGCGACAACGAAGGCCCATTTCTCGGCCTGGGCGCATCGTATTTCCAAGCACTTCGCCGGGCGAAGTTCGACCGCACGCGGTTAAATAGCGACCTGGCCCTGCTGGCGGAGAAGGGATTTAACTACGTGCGCATCCTTTCGATGGTGAACTGGGATGGGCTGGAGATTGCGCCTGTGAGTTTCACCAACAGTGCCGGAAATCCTGTTCAGGGTTGGCCCGATTACTGGCAGCAGTTTCGTGACTTACTCGACCTTGTCGCGCAGCATAATTTGCGCACCGAGGTAACTGTTTTCGCGGACGCCCAGTATGTTATGCCCAGCAAGTCTGCGCGGCAGGCGCACTTAGATGGCATCCTGGCGAACATCGCAGGCCGCGAGCACAAAATTATCCATCTCGAAGTGGCGAACGAGGCCTGGCAAAACGGGTTCCCCGGCGCCCAAGGCGCGGCTGACCTGCGCGAGTTCACGCAATATCTGGCTGACCGCACGAGCGTGCCCGTGGCCATCACGTCCAACGATGACACAAGCGATGCTGGCATAGCTGCACTTTACACCGGCAGCGCGGCGGACTTGGCCACTGTGCATTTCAGCCGTGACATTCGCACGATTGAAGGCGGCTGGCTTCCCGTGCGAGATTGTTACCGCGTGGGAAATCTGCCGGGCGTGCCGCCGGTGAGCAGCAACGAGCCGATTGGACCGGGTTCATCGGTTAGCTCAGAGAGTGACCCCATCAAGCTCTGCGCCGCCGCGGTCTTTGCTTACATCGCCAATCTGCCGGCCTACGTGTATCACTCTCGCGCGGGCGTGTATGGTTACGTGAATAGCCGTCCGCCTTTGGGCGGCGAAGTGCGCTTTGAGAACACAGCCGGCATCAATGCCTATCAACACCTCCGCCAACTGCTTCCGCCCGACCTGGCCAGTTGGGTGCGTAACGACGGCCTCGAATCGAGCGCGCCTTTCACTGTGTTCTGCAACGGCCAGGCAAACCGATACTGGCCCGATGTGAGCAGCCCGACCAATGGCTGCATCCGAAACATCGGCAGTATCAAGGGTCGCCAGTTCGTGTGTTTTCCGATGGGAATACTTGGCGGCGGCGTCACGCTCCAGGCGCGGCGACCCGTGCGCTTCCAGGTTTTCAATCCGTTGACCGGCGAGGTCGTCTCGAATCTGACGCTGAATGTCGGAAGCCAGGTCACGCTGCCGCAAGGGCCGGGCGCCTGGATTCTCAAGGGCAGCTTCCTGGACGTGAACGCGCCGCTCGCGCTTCGGTATGGCGTGGCACTGTTGGATGGGCAGGTTAAGTCGGAATAGATTGATAAACTTTACAAACTGTGGGCAGGTTGGAAACGGCAGTTAGAGAAAGTTGACAAATGAAGCCGATGACTACTTCGGGTTTATCGGCCCTGGGCGAGACTGGTACAAGAGCCCACTAAAAGGAGTACGGCAATGAGACGAATGAAACGCACCGGCGCATTGGCCTGGAAGCTGGCTGCCGCAATGACGATGGTGGCGATCGGTGCCTGGACGAGTCGCGCGGAGGTGACAATCACGGAGACACCCAGCCGCGCGGCGGTGGAAAACGAAAGCGTCCGGCTGGTCTTTGACGGCACGGTCAACTATGTGCCGGCCGAGCTGGCTTACAAGCGCGG
>Ga0315293_10005568_pt1 | contig 11853 bp, 6 predicted proteins | sample YL17G13_20_MG_FD_203071 | JGI IMG/M metagenome (GOLD analysis project Ga0315293, IMG submission 203071) | Sediment microbial communities from Yellowstone Lake, YNP, Wyoming, USA - YL17G13_20 | ecosystem: Environmental > Aquatic > Freshwater > Lake > Sediment | place: USA: Wyoming | collected... | reverse complement strand
ATGCGAGCGCGTGCCAACGCCGGATTGGAGGTTTTAAAGAAACATCCTCTCACAGATGTGAATCGGATCGCTGCTATCGGTTATTGTTTTGGCGGTACGGTAGTGCTCGAGATGGCCCGCAGTGGCGCTGAACTCGCAGGGGTGGTAAGCTTTCATGGCGGTCTGAGTACGCCGAACCCGAGTGATGCAAAAAATATCAAAGGGAAAGTGCTGGTCCTTCACGGGGCCGATGATCCTGCTGTACCACCCGACCAGGTGATCGCTTTTCAAGATGAGTTGCGGAAGGCAGGGGTTGATTGGCAGATGGTGAGTTATGGTGGTGCGGTTCACAGTTTTACCAATCCCGAGGCTGGCAATGATCCTTCAAGAGGCGCTGCTTACAATGAAAAGGCTGACAAGCGCTCATGGGAGGCGATGAAGACCTTTTTCGGAGAGATATTTAAGTGATAGAGTAACCGTATCTATGCCTCAAAATTTCCTTCAAATTCAGAAAGAATATTTACAAAAAGTATGGTTACGTCAACCCAAGGAACTTGAGGAAACCCTTCCTGCTCATCATGAGGGAGACTGTTTTCGTTTCCAGGCATTTGGCGAACTCTGTGAACTCTATCCTCAGGAGATCATATTAGGTGGTAAACCACTGACCGGACCCGAGGGAATTCTTATCGCCTTATACACCCTCCATGTCCAAAAAGAAGAACCTCAACTTCATCCTTTAAAATCATTCAAGCAATTTCCTGGAGGCATGGGTTATCAAGGAGCCTTTGTAATGAACGCTGAGAAGATACTACATCCTTATGTCCCGGCAATCCAGCAGCATCAACAAGAACTGATAGGCCGATTTTCTGGTCACTTCAACCCGGATGCCAGAAGATGCGATTTTTCTTTCACTCTCTATCCACTCCCTCGAGCTGCCCTTTATTACATCTTTGATTTACCTGATGAGGAGTTTCCTGCATCGGTCACCTGCCTCTTTCCTTCCAACGCAACCAATTTCCTACCCGTGGCTGGACTGGCTGATGTAGCCGAATACACGGCCAAAAAGATCATTGAATTGCTTATAGGGAAATAGTTGTAGATGGAAATGAGGAAGTACTCATCGCGGGTTACACCTACAAATGTTCACTTTTTGTAAGTCTATAGGGCTAACAATTATGGGCAGAAAGCGAGCATAACGTTTGAGCATTTACGACGTTCGCTGGAGCGTAGCGGAAGCGAATGTGAGCGCACCCCCGAAACAAATTGTAGTGTAAATGCTGCGTTATACGCCGTGCCTTATTCATTCTTCTGACCCTTTGCTTCTGCAAAAATCTTGAGAATTCGAGCAGAAGGATATGTTGAGAGAGATGCAACGTCATGAGCCAGTTCAATGGGTAAAAGGGCTCCCTCAAACCGGCTACTCAAAACTGTCGGTAATGTCGCAAAGATTCTTTCAGCACCGATGAGATTAGAGAGCGTAGGATCCTCAACATACTCTCCGGTAGGAATATTTATCACCATTTGATGATAATGACTAATCCGAACAAAAACTTTGGCTCCGTAGTTCGTATCCTTACCATATGGTGCCCCTCTGTTGGGTCTATGTTGAATTTGTTCTTTGGTGTATTGATTACCAGGGATAAACAGCGATTGGAGGAGGGCATTGTTCCCAATCAGTTGCAAATGATCAGCAAACGCTCCAGTCTTTTCTTGTCCAATGAGGTGTACAGGATGACCCTGATGTCTTGAAAAAGCTAAGAATCGGCGAATTGGATTCACAAGCTTTGAATACTGTGCTCGAATTGAGAGAGGCCCATCTTTTACAAACAGGCAATTGGAAAGTACCTCCTTCTTTCTCTCCCAGAAGTATCTAACTCCTGTAAACAACAATAATGTTTCATGAATACTCATATACGCTGTTGCAACAGTTTCAGGAGCCGAGTCTGGAGCCATCTCTTGATGGAAACCAAGCATATCAGTGAGAAACAGCTTCCCTTTACAATTTGGGCAATTCCCTTCCTCAGCATCATAGGGCAAGGTGGCGATGGTTTTCTCACAGTGAGGACACTCGAATAAAGGAAGCTGTTTTTGCTTTCCATCCCACTTTTCGTAAGCTATCCATTTGAGTGTTTCCATTACTTCGCGATGTAGCGGAGAAGAAGAATCTTCGATTACTGAATCAAAAATTCTCTGTCTAACCGCATCATAAAGAGACATACCTTGTTTGACAACGTGTCTCAAGGGAAAAACTGTAGCATGATATAAGGCAGAGTCAGCAAGTATATCTCGAAGAGCAAGAGGATGTGGAGAGTCTTTATCTATCGAACCAAGCGCATATTGGTCAATTCTTAAAAGCGCTGTCTTTACAAATGCATGTGTCGAATACGGTGGAGTTTCAGACTCAATGATTTGAAGTGAACCATCTATGCCAAAAACTAATGGCAGGGGAACGCCCATAGTCGGCAACTGTTCCCAAGAGCAGGCAGATGACACAGTAGTTGGCAACGCATCTTCAAAACTCTCCCTGTATTTTTTGACCAGTCCACTCTTTAGTACATCAAGATGTCCTAACCGGCTTGCACGTTCTGCTGGTAAGCGTTCTCCAGACTTGTAAGGCATCTTATGTTCCTCCATTTGTTTGAGCAGGCGGAGTAAACTTCCTGGCCTGCACCGATATAACAAAACGATGTGAGCGTGTAAGCATTCTTATGTACCCGACCGTTTTTGCCTGAAGGATATCGTCCTTTAGACTTTCATAGGCAACATTCATCTTAGCAAGAGCGTTTACCTCATCTTGAGATGAAAGATGGGCAATGAAGAAATTTTCTGTCTGGGCAAGCAAGTCTTTATTAATAGTTGTAACAGACTGTGTAGAATACACCATCCCGATGTGATATTTGGCTCCCTCCTTGGCAATGCGACGGTAGATGTCCATCCCTTCATCCTTCGCAGGAAATAAATTGTGAGCTTCCTCAAAATAGAGTTGTACAAAGTGGCTACCAAGTGCATTGTTAGTAAATTTATCAACTTGATGATTGAAAATTGCACTCGATAATTCATGGGAAAAATATTCCATCACCTCTGGGTTGGCATTTCCCAAGTCAAGAATAACTGTTTGACCTTGATCAATAAGGTCTATTATTTCTCTTGCAAAATCCCCTGCATTTCTGTCGTGATAAATTCTGAACCGCTGAATCATTGCCGGTCCCGCCCCGATAGATGGTTTGAGAAACTCAAGTATTGCGCGTTCATCACGCTCAAACAGGGGCCTGCCACTACTTGATTGTAAAATGGGATCATTATCAGGTCTATTACGAATAAAATCAGCAATTCTTTCAAATTCAGAAACCAAAACATTTAAAGAATTAATAGTTGGCGGCATATTTCCAGCATATACAGTGGAGCGCAAGTTTGCGTTGTAACCGGGGTCGAGACGCAATTTTCTAGAAAGCACAGCTTCGTCAACATCATATCCACCCTTTTTTAGAACAGCCCAATACATTAGAATTCGCCGTTCTGCACGCTTTTTTTCGTTCTGAGGTAAACTGCTCAAAACTTCTAAAGATGGAATTTCTGCACCTATAAATGCTTTGACATAAATAGAGGTTCGCCCTTCGCTTTCCAACAGATCTGCCAACACTCGGCGAGAACGCTCGGGATGCTCATAAAAATTAAGCTTTAGTGGTTGCGACAGGGTCGCTGGTTTCGGAGTTAGAGCATAAACAACACAACGACCAGGATAGCCACTTTTCAATGAACGGCTATCATCTTGTGGATTATCATTGGCATATTCCCCGTTGATGTCGAACACAATCTGGCCAACATTTCTTGATTGATCAGTTGTCTCGATTAGGCTTTGGGCAATAAGCTTAACAACATTGCTTTTACCGAGCCGAGTTTTGCCGAACATCGCTGTTCTTGCTCCCATAAAATCTTTTGTAGAAACAAAGACTTCAACTTGTGGCTGAGGTTTGTTCGGCAATGGAAGCCTGCATTCAGTCAACCGTAAGTCGCCGATGGGAAACCGGTTTTCATTTGGTACCATCGAATTGGTGACAAGTTTCAATAGGGCGTTATCACACGCATAGACACGATACTTGTGAGCACTAACGAAATTGTTCAAATCGCCTGAAAATTCTATCTCATCCATTTTTTCAGGATGGGGATAAAACATTCCAAGAACGCCGGTCCTGAGCGCCCCCCATTGCAGTTCACTCTGAGTGAAAATATCTAGTTCTGGCATTGACTTTTTCTGCAGCTCAAAGTAGGTTTGCTGAACTTCTTTGGACAGCGGGGTAGGAGCTGCTTCTAATACCCGTAACAACGTAAAATGCGGAGGCAATGAATCATAACTCGCAGGTACCATTATGAGCATTGAATTTCGAGGTACTCCACCAACTGCAATCTTGAACGGATCAGATGTAATAATCGTAACGGTATCAAACCCAATATCAAGCACATAACCAACGAAGCGCATATCATCATATTTTTTTGCTTGCTCGTTAGCTTTCTCGCATTCAAGGAATGTTTGTAAGACCCTGAGTGGGTGATTTTGCATCGCAGCCTTCTCGAAAAAATCTTTCATTGGGATACCTCCTCGTAATTGCGAATAAGGACTTCACCTGAATTTTTTGTTAATACTCCAATTTTTCTTCCAGTTCCTCTTGGAATAGACACAATATGATACCTGCGGAAAAGATAAACTATGTCAGGATGCGCAGAGGTTGTCATGGCCCAGCGAATACCTCTTGCCGAGGCTCTTTTTAGCGTTGCTGCTAACCGTTTATGGTCACCAAAACTAAATTTACCATACCTATAATGATCATGAATCATTTCACATTCACCTGGACGATAGGGCGGGTCAACAAAAATAAAATCATCTTCTTCGCATGCATTAATGACTTCCTCAAAGTCACAACATTTCAGAGAAATACGCCATAGCTTTTTTGAAACCCAGACCAAAGTTTCTTTACTTATTACCCACCGTCTATCTTGTCCACCGTATCCCACATTAAACTCTCCATTGCCATTATGCCTCCACATACCCTTAAAACAGGTCCTATTTAGATAGAGCGTTCTCGCTGTACGAGTTGGTAAATCCATTTCGTCATGTTTCCAATCACGAATCTTATAATACGCATCTTTAGTGGAGGGAAAACCTTGAAAGATATTCCAGACCTCTATCGGATAACGACGAATGCCACCGTATAAGTCAATAAGTTCTGAGTTAATGTCAGAGAGAAGTGCCTGTTTGGGACTCAAGGCAAAGAAAATAGCTCCACCTCCTAAGAATGGTTCGACAAAGCGATTTGCTGTGAGGATAGATGAAGCAAACTGAGGAATTAGAAAATCAAGCATTCTACCCTTACCACCTGGGTATCTAAGAAAAAGGAGCTTTTTTTGAGTCATCAAACCTCCTGTGCCATTTTATGAGGCATGGCGTATAACGTTTAAGCATTTACGAACTTGTGCGGCAAGTTAGGCGAAGTGAAACGAAGCCGTAAATGCTTTGTTAGGTGTTGTTTCGGCTGTATCTCTAATATGATTGATCGCATTTCCTATTGACATCAGCTTTCCTCCATCATGCGGTGATTTTCCTGCCATCGGCTGCGTCGCTATCTGCCCATGGGCGATCGTATAGGTAACCGCTAGCCCGCAGAGCAGGATTTTGTATCACATAGAATCCGGGGTTTTCTGAGAGGGCATTATCTATCACATAGAGAAAATATCGTTCACCCAACTCGCGGGCCTTCTCAAATTGTGGACGAGTAAGTTCAACTTCGAATCCCCCCCACTTTGATTTTGTGGATTTGACCTCAATGTATCGCTCAACGGTCTCCTCATCATTATATGACTCTATATCATAACCTTCGTGGAAGTGAGGCATTTGTTTGGGATGACGCTTTTCATCTTTTTCATACTGGATTGCACGCTTCATTCCAGCCTCATTAATGGCCTGTTTCTCCTCTTCCGAAAGGATGTTAGATTCTTCCGATTCACGCTTCTTTGCCTGCTCCGGTGAAAGAACATAACTTCTCAGCCTAGCCCGGCGACCGGGTTTTTCCTTCTTTTCTTCCCTTTTATCTTTTTCGCCCAAATCTGGAGGCACTTTGACCGAAATATCTCTCCCCTCACCCTTAGTTTCTACTTCTGGTTTAGTTTCTGAGGCTTCCCTCTCAACTTTGGTTAGCAGTTTCTCGATCTCTTCCTCCTCTTTGCCTAGGGTAGTGACCAGTTTTTCAGATTCCACCTCGCCTGGCTCAAACGTAACAACTTTATCGAAGCGATATTCATCCAGTATTCTTTCGGCTTCCTCGGGGGAGACAGATTGGAGAATTTCATTGATGACGGGGCCCAAGTCGCTGAGATCAACCGTAGGATTGAGAGCAAGAGCAAGTTCACGGGCAATATCTCTGTATGGTGATATCATTCCGTAGTTCACATAGAGTCTTCTATTGGGGCCATCCAGAAAGACTCTTTCCGACACTGGCGAAGACTCCATCTTCAAAGCCCCAAGGGAATAAACCACTTCAAGTCCTCGAACCTTATAAACATCCAATCCTTCTAACATCTCAGACTGCCAGCCATCAGGAATTTGCTTCTTTCTCGACTCTACAATTCGGTCAATAGACTTCCGACGCTCCTTAATCTGAATAGTCAAGGATGGGTCATAAACTTCACCCTCGCAATGGTGGATTGTAGCCTTAACGGCCAAGCTCAAGGATCTCACTCCCAACTTTTCCAGAACTTGCCATGTTTCTCGATCTTTTCCGATGACATTCCGCGCAAGTCTGCCATCAAACTTCTCCGCTATCCCGGACTTGTCTTCAAAGAAGACCCATTCTGGAGGATAAAGAACCAAACTGGCTTGAGGAACAATCTTCCTTCCTCGCAGGTGTATCGCAAAATCTTCGTCTTTGATTTCTCCGCTTACCATCCTTTGTTGCAAATGGGCAAAACAACGATGGAGTATAATGTGAGTTTGATCATCAATGGATTTGTTCATGGTTCCGAATTGATCCGAGATTTCCAATAAGACTGCGATGTAGTCATCAAGTCCCGGTGTTTCCTTGACACCTACCACTTTAAAGAATTCGTTAAAGGGTCGCAAATCTGCATCTAATCGATAGCGGTATGTTCCAAAAGGATGTTCCTGCCAGAAGAGTTTGCTTGGTTCAACAAAATTACCATCTCCGATATTTATACACTTTTTTCCAATGAGCCTACGAATGCTTGAATCTCTGGATTTGTCTGACAAGAAACGATAGATATCTCTGTGCGCTGGTATGTTGTTCTCGGAGCAGATTAAAAGATGTTGCACAACCTGTTCGACCGACGGTTCTACTTTTAATCCTAAATAATTTTGGAAGTATTCTCTGGGCGATTTTTTAAATTCAAGAAAGCGTCCCTGCGTCTGGAAAAGGTGGGCTCGAGCTCTCGTGTAGAGGTCACACGGCCTACGCCAGTATTCTGTGTTTCCGTCCTCGGGCAACCACTCAAGATTTCTTAGTTCGATGAAATCCTTTTTCTGATCCTCTTCAAGTCGTTCCCATGACTCGGACAAGAAATAGAAAATTTCCTCTATCTTTTGGCGGGTCTCAGGCATTGGATGGTTTTTAACAATTTCCCTGATTCGGTTTATGATGTCACGGGGTCGTGGAGATTCACTGACACCAATCGTGCAATAAAACTCTTTATAAGACTCAGGAATTGGATCTTTAGGATAACTAACCTTGTGGTAACCGCCCCCGCCCAAAACTGCTCTTACCTTCGGCCCCTCTATGTAAACCTCGAATCCTTTACGGAATTCTCCGTCTTCACACTCGACTATGGAACAATCGCATAAGGCCCTAATGGCTTCTTGGTCATCCCGAATGAGGGAAAGACTTTTTGAAAGTTCATCAACCAGAATTCTCCGCTGTTCGGAATCAACTCCTGTCTTTTGAAGAGCATCAGGAATGTGAAGTTTGGCATACGTTGCCAGATCAAGTTCTTTGACTCCTAAGACCCTTAGAAAATCCGTAACCATTCCATCTAACTTTTCTTGTATGAGGATATCTAGTTTAAGCGGATCCTTGAATTGTCCAGGGAATGAAAGACACCGAAGCGGACGGAATTCCTCACGAGCCATAAACATTGGGATGTCCAGAAATTGCTCTCTAAGTTGCGAAGACTGTTGGAAATCCTTTGAGTATATGGCGAAAAAGTGATTAACCTTCAACGGGTCCCAGGAACCATTACTGTAACTCTCCAGAAAATCATCTCCTGACATACCCTTGACTAACCTTAAGGCATCAACAACACTGAAGGTAGGAATAGTCTTAACTAAGAAAGCATCCGGACTATTAAGTTCGTTAGCGAAAAGAACTTTCTCTCCAAGGAACTTGAAAATTTCTTGATCTTCTTTGCTGGCGCGCCTTAGCATGTCTAAGGGGTATACTTTATCATGAATAGAAAGCCCTACACGCAAGTGAGCTATATTTTCCTTAATCTTTTCTTTACGTTTTACATCGCGGATCCTATCAAACAGCCTATCAAATTCTTCATAAATTGCTCTAAGGTTCTGTTCACTATTCAAAGGTGAATTGGTATCTGTCAGGGGAGTCCCGGGATATAAAGGAACTGATTTAAGAGCTTCGATCAGATCTTCAGCTTCGAAATTTTGAGCACCTAATTCAGTTAAGATTGTCCAATAGGGCCTTAGGTCAGAATGAGCAAAAGAGAACCCTAAATCTTCCAAAATCGGTCGACAATAATCCTCTTCTTCATCCCTCGGAAGAAAAACATTTTCTGCTTTTTCCCATTTGTTCCAACTGGTAAAGACAACGGGCAACCCCTTAGCTTTGTTTTTGATTACAGACCAGAAGCAATTAAAATCCGGGTGTTTCTCTTTTTCTTTGGCAGCCTTCAGACATGCAAAAAGGGTCTTATGTCCAAAAATATCGCGTATCCCAACCAAAGATTCCAAAAGTAGTTCTGCCGCTTTCTCAAGAGCCCTTTTGTTCCACTCAACTCGATAGTCAGTTCCGTCGAGAATTATGCCCTTTCTTTCTGGAGTTGGATAAAAATCAGCGTTGATATGGAACGGAAAGCCGGTGCTAATTTGTGTCGGGAGGAATGTGAACAGGAGTCCCTCGTATCCGCTACTCTCATGGGGGACAGCAATGAAAACCTCTGTCTTCTTTTTTCTCTCGATATGACTAGATTCAGGCCGTTTAAAATTAGCATTGAAGATCTTCCAAAAATGCGGTCTATCATCCACAGCGATAAGAACCTCTCCAGAATCACGATCTCCTTCACGCCTAACAGTAAGGATTTTCTCTCCGTTGTTACGCATTTCGATGTAGTTGAGGTTCTTTAAGAAGATAAGAACATGGGGAAGAATTTTGAAGAGCTCCTCTTGGAACTCCATGATCTGGTTTTGTTGGATACCGCTGAGAGCAAGCCGCTGTCTCACTTCTGACGATGGATCAAAAGCCCAAGGCAATATAAACTTTGTCCGCCCAGCAGTCAGAGGAATATCCCTTTCGAGTATCCTCTTAGATGAGTCTTCTTCGGGTCTGAACGTCCATTCTTTTCCGCTGGTTATAATTTGGGGGTGATCAGTAAACTGATAAACTGAAACAAAGCCGATTCCGAAGGTGCCAATGGTATCTTCCTCCTCTCTCTTCTGCCCACCGGCGAGACACCTCATTCGATGAAAGTCACAATCGACAATTTTTCCATCTTTCTTTTTAATCTTAGGACACAGCCGGGCTTCCAAGTTTTGACAATTAGTGAACTCGGAATTGTTCGCAACAACCAGTTTGTCTTGCTTAAAATCAAAAGAAAGTGTGGACGCCGCCGCATCTTCAGCATTCTGGGCAAGTTCGAGGGCCATTGTCACAAAGCCAGTTAGCCCAGCAAGTCTCTCTCGCAGGGAACCAAGGAAATCAAAATCTTGGGAAAGGACTCTTTCCGACATGGCTGCATATCCTCCCTAAGCTATCAGCCGAAATTGCACCTAATCGTTCATAGACGAATTGGTTCGTCTATACTCCCAAATTGGCGGTATAGACGAAATATTTCGGATATATCACCCTGTCGAATACCAATTAAAATATACACCTTTTAGTAGAACTTATCAATCAATGATTAGATTACAGGAAGTACTTCACAGTGTGGGTAGCACTCACTTAATATTCGAGATCAGACTCCCGATATATCAATCTGGCGGTTTTTAAGCTGGGTATGTTATGAAAGATTAATTAGGCCAGGTTCAATTTTGAAAATAGAAAGGGACAATATGAAGAGAAGAGATTTTTTGAAAAAGGCGTTGTTAACATCCGGTTTGCTTAGTACAGGATTGATGTCTGCTTCTCCCACAAGGGGACAGCAACGCAAAGAAGCAACATCTGAGAAGGAATATCGGATTGACTCGTACTGCCATTTTTCAATAATGAGCGTCATCGATTTCTTGGAAAAGGCCAGCAAAAGTTACCCACACATTTTTAAAAGCCTTTTTGCCAATACTCCAGCCCTCATTAATATAGAAAAACGTCTTGCCCTTATGGACGAATGTGGAATAGATCTCAGCATTCTTGTACCGCTACCCTGGTTAGAAACCACTCCCACTGTCCACGCCGACTCGAAACTGTGTGCGGAAGCTGCCCGGCTTTTCAATGATGAGTTGGCAACCATTGTGAACAAACGACCGGATCGGTTTATGGGGGTAGCCCTTCTCCCGACCACTGATCCGGAAGTCATGCTTGAGGAGTTTGAGCGGGCCGTCCGTAAATTGAAACTTGTTGGAGGATTTTTTGTTGTTGGACCAACGGTTAAACCACCTGACCATCCGCACTATGAGATACTCTACAAAAAGGCCGTTGAGTTGAATGCTCCACTCTGGATTCATCCTTCTCGACCACCTGAATACCCAGACTATGTTGGTGAAAAGATCTCTCAATACCAGGTCTGGCAAACTCTGTCCTGGTTGCTCGACAGCTCAACAGCTATGGTCAGACTCGTCTTCAGCGGAGTTTACGAGCGGCACCCTGACCTGAAATTGATTATCCATCACCACGGAGCTCTGATTCCTTTATTTGCGAAACGGATGCAGTATGGTTGGGACTACTTTGAGCAAAATACCGGGAAGAAGCAGCCCACACCTATCTCTCGGCCGTATATTGACCATTTCAAAAAGTTTTATTGCGACACAGCCACCCAGGGTCACGAGCCGCTGATTCTTAAGATGGCTTATGATTTTTTTGGGCCGGATCATATTTTATTTGGCTCTGATGGTCCAATGGATGCAACCGGTGGAAGGGCTTTTACACTGGATGCAAGAAAAAGCGTTGAAGATATGGGATTGAGCAAGGCGGATCGCCAGAAGATATTCAGCCAGAATATTCTGCGATTACTAAAACGGGGATAGCGAGGTTTTGTGGGTGGAGGTGTAATATTATAGGTATCCCTGCTTCTTTAAATTGACCATCAGGATAGAAATAGCAGCAGGAGTGACACCGGAGATTCTTGAAGCCTGGCCGAGGGAATAAGGTTTAATTTTCTTCAGTTTCTCCATCACCTCTGTGGTGAGTCCGATCACAGAACTAAAATCAAAACTTCCTGGGAAATTCAGCTCTTCTAATTTTTTAAACCTTTCGATCTGCTCCATCTGTCTCTTGATATAACCCTCATATTTCACCTGAATTTCAACCTGTTCCTTTATCGCCTCTGGTAAACTTTCGAGACCCGGATCAAAGGCAAAGAGGTGTTTGAAATGGATTTCCGGTCTTTTCAATATTTCTTGAAGAGAAGAATTCTTTTTTAGAGAGGCGGTTCCCCATTGATGGAGGATTTCGTTATTTTCCTTTGTGGGATTGACTCTTACCTCTG
>Ga0315293_10005565_pt1 | contig 11856 bp, 8 predicted proteins | sample YL17G13_20_MG_FD_203071 | JGI IMG/M metagenome (GOLD analysis project Ga0315293, IMG submission 203071) | Sediment microbial communities from Yellowstone Lake, YNP, Wyoming, USA - YL17G13_20 | ecosystem: Environmental > Aquatic > Freshwater > Lake > Sediment | place: USA: Wyoming | collected... | reverse complement strand
GCACATTATTATTGATGGAAAATTTGCTTATACTGGTTCTGCAAATCTTACCGGAGCAGGTTTAGGTATAAAAAGTACAAATACCCGCAACTTTGAATCAGGCTTCATTACAACTGATCCCGAAATAATTAAGAACATTATGAACCAGTTTGATGAAGTCTGGATGGGTAAATTCTGCAAAAATTGTATGCGAAAGAACTTTTGTACTGACCCTATTTTATAAAACGGATGCTTAAACATAAATCAAATGAAAGCATCAAATCTGCGTTAATCTGCGGTTGACTCTGCGTTAATCTGCGAGAAATTCTTTTGGGTTTTCGCAGTCATGAGTACTCTGGAGAGCAAGACCTTAAGACAGGAGGCTCCGCCGACCTTAAGACAAGGCGCGGCCCAAGACTCTCTGTTAAATAGCCTGCCACCTGAATAATCTAATTAATCTGGCTGGCAAAGTTTGCAGAACTGCATAACTTTTTTAGCCATCAGCTTTCAGCTATCAGCCCTGAGCCCTGAGCTGTTCTATTTCTGGTGGCACCACAATCTTAAATCACAAACCCGTGTAGATCAATGAATTACAGGGGTTTCTAAATTTCCTGTTGATGGGATTGTTGACGGTTTTTATAACGCACACATAGTCAAGTAAATACGGAATCTATATCAATCCTTTGGTTTCCTACTCATATTTTAGAATATCGACAGGATTTGAGTTGGCAGCTTTAAGGGTTTGAGACAGAACTGTCAGAATTCCTGTTATAAACACAATTACAATGCCGGCGAGAAGAGTACCCGCACCAAATGTAACATGAAAAGCAAGAAACTTAAGCCAGGTTGAGTTTATTAAATACGCAAGCGGAGCAGCTATAACAGCGGCAATTATCAGCATGATAATAAACGTCCGGCCAATGAGCAGTGCAACACTTTGTGATTGTGAACCAAAAACCTTTCTGACGCCAATCTCTTTCAGCCTTGTCTGAATGCTGTAAGTCGCCATTCCAAAAAGTCCAAGACATGCCACAATAACTGCCAGAATAGTTGCAAAGCCAACTGTATATAAAACATCTCCAAACAGGCCGTAATAATCCTTTATCTGATGCTCAAGAAATGACCCTTCAAGATCATGATATGGATCGATAGAACCCCATACATCTTTGAATTTAGCTAATGTTGCCTCTCTGTCCTGTGTGTTAAGCCTGAGAACTGCGATTCTGAACTGTTTGGGATTAACTCTGAGTACAAGTGGTTTAATAGGCAGGAACAAAGCAACATACTTATAATTATCAACCACACCTATAACCCTGACAGCCAAAGTATCATCAATTATCATGTTTTGTCCTACCGCATCTTGAAGAGATTTAAATTTAAAATGCTCAACTGCCTTTCTGTTAATTACTATTGAATTGTTGTCTGCGGCCGGATCTTTTGGAAAATCTTCTCCGGCAATTATTTTTATCCCCATTGTGCTGAAGTAATATGGATCGACAGAAAAATAGGCCGCATCGAATGATTCATCTTCAGGTCTGACTTTTATACCAATACCCCATTCATTACCTACCCCCGGAAAATGTGATTCTGCTGAAATTGAAGTAACCTCCGGCAGCTGGCTGAACTGATCCTTAACCTTGGAGAACTGCTGACCATTAAGCCGGATGTCATAAACAACATCCCTTTCAAAACCCAGCTCGCTATTTAACATAAAGCTCATCTGCCTGAATAATAAAATAATGGAAATTATAAAAATGATGGAAATTGTATACTGGGCCACAAGCAGTATCTTTCTGAAGGTAACTCTCTTCAGTAACCCGATGTTTGAAGAGGCTTTAAATACTTTAACAGGATTAATGGATGATACATATATTGCCGGAATCAGACCTGCAAGTAACCCGGTGGTAAGGGCAAAGATGAAGTAGGCCAGATAACTTGTAAGATTCTGATGCGGATCAATCTTCATAGCTGTCATAAATTTCATTCCTGAAAATGCTGGAACAAGTAATTGAAGAATAATAAACGCAAAGAAAAGCGAGATCAATGCAAGGACGACTGCTTCTGACAGAATCTGTGAGACAAGCTGACCTCTTGACGCTCCAAAGGATTTTCGTATTCCGTATTCTTTTGCCCTCATGAGAGATCGTGCAATTGAAAGGCTTGTATAATTGAAAGCTGCGGAAAGCATAATTACAATTGCAAGTCCAGCAAAGAAGATTACAAATGCCTTTGGCAGGAACACACCGTTCTCATTTGCAAGCAATGGTCCGGGGACAATTTTGGAAATCAGAGTACTGTAAAATGAAATATTTACCTTCCCGTTTTCAGGATATTTTAGTTTCCCTATTTTTACCAATACAGTGTCAAGATCACTTGGCCTGGCATTTTCATTAAGCAATACGTACACAAAGCTTGAGCCAAATTCTTCCCAATTATCAGTAATACCACCAATCTTTTTTTCTTTTTCCAGAACCGGAAGAGATGAAGCTGATACCAGGGCTTCAAACTGGATATGAGATTTTTGCTCCATTTTTGGAATGACACCGGTTACTTTTAAGTTACCATATATTTCGAAAATCAGCACTTTCCCAACAGGATCATTATCCCCAAAAAATTTGTTTGCCACCTCCTCTGTTAAAACTATTGAATTAGGTTCGTCAAGAGGATTTGATCCCGGGTTGTTTTTTAATTTGAAATTAAAAAGATTGAAAAATGAAGAAGTTGCAAAGAAACCTGAAACCTGAAATCTTTTTTCATCACAGATACCTTCTCCATTAAAATTGTTATACAGAGCAACAACATCCTCCACGAAAGGATAATTGTCTTTCAACTCCTTTGCAAGGGGCCAGGTGGTTGTTGCAAATTTACTTATCGCTATCTTACTTAGATTATCTTTCGATTGAATTCTGTATATCCGGTCGCGATTCTTATGAAAGTTATCATAAGAAAGCTGATCCTGAACAACTAAAATAATAAGCATGCATACGGCCAGACTTATTGACAATCCGAAAATATTAATAATGGAAAATTTCCTGTATCTCAGTATATTTCTGAATGCTGTAAGAAAGTAACTTTTGATCATGGTAGTCATGGGTTTTATTAAAGACGGTCATATTCCCACAATAGCTGCAACTCTTTGGTGGCTGGTGGCACCACATCTGTAGTCTAATAAATGTTTTGACTCTGTCACGTTTATTCAGAGGAGCAGGTAACAAGTCATGGGTTATCTCAAAATCTGTAATTTAATCCTAATCCAACATTAAGCTTATCAACAGGTAAATTTTTGTCTTTATTTATAAATTGATAATGCAAGCAACTGCCAAGTTTTAAACTAAATTTTAGTTTTTCTCCCCCAATTCTTAAAAAGGCATTGGGCTCTAATAGAAAACTATTTACAACTAAAGGCTCATAAGGTCCGATGTATGGGGAATAATGAGTAAAATAGTTTAAGTTCTCCAGATTTGAATGCAAATAGCCTGCTTTAATACCAATCCCAAAATCAGCATTTGCGAATTGACAATCAATTTTCCCAAAGTTAAATTGTGTAAAATATAATTGATAAGGTCCTTTCAATCTGGTGGGAACATCATGATTGCCAGCATCAGTGTGTCCATATGCAAATCCGCTGTATATCTCCATAATATTTCTATTACCCAAATCCCTGAAATATCCAACAGCGTTTTGAAAAAAGAATCTATCCTCAGCACCCTTATTATAGAAAGTCTGCAAAGCTATCTTATCAGTGAGGCCATATGATAAAGTTCCATAGAAAAATTCTTTTATAGAAATCCCTGCGTCGGCTCTTAACTCATTCTTTTCATTTATCAATGGAATGTCAACGGTTTGATGAGTATATACACTGCAGCCAGTCAGGCCAAAAGTGAATAAAATTCCCAAAAGGATAATTTCCTTCATAACCGGTCTTGCAATTTTTAATTCCTCAGACATAAAGTTTTGCAGAAAAAATCACCTGGTTAAATGAGATGTAAGATGTTAAGATACAAAATTATCTCATAGCTTTTAGGTGGTGGAGCTTGTATGTGGGCAAAAGTCTGCCTGTTCACCAGTCGCCATTGGTCATTGCCTTTGGCGACGGCCTGCCTGCGGATACGGTATGATAAGTTTCCTGAGCAGTCACTGGAAGGAAACACATCCGGATTCAGAAAACTCCCCGGGACAGGTTTAAAAAGAAACTGGGAACGGGAAATTATTATATTAATTATCCTCTTTTTGAATTGCTTTCTAAAAGATAAACCAGACACTAACAGTAACACAGACTCTCCTTCATGCCGTTATGCCTTCATATCGCCTGTCGCCTGATGCCTAATAATATATAATACATAATACATTGCTTTTTAGCTCCCTGCCCCACGCCATCTGCCATTACATTGTCTTGCCGTCTTGCCGTCCTGCACTCATGTGCGTGTGTAAAAAACTGTCAGATTATCATCTTCCTCACCCAGAGTCTGAAAAACGGATCATTGAAATTGTATTCATCAGCATTTTTTGAAAGAATACCCTCTTTTAACAGTCTTTGAATTGATCTTTGTGTGGAAGAGACAGGATATAAGTGAAATCTTTCGGAAAAATCAGAAGTATATATGTTCTTTTTTTCCTGGCTTATTGCAACCATGACTCTCTGCTGGTGCGCCGTAAGTTCTTCATATTGCTTTATGAAATAGTCATTTTGGTTCCTGATGATTTTATCTATTGCTCTATCAAGTATAGCCTGATCCAGAGTCGAATGATTTTCATTTGCCTCTTCCCAGGCCACTGAGGCGAGATATTGAACGTAATGCGGGATTGCTTCGCAAGTTTCTATTATTTTGCCGGCAATTCCTTTATTATATTTTATCCCTGTTTTTTTAAATCCATTTTCAAGATAGCCGGCCAGGATTCCTGAAGGGATTTTCTTCAGTTCATACAGCTTTCCGAACTGATAAAATGCCCCATTCTTGTGAGTAAAAATATTTAAGAGCATATGCATTTTTGATCCCATAAAAACATAACTGACTTTTGTATGCTGTATCAGTGCAGATCTCATCTCTTTTTCAAAATCTTCTCCGTTGAGCTTCCCAATATCCTGAAATTCATCAAATATTACTATCCATGGCTTTTTATCTGCAAGTCTCTGTGGAAGATCAAATATTTCAGTCAGATCCTCTTTCCCGTCACTATCGTCAAATCTGACACTTATGTTTGGCAAACCCTGATTATCCAGAGATACGACAGGTCTGACTTTTTTTGTCAAAGCTGATAATTTATTAAGAGCCTTCTCCCATGAAGACATCTGCTTTATTAATTCTGCATAGTATAATTCTGCAAACCTCCGGCGGGAATTTACTTTAAAGAAGTCAATATAAACTGTCTGGAATCCTTCTTCCCGAAAATTCTTCAGCAGTTTAAGTATAAGTGATGTCTTCCCGTAACGGCGTGGTGAATAGACCACGAGACTCTGTCCTGATTTCAACCACATTGAGAAGTCTTTCATTTCCTGTTCCCATATTTACCCTGAAGCATGTCACCTATCTGATATAAAACAGTGCCTTGCAGTCGTGCTGTCAGAACTTGCAGAACCGCATAACAGCCTTTATGCTGTCACGCCGTTATGCCTTTACGCCTTTTTCACATCGCCTGTAATACATCATACATAATACGTTGTCTTTTGATCTACTTCAGGTTGATTATGCTTACCTTTAGAGGACATATAAATAGGTGCAAATTTCCCAAACTGCACGACATTAAATACAAATATTTCTCTATTGTAATGAATTTAGCTCGTCAATAATATGAATCTTGAAGAAACTCATCAACAAGAATTACGTTCTGCTATGCTATTGCTAGAAAATCCAGGTATTGCAGCTAAAATTACCAATCTGGTCGGAATGCCCATCAAAAAAGGATTAGAATTACTTCCTAGAAATTGGAATGAAAAAATTGAAAAAGTAACACAAATAGCATTAATGAAAGCTGCAGATGCGGCAATATTCACTATGAAAAAAGCCCCTGGTGAAGAGCCATCTAATTTGTGGCATAAATTCGGAGTAGCTTTAACCGGAGGGATTGGCGGTTTTTTGGGTCTTCCAGCGTTGACTATCGAACTCCCGGTATCGACTACAATTATGTTAAGGTCAATTGCAGAAATCGCAAGATCAGAAGGAGAGACAGTAAATGATTATGGCACCAAATTAGCTTGTTTAGAAGTGTTTGCTTTAGGTGGTAAAAATAAATCAGATGATAATACCGAAAGTGGCTATTTCATAGTGCGGGCAGCTTTAGCAAAATCGGTTGCTGAAGCGACAGAGTTTGCAGCAACAAAATCTATAGCGCAAGAAGGTGCGCCGGCAATAGTAAGATTCATAATTAATATTGCTCAACGATTCAGTATTCAGGTTACAGAAAAAGCAGCTGCACAGGCCATTCCTGCGATTGGAGCTGCAGGAGGAGCAATTATTAATACAATATTTATTGATCATTTCCAGGATATGGCCAAAGGGCATTTCATTGTACGACGGTTAGAAAAAATTTATGGTAAAGAAATTATTAAGGCAGCTTATCAAGAATTAATTAAACTGGAAACTGCATAAGACTGCAAGCATCGCATACAGATTGATTATAATAGCCATCTTTTTAACCTTACATTTGAGCAAATAGATTAATTGCATATTGTATTACAATAAATATTATATGCATATTAATAATTATTTTTACCTGAGACAATAAAATATTTGCTCTATTGATACTCACAGTTATTCTCCGGTTTGCGGCATGAGGCGTGCGGCGTGCGTAGTGCGGTCTTTAATGTCTTGAAGTCTTGACCTCCCGCTTTGCGGCAGTACCAGATTCAGGGATGAATTTATTGCCGGGCAGAAGCGTCTGACGCTTGAAGGATATATCGGTTCTTCCACAAAGAATGAAATTGAGTACGCAAGGAAGAGCGGAAAGGAAGTGAGATTCCAGGAACCAGGTAATTCAATCTTATAAGTTGTAAATAAAAGAAAAACTATGAGAAACATGATAAAATTTGTCCATACGAACCTGATTGCAAAGGATTGGAAAAAGCTTGCTAAATTTTACATGGATGTATTTGATTGCGAACCAACCCGGCCGGAAAGAGATCTGTCCGGAGACTGGATTGACAAAATGACCAGAATTCCCGGTGTCAGAGTCAAAGGGATTCACCTGAAACTACCCGGATATGAAAATGGACCGACTCTTGAGATTTTTGAATATAATGTGACGCCGAAAACTACTAAAGATGCATTAATTAATGATCCCGGATTCGGTCATATTGCATTTCATGTAAGCAACGTGGAAGAAATCATCGACAGATTGATTACAAATGGCGGAGCATTATACGGAGAATTAGCAGAAAAAGAAATCAAGGGAGTAGGAATTATTAAAGCCATATATGCTAAAGACCCTGAAGGCAATATAATTGAAATTCAAAACTGGAAAAAAGAATAATACATTGTCTTGCGGTCATGCTTTGTAAGCCGTATCCGCCAATCGGCGGAGAAGGCTTGCGGTCTTGCGGTCAATTATGCTTACCTTTAGTGTACATATAAGTTAGGTGTCATAACATGGCTTCCTGCCCGTTATTGATTAAACGAAAAATTTTCTTCTGGGAATAAATAGTGACAATCGAATTACTGCTTTGTTATCAATGACAAAAGAACTTCATTAACAGACTGGAAAAATATGGAACAATCAACTAAAGCACCAGTAAACAAACACTTCCTGACAGAAAAAAGGAAGATTATAACACTCCTACTTATTGTCTCCGGGTTTGCGGGGATCCTCTGTTTGATATCTTGTCAAACCGCTACAAATAATAACCTTCCGATTATTGACATGCACCTTCACTCCTGGACTGCAGGGTATATGGGTGAAGCAAGCATCCCCAATCCTGTTACAGGTAGATCATCCTCTTCGACAAGTGACGAGGCAATTATGGAGGCAACTTTTACGGAGATGCGTCGTTACAATATCACATTAGCTGTGACGAGCGGACCCTTAGAGGTTTTATATCAATGGAAATCTAAAGAACCAGAACGCATAATAGGAGGAGTACATTTCGATGAAGTAACTTCACTTCCGGATGTGGAACAACTGCGGAAACAATTTATGTCAGGCCGACTTGGTGTGTTAGGTGAACTGGTAGCCCAACATGTTGGACTTTCTCTGAATGATTCGCTGTTCGACCCATACCTGACCCTCGCTGAAGAATTGGACATCCCGGTCGGAGTACATACGGGTCTGGGGCCTGAGGGAACGCCCTACACATGTTGTCCTAAATTCCGTGTAACATATGGCAATCCGATTCTTCTTGAAGAAGTGTTGGTTAAACATCCAAAGCTGAGACTCTATATAATGCATGGGGGTTGGCCGTACTTGGAAGAAACAAAGGCAATTATGTCTGTCTATCCGCAAGTGTATGCTGATCTTGCAACTATTAGCTGGATCATCCCACGGGAAGAGTTCCATGAATATCTCAAAGATTTAATCAGAGCAGGTTTTGGAAAACGACTAATGTTCGGATCCGACCAGATGGTTTGGCCTGAGGCTATTGGCATGGCCATCGAGGGAATTGAATCAGCTAAGTTTCTCTCTAAAGAAGAAAAGCGTGACATTTTTTACAACAATGCCGCGCGCTTCCTAAGGTTGAAGGAAACTTTGGATGAATCTGTATTATAATTATAAGAAAATAAAAAATTGAAATTGAATAAACCTTGGTATAACTTGCATTAAGAAATTATTATGAAAATAAACACATCGATATTATTCCTGATAGGCATGTTTTTATTTAATGCCTCTGCTGTAAACAGCCAATCTCCAATTCTAAATAAAGAATCGCAGAATGACATTGATTCAACTCTTGAAAAGACAACTTCAATGGTTAGGAGTTTATCATTAAATGGGTGGAAGCTGTATGATGAAATCGAAATATTCAAACCAGTAAACCTTTATGACAAAATTGACGGCCGGGCTGAATACTATCTTTCCTATGATCTGGATTGGGCTGTTTTTTGTAGTTTCAGAAGCAGTACCGAAAACCGTTTTCCAATTGAACTTTCAATCTTTAATATGCTCACACCGATTAATGCTTTTGGCGCTTTCTCAGGCGAACGAATGATTGGAGCATCACAACTTAATTTTGGCAGAGACTCTTATTGTTCAGGAACAAACTATTTCATCTGGAAGGGACAATATTATATTCAGATTACTGCTTCAGATACAATTGATGAATTAAATAATGCTTGTCTTGAATTGGCTGAAAAACTAACAACAAACCTTTATGATTCCGGTCAACCAGTCTGGGGATTAGAAGTTCTTCCTGCAAATAACCTTATTTCACAGTCTGTTCAATATTTTTTGATTGATGCCCTTGGACATATTTTCCTGAAAGACACGTTTACTGCGAAATATTATAAGGATAATATCGAGATACCTGTTTTTCTCTCACATCAAAATTCTTCTGAATCGGGGAAAACCATATTGTCTAAATTTAAAGACTTTGCCACCAGGTACGGAAAAGGAGTTGAATCTATTTCCATAGATGGCGTAGAGCTTCTGGTTTGTAGTATGGACAAATATTATGATATTATCTTTCAAAAGGGATTTTATGTAGTTGGTGTTACTGAATTAAAAGATAAAAATCTGGCAATAAAAGAAGCAATAGATTTTTGGAAACAATTTCATGTTGAATAGATTAGTCCATTTTTTTGCGATTCGAGGTAACAATTTAATAATTATTAGCTAATCTTAATTCTGTGCTTATGAAAAGGAAAAAGAATAATATTAGTATGAACCGCAGGGAGTTTAACAAATCTTTAATAACATTGGCGGCTGGTGCGCCCTTTTTCAGTTCAGGTGAATTATTCTCGGAAATACTGACAAAATCTGAAAAATCAGACAGAAGAAACGAACGGTCAACCATGACCTATCGCAAGCTTGGTCGAACGAATTTCATGTGTAGCCGGCTGGTTTTTGGCTGTGGAGCTGCATTAGTAGGGGGTAAAGCAGTTCACTTGCTGGATCGCGCATTTGAATCCGGAATCAACTATTTTGATTGTGGTTCGGAGACATATTATAAGGGAAATGAAACCAGTTTTGCACCATTCCTGAAAGCCAACCGAAAAAATATCTGGGTTACTTCCAAAGCAATGGTAGATGATTCCGATGATTCTAAATTAGATATTCCAATTAATTTGGATCAGGCAAAAGCAGCATCGGAGAAATGGACAAAATTGCTGGATCAGAGTTTAAAAGCTCTGCAGACCGAGTACATCGATGCATATTTGTTAATGAATATCAGGAACCCGTCATTTATCACCAGTGAAGAGGTTTACAAAGCATTTCTTGATGCTAAATCTGCAGGAAAAGTAGGCCACTTTGGCTTTTCCACACATAAAAATGCAAAGAAAGTTCTTGAGGCAGCCATTACAACTAAATGGTTTGATATAGCTATGCCAGGGATCACACCAGCCGGATGGTACGATTGGTCAACCAAGAATATTGAGAAAGATGCTCCTTCATTAAGTTCTCTTCGATCCTTACTTAATCAAGCCAGGGATTCCGGGATCGGATTAATAGGAATGAAAACTGTCAGGTTAATGGCGCCCTTGAGCTCACTTGGTAAAGGAGATGAAACTGTTTTTAATGGCTACTATGGCAAGAAATTAATGGAATCGCCATTAAATTCATTTCAACGCGCATATGCCTATATACTTGAGAATGGACTGGATGTAGTCAATGCGGATATGCAAAATTTTACCCATCTTGAAGAAAATATTGTGGCAGCAGCTACTTCAAAAAAATACTTTAAATAACTGAGACAATTAAATATAGTTGTCATTGAAACAAGGAATGAGCGGAGGATATATCAGCCCTTCCACGTGGAGTGAGATTGAGTATGCAAAGAAGACTGGTAAGGTTGTGAAATACCTGGAACCTTAGAATTGTATAGTTCAATTCCTTTATTTTTCATAATTTAGATTCCCGAAATCTGCAATGAATGAACCAGTCTCCTGAAGAGTTAGCAAGGGATAAAATCGATAAACAGCTTTTAGCTTGTGGCTGGATAATTCAGAACAAAAATGAAATTAATCTGAATGCTGGTGTCGGTATTGCTGTGAGGGAATACCAGACATATATCGGACCTGCAGATTATCTTCTTTTTGTAGATAGGAAACCCGTAGGGATTATAGAAGCTAAAAAGGATGAAGAGGGATTCAGGTTGACATCCCACGAAGAGCAGTCGAGAGATTATGCAGAAAGCAAACTTAAATATTTGAATAATGATCCGATGCCTTATGTTTATGAAAGCACAGGAGAAATTACACATTTTACAGACTACAGGGATCCAAAACCCCGGTCAAGAACAACTTTTACTTTTCATAAACCCGAAACATTCAGCGAGTGGCAGAAAAAGGATAAGACATTAAGGAGCAGATTGAATGATCTGCCTGTTTTGCCAACTTCAGGATTAAGAGACTGCCAGATCATTGCAATTCAAAACCTTGAAAAGTCCTTTAAAGAGAACAGACCCCGTGCTCTGATCCAGATGGCGACTGGCTCCGGTAAAACTTATACTGCAATAACTTCAATTTATAGACTTCTTAAATTCTGTAATGCAAAAAGGGTTCTCTTTCTTGTCGATACCCGCAACCTCGGTGAGCAGGCAGAGCAGGAGTTTATGGCATATACTCCTGTCGACGATAATCGCAAGTTTACGGAATTATATAATGTCCAAAGACTTAGAAGCAGCTATATTGCTTCCGATAGTCAGGTCTGCATAAGTACCATACAACGATTGTATTCAATTTTGAAAGGGGAAGAGCTTCCTGAAGAGGCTGAGGAAACACACCCGGGAGA
>Ga0315293_10005564_pt1 | contig 11859 bp, 13 predicted proteins | sample YL17G13_20_MG_FD_203071 | JGI IMG/M metagenome (GOLD analysis project Ga0315293, IMG submission 203071) | Sediment microbial communities from Yellowstone Lake, YNP, Wyoming, USA - YL17G13_20 | ecosystem: Environmental > Aquatic > Freshwater > Lake > Sediment | place: USA: Wyoming | collected... | reverse complement strand
GTTTTGAAGAAAATATCCACTTTATCTCTCATGGCACCTCGAATCTCCTTGAGAAGAGGCGCACAATTTTCTGTTCCCAGATGTCTGATCTCCATGGGAATGAATTCCAATCCTGCCTGTTTTGCCTCCTGATAGAGGGCTTCGGTCTTATCAGAAGATTGACCCTGCACCTCTTTTGGAGCACCAAATGAAATATAGATATCATCGACTTTTTTGAGAAGGTCCATTAATTCGGTTTGAGGGACAAATTCGCTCAGGAAACCACCTACTTTTGGTGAGAGGGTAAGCTTCCCATCACTGAAGGCTCCTGCTCCTCCCCAGCCACAGAGAAGCTCCATCCCTCGTTCTCTCTTTCTCTCATGAATATCCTTTCCCTTTTCGAAAATGGCGATGTCCTTTACACCGTTTCTCGTCAAGGTGAGCGCAGCAAAGATGGCCGATGGGCCTGATCCAACAATCACAACCTGATATTCTTTTTGCATATACCCTCTGCTCCATTTTCTATGGATAGAGATTCGGGATACTTTTGCAATGACTATTTCCCTTTCCATATGGGTTGTCGCTTTTCGATGAAAGCATTGATTCCTTCGAGGGCGTCCTCTGTAGTACATAGTCGAGTCATCACTTCACGATTCAGGGCAAACCTTTGGCGAAAAGGCATATCGATCATCTGGTAATAGAAATCTTTTCCTATTTGGATTGCCAAAGGACTCTTATTGAGGAGTTTTTGAGCAAAAGATAGAGTTTCTTCTTCCAATTTATCTGCTGGTACGACTTTATTTACCAATCCAAGTCGTTCTGCCTCTTTGGCATCTATCATGTCCCCGCTTAAGAGCATCTCTAAGGTTTTCTTCTTCCCAAGAGAGTAACTCATGGGGATGATCGGTCCCGTGCATAGCAATCCTACATTAATCGCCGTGGTTCCAATTTGAGTCCCTTCGGCCACAATGGCAAAATCCGCTGCCGCTACAAGTCCGGCACCGTTAGCCACTGCATACCCATGGACCATAGCAATAACCGGTTTTGCCATCGAAGCGATGGTGAAATGCATCTGATCCATTAGGGTAAGCCATCCATGATACTCGGAAGGCGTTTTTCCGTGAAATTCACTTACATCGATCCCAGTCGAAAAGACTTTGCCCGCTCCTTTGACAATGACGACCCGGACCTCGACGTCTTCATCCAATTGTCGTAAGGCAGCATTTAGTTCTTTAGCCATCTGGCTGCTAAAGGTATTGAACTTTTGTGGGCGATTTAGGGTGATAATGCCTATCTGATCTCGCTTTTCGATTAGAATCGTTTCAAAAGACATAGAAACCCTCCTTAAAACTTATCCTTTCCCAAAAGGACAGACAGGAAAATGGCAAGGATCACAATTATGGCAGAAACCTCCATGTCCAAGAAGGCTGATTTCTCGCCTGTTAAGCACTTCACCCACCAGGATTCTTGGGAAGATTATATCAAATAAAGTGGCATTGTGGTGAAAGACACAGGCTGGAAGGCCCATAACCGGCTTTCCACCAAGCATCCCATAAAGAAACATGGCTCCCGGCAATACGGGAGTCCCATAAAAAATAATCTTTGCACCAGCCTTTTTGATCCCTGCTCGGGTTACGTCATCGGGATCTACGGAGAGTCCTCCGCTGACAAGGATGAGATCAACATTGTCATTCTGAACTTCGAGTAATGCTTGAGCAATTCGGTCAATATCGTCGGGTATGACCATTTTCTTTACCACACGGGAGCCCAAACCAATAATCTTTTCTCCAACTCTATCATCAAATCGATCTTCGGTTCTTCCTTTGAAAAATTCGTTTCCTGTCACGACCACACCGATATTTAGCTTCCGATATGGAAGAATTTCAATGACTGGCCCTCCTTTCTTACACCAGTTTTCCACTTTCTCAATCTCTCTTTCTGGAGCAATTAGAGAGATAATCCGGGTCGCCCCAACTGCCATTCCTGGAGAACAGGGAGTATATCGGTGAAGTGTTGAAAGAATGATATTTCCTAAAAGATTAATGCGGTGAAGAAGAGGGAGGTTGATCTTTAAGAGGCCGGTAATCCTTGAGTGGAATGTTACCTTGCCCTCCGAAGGTCCGGTTATTTTAATGTTTTTACCAGAGAATGCTTTCCCTAAACGAAGCGCTGCATCATCCTCATGGATGATTCCGGGCTTCAATTCCATTACAAATACATGTTCCTTGCCAATATTCAAAAATTCGGGAATGTCTTCCTCCCTTATCAGGTGACCTCGTTTGAAGCGTGGTCCCTTGAATCTGCCCGGAATAATTTGAGTGACATCATGGCCAAGCACCATGCCAACGGCATCTTCTACCTTGATTTTCTTCATCATCGGTTCTTCACCCTTTTACTCCTCAATAGTCAAATATCCCTCGAGGCGAAATCGGTTAGATCCTTCTCCCTCAGTAGGCCCCTTTTCCATGTCTTGATGGAGGGTACGATGAATGGCAAAAGTCTCATCGAATAGTAAGGGGGAAGAAGCGGCAATCCCACAAGATCGCCAAAGACAATTAGCATGAAAAGGTGATCTAAGCTTCCCCTCTCTTTTTTCAGTTCAAGATCCATCTCATGGACCGTCATTCCGTACAAGATCTCCCTTGAGATTTTTGGAAGGCCTTTAAACTTTGAAATAAAAAAGGAAATTTTTTCTCTCATCTATCTCCTCGTCAGAGAATAATCCCGAGGAAAATATGTGTAAAGAGAGCCAGAATAATGGCGACCGATAAAGTAAAAAGGATAGCTAAAAGAGCTCCCTTCTTTCCAATCTCTCTCCAAAGGGCTGCAATCGTAGCCAAACAGGGAATGTAAAAAGTGACGAAAATGGTAAAGACCATTATCTGGGTCTTGGTCATTACCGTAAGAACCTGGGTAGTTCCCAACGCTTGGGTCAACATGATCATAGAAAGTTCTTTTCTCAGCAGCCCAAAAATGAGAGTCGTTCCTACAGAAACCGGAAGGCCAAGAAGGTGGGTCAGGGGAGATATAAACCAGTCGATATATTTTTCAACGCCTCCATACTCCATCAGGGCCAAAAGTGCACTTCCGGCAATGAGAATGGGCCATGCGATCACAATAAATTCTCTTATTCGATACCATGATTTTTTCAACGTATTTCTTAAAACCGGAAACTGGTATGCTGGAATCTCAAGAATCAATCCAAGATTCGACGCTTCTGGATAGAACGTAGAGAGGATCTTTCCGGAAACGGCCACGACCAGAATGTTGAGGGCAAATACCGCCAGAGCAGCATTAGGGCTGATGAAAAAAGCGACCAAGGCGAAGATGATCGTGATTCGGGCGGCGCAAGGAATCATGGTGGTCAGAATGGAGACGATAAATCTATGTTGAGGGAATTCGAGAATTCTTGTGGCCATCACAGCGGGAACACTGCATCCATATCCCAGTATCAAAGGAATGATCGATTTGCCATGGAGGCCAATCCGGTGCATAAAAACATCCATCAAAAAAGCCACCCTCGGCAGATATCCAATGTCTTCCAGGATGGAGAGACCGATGAGAAAAGGGACGAGGTAGGGAAGAACTATGGCAATCCCACCTGCAATTCCCTGTAGGACTCCTTTGGAAAGGAATAGGGCTAAACTTCCTTTCCCAAAAACTTCTTCAAGACCTCCTATCCATTGGTTAAAGAGCTCCATCAGGGGCTCTTCGATATATCCGCCAATTCCAAAGATGAAATTAAAGAAGCCGTAGAAGATAGCGGCCAGGATCAAATATCCGAAGAACTTATGCATTACCCAATGATCAATAGCGATGCGGATGTCCTTTTTTGGAGGATGGATGACGGTGGAAACTTGTTCAAATAATTTCATAGCCAGGGCATGACGCTCAGAGGAAATGACTTCATCCGATGGGACACCATGAATTTGCTCCAGCCTTTCTTGAAAAAGTTTCGCCTGGCTGAGATGATCTCCAGATTGTTTAATCTCATTAATAAAAAACTGGTCATTCTCTAATAGTTTTATGGCAAGAAACCGGAATGTAACTTTTTCTTCTATTAGCCACTCAGATTTTAGTTGGGAAGTGAATTGATCTATGATCGCTTCAATGTCTTTGCTGAATTTGAGAGTCTTTCCCTTTCTCTTCTCTTCATAAACCTTCAGCACTTCAACGAATAATTCCTTAAGCCCTTTTCCTGTAGTGGCAATGGTTGGAATGGCAGGGATGCCAAGGAGGTTTGAGAGTTTCTGAATATCAATCTGAACCCCCTTCCTTTGGGCCTCGTCCATCATATTCAGGCAAAGCACCATGGGAACTTCGAGCTCAAGAAGCTGGAGTGTCAGTTCCAGGCTTCGGCAAAGCAGGGAGGCATCCACCACATTAATGATTACATCTACCTCTCCGGAGAGGAGGTACCTCCGTGCTTCCAGTTCTGCCGCATCTCCCGCAGTCAGGGAATAAGTTCCAGGGAGATCGATACAGTTACACGTGTAGCCCAAAATGTGGGTTCGAGTTTCAGTAAATTTAACCGTCGTTCCCGGAAAATTGGATGTGATGGCCTTGTATCCTGCGATGCTATTATATAGTGTGCTCTTACCACAATTGGGTTGGCCGGCCAAAACAATTTTCATTCCACTTCCTCCACAATGATTCGAGAGGCAATCCCCCTTCCAAGAGCCACCTGACTGCCATGTAACTCGATCAAAATGGGTCCTCGAAGAGCTCCATATCTCAATATTGTTATCGTATCCCCGGGATGAATACCCATCTGGCCGAGACGTTGCCTTATCCCTTGGCCTCCTTGAACATCAATCACCTTTGCTCTCTTGCTCTCATAAAGTTGATCCAGAGTTGTCGTCATATTTCCCTTCACCAGCTTCCTCATCCTTTCCCTCTCGATGAATGAAAGAATAGATCTCCTCGATTGTTTTAGCTTCGGTCAAAATCACCTCTGTCTCAGCATTGGAAAAGACATAGGCAGGTCCTTTTCCATCAAAGGCCTTTCTGGTATAAACTATATTGACTCCATTCTGAAGGAGCCACTCACTCACCTTGATGCCTTTCCCTTTTTCCTCATTCACATAGGGGTTACGTAGGATCTTTTCTTCCTGGATGTTGTAGCCTTGTGTGCTCCTTCGAACCAGATAGAAATAGGGCGCTTCACCGAAATGATCGGAGAGTTTATGTTTATCCTCTTCTATAGGGATGGCGTAAATGAGCCAATCCTTTTTTACCGGCTCGTAATGGATGATTACTTTATCCACCTGAGGAATTTCCTTCAGGATCGACCTCTCGATTTTTTCGCTAAGTTGATGAGCCTGAGCAAATTTCTTTATGCCAAAGGTAAGGTCGGCCCGGACAAAGACAAATCTGCCGGAGTTTCTTGCCTGAATGGATTTGATTTCCCTGACTTGTGAAAAGCGCCGAATAACATTTCGGATACGATCCAGGGTGATTGGATCAACCGATGCATCAAGCAAAGTCTTCATCGAATCTTTCAGGATATCCCATCCGACCTTCGCAATGAATCCAACCATGATGAGGGCGCCCAAGCGGTCGAGGATAGGATACCCAACTCTTGATCCCAAAAGGGCGAGAAGAACAAGTGCCGTCGAGGCGATATCCGAATACCAGTGGGAGGCGTCCGCCATAAGACTGGGGGAGTTGATGGCTTTTGCCTTCTTTGCCTCAAAGCGTGAAAAAATGGCAATCACCGGTATGATAGCTAAAAGACCGAAGAGAGAGGAGTAGAAATGGCCGAGGATTAAGGACTTTTCTGCCTTAAAGACATGGTGGACGATTTCATAACCCACGAAGAAGATGAGGCCGGCACTCACCAGGGCGACAAAATTCTCAACTTTGTAAAGACCCCACGGAAATGCCTCGGACTTTCTTTTAGATAACCAGATCCCCACAAGTACCAGGAGGCTGGCAAAAGTATCTGAGAAACCATGGATCGTATCAGCTAAGAGGGCAGAGCTACCTGAAAGCCATGCCAACACGCCTTTCGTTCCTGCCACGAGAATGTTCAAAAGAGTTGAGAAGAATGCAATCTTCGACGGATCTTCATTCTTTTTTGTGGGATTTTGATTTGTCAACATCGTATTTAGAGAGTTGTTACTGATTCGATCACGTATGAATAAAATAGGGAACGTGTCATCCCTTTACAATGTTCTGCCTGTACGTGATTTACTTTAAAATCCCTTCCTGAGCATACGGGCGTAATAGGAGCCTGTAGTATAAAGGGCGGCACAGGGATTATGGCTAAGGACACGATCCTTTGCCACGAGTACTGTGCAATAGGCTTTGGAATACTTCAGGAAGAGAGAATCGTGTCCCACGCAGAGACCAAGTAGAATATTGAAATCGGTCTTCTCTTCGTTAAGGATCATTGCCTGGGCGATGGGGCTGCACATCGGTTCGAACTCCCCGAAATGAATCTTCTCCTCGTCTTTTATGCCAATATGCTCTTTTGGAGTCCTGCCAGCCTTGCAAATGATGGAGACTACTTCAAATCCCTGGGCTTCCAAGATCTGGGTCAGTGAAAGCGCTTCGTTGCGTAAACCGCTGCAAAAAGCAATCCCGAGCTTTCGATAGCCCATCTTCTGGGCAAATTCGCAAACTTCTTGGACTCGTGGTTTGGTCGGATGCAAAACATAGGGTTTTACATCCCGGTTGATGTAGCATTCTGCTTCCTGAACAGAAGCTTCATGTGCAAATTTTAAGATATCAGACTTGAGAGATTCTTCATTGGCTTTTTCTATTATTTTTTTCTGATGGAGAGTTGGGCAAAAGGCTGCTCCCTGACCCTCTGGAGAGCGACATATCCTATCTTTGATTTTGATTCCGCATTTGGCACATTCAGATTTTACAATTTCCATGTTTCCTCCTTTAGCATTTTGCCATAGTGAGAAGTTTCACCCCAGTGATTTCCTTAAAAGTTGCACCTTCACTGATGGAACGAGTCACCTTTTCTATATCGATCACCTTCGATCCGCAGATGGCATCAATTCCATGATCAAAGAGAATAGGGGAGAGGGGTGAAGTTGGGCCAACCAGAAGCACATAAGCCTCTTTGCAAAGGTTCAAAAGTCCCTCAAGAGTATGATTGATGAAAGATGTCCCTGTTATACCCACCACATCACACTGGGGTAAAATTCGATCTGCTTCCCTTGCTGGTAAATCTCCTTCTCGAAGCCTCTGTTCCAGAACCCAGAGATTTTTTAACCTTCGCCCTCAACTTAGGAATCCAGGGAAAATGGCCAACAATCGCCACATTTTTCCCTTCTCCTTTCTCCAAAATTATCTCAAAGGCATTCTTTTCAATGCATTTTGATTCATTGATATCGATCAGTGAGTTGATCGTAGCCATTCCGATAGAGGCCTCCAGCAGACTATTTGATTTGGCATATTCAGCTAATTCCAATGCTGTCTTTCGGGTAAGGTTTCCTACATCCCGCACACCCCGGTCATGGGGAGGGCCTTCCTCCCTGAAAGTCGAGGAGAGACCGCAGTGCTTTGTAATGACAGCAGTCCAGAAGACGCAGGTGTGAACATTTTTTACTGGGAAATCACTCCCTTTAAGGCTATATATCAGATCATCGAGTATTCTCATTCTTTTACCTCAATAAGAATTTTAAAACAATCATCTCCACCACTCACTCTCTCAATGTGGCAATGAGTCTTTTGGGTCTCAAAAAAAGATCCAAGGCATCAGAAATATTCTTTACAATGATGTCCGCATTCTTCATCGCCAAGACAGACATTCCTTCCTCTCCTAAAACAGCGATGCCGAGGGCGGCTTCTTTCAGTATAAGTTGGTCATTGTTTCCATTTCCGATGGCAACGGTTATCTCGGGTTTGAGACTACAAAGAAATTCGAGTTTTCCTCTTTTGCTATCTTCTCCTATTATCTTTATCAACTCTGCTTTCATATTCTGAATCTCTTCACTGGCTGTCCCCTGGGTGTCGGCTGTTAAAACATAAATTTTTACTTTCTCTGTGAGGGGTTTAATCTTTTCCTTTACCCCGTTAGAAATAATGCCCCGCTGCTCTGCAGCGGGGTTAGATTTTAGAATAATTCCGGCGGGGTTTAATGCCCCGCTGGAATTTCTAACGGGGTTTACTTCAAAAGGAATTCTTCCATCTGTGGCGATGGTTCCGTTAAGATCGAGGACAATATTTTCAATATCCATGTTTCCCCATCCAGGGATATTTATCGTAATCATATCTACGTAATTGTAATTCGTGTTAGTGACACATGAAAGTAGTTTTAAGATTTTGAAAAACTTTGTTTCGAATTTCGTGTTTTGAATTCTGTTACTTTAGGCCAGTGCCTCAGCAACTAATTCCGTAACATCCATTACCTTAATCCGGCCTTTTTTCTCTTTTCTGAGTCTCGCCGCACCTAATTGCAGATTAGACTTACAGGCCGGACACGCCGAGACGACCACTTCTGCTCCGATACTGTTGGCTTCTTGAATACGTTTGTAGGCTATTTCCAAGCTCATTTCAGTATCGTAAGCTTTTAACCCTCCGCCACCACCGCAGCATTTGGCAAGGTTTCTGTTCTGAGGAAATTCCACCAGTTCAACGGATGGGATAGCCCTAATGACATTCCGGGGCGGATCATAAATATTCATATGACGGCCTATATCGCAGGGATCGTGGTAGGCCACTTTACCCTTCTTAATCCCATTTTTAAATGTGATCTTACGATCAACAATGAGTTTTTCCAGATATTCTACGATATGATAAATTTGAATATTTTCTAACTTCCTATGTTTAGGATAAAGGTCTTTGAAGGTCCGGTAGCATCCGGCACAGGTCGTAACGATTTCTTTGAGACCCATCTGTTTGAATAGGCTGACATTTTTATTGATACAGGTTTCGAACTCCTTCTCATCCCCCACGAGAAAAGAGATATATCCGCAGCAATACTCCTTATTTCCCAGACTCATATAGTCAACATGAGCCTTATTCATGATCGTTAAGGTACTTGGGATAATGTTGATGTCTTGGTAAGATGCGACGCATCCAAAATAGAGGAGGGTCGGCGCTTTTTCCCTGGGCTTGTACTCACTGGGATATATATCTGTCCTTTTTTCTATAGCTTCTCCAAAGGGGTTTCCTTTCTCCTCGATAGACTCCATAAGCGTCTGATGGATGGGCGGAAGGTACCCGGCATTCACCAGCCTCGTTCGTGCAGCCTGAATAATATCGGGTACCTTGATGCCTGCAGGGCAGACGGCATTACAGTTGAGACAGGTGGTGCACCTGTAAAACCTTTCCGCCAGTTCCTTCGATGGCTCCAATCTTCCGGTGAGGAGATGGTAGGCTAAAATCACTCTTCCTCGTGCGTTAAAAGATTCAAGGGAAGCCTCTCCATACGTGGGACAGCCGCCTCGACAGAATCCACACATAATACAGGCCATAATTTCGTTATCCAACTCTTCACCAAAACTTCGAATTTCATCGGGTCTTTCAATGAGAGGTTTAAATGCAAAGTTCTCATAAATATCTTTGATAGAGCCCTCAAATCCCATCTTTCCTGGATTGATAATATGATTCGGGTCTAATGCTTTTTTAATCTGCTTCATGACCTCCAGGGTTTCCCCTAATTCCATCTTAATATAAGGAGCTTTAGCCATTCCGGTACCATGTTCAGCAGTGAGCGTACCTTTAAGACGTAACGTCAGGTTAATTAAATCCTTGGATGCTTCCTTGATGGCATCCCACTGCTGTTTGTTCCTGGGATCTGACATGAACACAGGATGCAGGTTTCCATCACCGATATGTCCGAACGTGGAGATAGGAATGTTGTGCTTTTCAGCAATTTTTCGTATCTCTAAGATAGCTTCGGGGATTTTAGTAATGGGTATCCCGGGGTCATCTACAATGGACTGGAGTCTTGAGCCTCTCTTCACTTTTGATAAAGAGGCAATGATTCCCTGACGAGCAGCCCACATCTTAAGGCGCTTGGCAGGGTCATCGTCCCATCGGGTTTCGATGCCATTGTTGGCTTGACAGATGTTATTTATTTTCTCGATATTTTCTTGAACGGCCTTTTTGTTCCCATCGATCTCGATAAATAGAATGCAGCCTACATGGTCAGGGATATCGAGCCCCATCGTTTTGTTCACCACATCGATGGTCACTTTATCCAGTATCTCACAGGATGATAAAGCGATTCCTGAAGTCAGAATTTGTGTTGCTGCTTTGCCAGCATCCAGGGTAGAAGAGAACCGAGCCTCCGCAAAGGCGATATATTCAGGCATGGGTAGGATCTTTAAAATGATCTTGGTGATAATACCCAGAGTTCCCTCAGCATTGGTAAATAAGTGGGTGAGATTGTACCCGGCAGAAGTTTTTCCCAAGACAGAGCCGGTATGGATGATTCGACCATCAGCCAGAACGACCTCCAGACCTAAGACATAATTCTTTGTGGTTCCATACTTCAGAGCCCGGTTTCCACTGGCATTCGTGGAGACCATTCCTCCTAAAGAGGCCAGAGCTGAGCTGGCAGGGTCTGGAGGAAAGAAATGGGAAGGGGCGAGGGCTGCGTTGAAATTATTGCAAAGCACACCCGGTTCAACTACCGCATATCCATTCTCCCTATCTATCTCCAAAATGTTATTCATCCTGCTAAGGTCAAGCAGAATCCCACCCTTTGCAGCTAAGGCACCCCCTACGGCACTTGTTCCAGATCCCCTCGGTGTTACAGGAATGTTTTCTTTATTGGCAAGACTCAAAATCTTTGAAACCTCTTCAGCAGTTTTTACAAACACAATAACATCTGGAACGGCTTCATGGACGGACAGATCTCTGGAGTAACAGAGCCTTTCGATTTCATCCGTTTTCACATTCTTCTCGCCTACGATTTCGACTAATGCTTTGATGTAGTCCAATGCCTCTCCTCCTCATTAAATTTTTCATCGGTTACATGAAAAAGGTTTTCTTTTTCCATATCTATTCCTCCTATTGCTTAATCGAGGCTCCTTTCAAACGTACACCAGGCATTTCCCTGGCCATCACCTCGACCGCCTACCAAGGAGTCAGCAGGAGACTTTCCCCAGAAGGGACAATTGGAACCCTTTCATCCATGGATGTTCCGTGTAATCGATCAAGAGGCTGCCATATGATCGAATTGTATCCACCACTTCTGAAGCCATAATAAAGGAGAAACCTTCCACTTCGATTTTTTCATCATTTGCTTTTGGCTCATCCAGAACCAGACCCATTTTGGGTCCACCTCAACCTATACCTCTTATAAAAACGCGAAACAAATTCTTTTGGCTACTCTGATTAGACTCCTTTAATTCTTCAATAGCTCGTTTTGAAATGCGGATCATCTTTCAGACTCCTTTCGATAGTTTTATATTTTTTCTCCAACGATGGGCCCAGTTCCCGGGCCTCACATCACTGCCTCTCCAGGATTGCCCAGCGTAGTGCAATGGGCACGGAATTTCCTCTTTCTAAAATCCCTTTCTCAGCATGCGGGCATAATAAGACCCCGTGGTATAAAGGGCGGCGCAGGGGTTATGGCTAAGGACACGATCCTTTGCCACGAGCACTGTACAATAGGCTTTGGAGTACTTCAAGAATAGAGAATCGTGTCCCACGCAGAGACCCAGTAGAATATTGAAATCGGTCTTCTCTTCGTTAAGGATCAATGCCTGGGCGATGGGGCTGCACATCGGTTCGAACTCCCCGAAGTGAATCTTCTCCTCGTCTTTTATGCCAATATGCTCTTTTGGAGTCCTGCCAGCCTTGCAAATGATGGAGACTACTTCAAATCCCTGGGCTTCCAAGATCTGGGTCAGTGAAAGCGCTTCGTTGCGTAAACCGCTGCAAAAAGCAATCCCGACTTTCGATAAC
>Ga0315293_10005563_pt1 | contig 11860 bp, 8 predicted proteins | sample YL17G13_20_MG_FD_203071 | JGI IMG/M metagenome (GOLD analysis project Ga0315293, IMG submission 203071) | Sediment microbial communities from Yellowstone Lake, YNP, Wyoming, USA - YL17G13_20 | ecosystem: Environmental > Aquatic > Freshwater > Lake > Sediment | place: USA: Wyoming | collected... | reverse complement strand
CTGGTCGTCCAGCGGCGCCGGACGCGGGCAGCCCGCACCTGCCCACCCAGGGCGGCGCAGATGGCCGTCACGCGGGCGAGGGCGGCCGGGGTCGCGGGCTTGACCGTGCGAAACGGGGACATTGCACGTGAAGTCAACACCTCGCCCCTCATCCGGGGCTCATCTCGGCTCTCCGCGAGCAGGACGCCGGGCAGTGCGGCCCAGGCGACACGCGGCTGAGCGTGGCGACAGGCACCGAGCCGACGCAGGTCGGGCGCGGTCGGCCGGTCGGCGCCGCCCTGGGGCGCCTCGGCCCCCGACCAACCCGCAGGGTGTTGACTTCACGTGCGATTCCGCAGCCTGGGCCGCGGGCGCAGCCGAGCGACGTCGCCGGGCGGAGCGACGCCCCGCGGACGGTCGGCCCGCCCCCTACACCAGCGTCAGGAGGGCCCCGATCGCGTAGCCCAGGACCGTCGCCAGCCCGACGGCGGCGCCCGCCTCGTCGAACGCCTCCGGCATCATCGTGTCGGCGAGCATCGTGAGGACGGCGCCCGCGGAGAACGCCTGGATCGTCGCCGCGATCACGGCCGGCGCCCCGGCCAGGAGCCCGTAGCCCGCGCCCGCCGCGACGGCGCTCAGGACCGCCACGATCCCCCAGAGGCCCAGGATCCCCCGCGTCGACCAGCCGACCCGGCGCAGGCCGGTCGTCGCCGAGACCGCCTCCGGCAGGTTGGAGATCGCGACGGCGGCGAGGAAGGACAGCCCCACGCCCTCACCGGCGAGCAGCGAGATCCCGATGACGACGGACTCCGGGATGCCGTCGAGGACCGTCCCCAGCACGATCCCCAACGGGTCCGCGCCCGCCTGCTGGCCGGCGGAGCGCTTGCGGTGGCGGATCGCGCCGCCCCGGTGGAGCGCCCAGTTGCCGGCGGAGAAGGCGATCGCCCCCGCCCCCAGGCCGGCCACGACCACGGGAATGCCGGCCGTCTCGAATGCCGACCTGGTCAGATCCAGGGTCAGCGCGGAGATCAGGGCGCCCGCCCCGAACCCGGCGACAAGGCCGATCATCCGCCGCCGCCAGGGCAGGGCAATCGCCAGGCTGGCGCCGACGATCAGGGTCGAAGCCGCCGCCAGGCCCCAGAACGCCGCCTCGAACACCGCAAATCCTCCGGCAGGCGCGTCGCGCCGAGCGAGTCGAGCAGCTCGACGCTCGGCGTCAGGATGCCACGCGCGCGGCTACCGGGCGCGGCTACGATCGCGCGGGGCGCGAGCGCTTCATCGGCCGAACGGTGCTGCGGCGCCTTCCCGGGCTCCTCGCCGGGCTCGTCGTCTTCGGCGTGGGGATCGCGGTGATGGCCGCGTCCGGCCTGGGCCTCGGCCCCCGGGAAGCGTTCCACCAGGGAATCGCCAGCCGGACGGACCTCGCCCTGGGCACCGTGAGCATCCTCGTCGGCATTCCCGTCCTCGCCCTCTGGTGGCCCCTCGGGGAGCGGCCGGGGATCGGGACGCTCCTCAACGTGGCAACAATTGGGACCGCCACGAACCTGGCCCTGCCGCTCCTCCCCCGCCCCACCGAGCCGGTCTTCCAGCTCGCCATGAGCGTCGCCGGAGTCCTGCTGATCGGCCTTGGCAGCGGCCTCTACCTCGCCGCGGACCTGGGCGCGGGCCCCCGCGACGGCCTGATGACCGGCCTCCACCACCGCTTCGGGTGGTCGATCCGGCGCGCCCGAACGGCGATCGAGCTGATCGTGCTCGTCATCGGGTTCCTGCTCGGCGGCACGATCGGCCTGGGGACGATCCTCTTCACGTTCGGGATCGGGCCGGTGGTCCAGGTCCTCCTGCGCATCTTCGATCCCGAGGGTCGCGTCGCGCGGAGCCGGCGCCCGGACCTGGCGGAAGAGCTGGAGTCGCCGGGCACCGTCGGCGAGTAGACGTGGCCGGCGCGCCCGTTCGCTTCTCGCCGGCGCCGTCGCGGTGGATCGGGCTCGCTGCCGTCAGGCGATCCGGATCACGACCAGCGCGTCGACCGCCACGGCCGCGAAGAGAACCGTCAGGTAGCTGATCGAGAACTTGTAGAGCCGGATCGCCCCGGCGCTGGTCCCCTCCACGCTGACGGTCCGCGCCAGTCGGCCTGACTGCCAGAGGAAGAGCGCGCCCATCACGACGGCGGCGACGAGGTAGATGAGCCCCATCTTCGCGACCGCGAAGAAGATCAGGCTGATCGCGACGAGCAGGATCGTGTACAGGAAGATCTGGCGGGTCGTCTCGGCCGAGCCCCGCACGACGGGCAGCATCGGCACCCCGGCCGCGGCGTAATCCTTGGCGATCCGCAGGCTGAGCGCCCAGAAGTGGGGCGGCGTCCAGTAGAAGACGAGGGCGAACAGGAGGAGCGCCGGGACCTCCACGCGCCCCGTGACCGCCGCCCAGCCGATCACCGGCGGGAGCGCACCCGCCGCACCCCCGATGACGATGTTCTGGGTGGTCGTCCGCTTGAGGAGCATCGTGTAGACGAACACGTAGAAGGCGATCGCCAGCAGGGTGAGGAACGCGGCGACGAGGTTGACGAAGTAGGCGAGGAGCGCGATCGCGATCACGCCCAGCACGATCCCGAAGACGACGGCCTGCTCGGGCTCGACCGCATGGGCGGGCAGCGGCCGGCGGCGGGTCCGCGTCATGAGGAGGTCGATGTCGCGGTCGAGGTACTGGTTGATGGCGTTGGCACTGCCGGCCGCGAGCGTCCCGCCGACGAGCGTCCAGGCCACCAGCCAGCCCCAGTCGATCCAGTCCACGCCGGGGAGGGGGAGGTCGCGGGTCGCGAGCACCATCGCGGGCACCGTCGTGATGAGGAGGAGCTCGATGATGCGGGGCTTCGTGAGCGCGACGTAGGCACGGACGGTCTCGCCGAGCGGGCGCCCGCGATGGCCGGCCGCGCCGTCGGTGCCGGCCGCGCCGTCGGTGCCGGCCGCGCCACCGATCTCGGGGACCAGGGTCGCCGCACGGGCCCGGTAGTAGCTGACGAACGTGGCGCCGGCCGCGGCGGTCCAGACGGAGGCGGCGAGCACGACGTGGAGCGTCTGCGTCCACGGGGCGAGCTGCGTCCAGACCTGGAACGCGCCGACCACCGCCTGGAGCGGGTAGAGGACGGCCGCGATCGTGATCAGCCGGAAGAAGCTGCCGTCGACGCGACCCGCGCGGCGGCCCCGCCAGGCGGCGACCCAGGTGCCGGCGAGCACAACGCCCACGACGACGCCCACGTAGCGGTGAAGCGCGTGGGTGAAGGCCAGCGTCGCGGTGGCCGCCGGCATCTCGCCAAACGGCGGCACGACGGCCCCGCCCATGAGTGGCCAGTCGGGGAAGACGAGGGCGGCGTCGAGCGCCGTCACGTTGGCGCCGAAGACGATGAGGGCGAAGGTCAACACGGCGGCGAAGGCGGCGAGCAGCGTGAGGCGCTGGCTCCCGCCGCGGCCCGGCAGCCGGGCCGGGTACCCCGCCCGGACCAGCAGGAATGCCAGGAGGCCGGCGACGGCCAGCGCGGCGGCGAGGTGGGCGGTGACCGACTCGCCGGAGTTGCCGAGGCGGACCGTCTCCCGGCCCAGCCAGACCTGGAAGCCGACGAGCACGACCGCGCCGAGCGAGGCGGCGAGGAGGCTCGGGCGATCGCGATGGTCGACGACGGCGACGGCGGCGATCCCGAGCACCATGACCCCGATCGCGGCCGCGATGAGGCGGTGGATCCACTCCGCCCACGCCTTGAACTCGAGCGGCGGGATGATCTGTCCGTAGCAGAACGGCCAGTCCGGGCAGCCCAGTCCCGAGCCCGTGGCCCGCACGATGACGCCGACGATCACGAGGGCGAGCGTCATGGCAAGCGTCGCCGCGACGAGCTTCTGGAAGCGGGTCACCGGGCCTCCGGGAGGTGCTGTCCTCGGCCACCGGGCCGACGTCGAGGAGTCGAGACCGCCGGCGGAACATGCTCGCGACGAGCCGGGCGGATTGTACCGTGCCCGCCCGTGAGGCACGGTGCGTCACCCGGCCGAGACAGCGCCGCCGCATCGACAGCCTGCCCTCGAAACGATGCCCCTGGCCGCATCACGAGGGCATCACGGCCGGGACCACGGAGATGTCGGGTGGCCGACGCGGGTTCCCTCGAGACGCGCCGAACCCGCCGCGGGTGGCGCCGGCCTCGCCTGCCGATGCACCGCTGATGCGGCCACGGGCATCGCCGCTTGACACCGCTGACGGGCACCAGGCGGAGGGCGATGCGCCGCTGATGCGGCCACGGGCATCGTTTCGGGGACCCTCTTCCACAGGGCACCGCCGAGGGCGGAGCGCGGGCGCTTCCGGCGCGTTCGCGGGCTTCGGGCTAGCATCAGCCCGTGCCTCTCCTCGCGCGGACACCGCGCCGCCACACCGGTCGGCCCCACGTCATCCCGTCAACGCGTTCGCGCGCCTGGTTCCCGGGCTGGAGCGTCGCCGCGACGCTGGCCCTGACCGCGATGCTCCTCGCGGCATGCGTGCCCGCCCCAGCGCCGACGGCGGCACCCGGGTCGTCCGCCGCGCTGGGCGGGTCGACAGCCCCCAGCCCGCCAGCATCCGGCGCCACGGCATGCGACAGCGGCGTCTTCCCCGGCTGGCCGAGGCCCGGCCAGGTGACGACGAGCGGGATCATCCCCTTCCTCGCCAGCTCGGAGAAGCTGGTCGGACAGAGCCGCCTTCTCTTCGTCCTCGTCGACCAGCAGAACCGCCCGATCGCCGACGAGACCCTGGAGGTCGAGATCGGGTTCTTCGACCTCTGTGCCGACCCCGCGACCGCGACGGAGGTCGTCACGCCCGGCTTCGCCTGGGGCATCGTGGGGCAGCGCGCCTTCTACGTCGCGACTCCCGAACTGACGCAGCCCGGGCCCTGGGGTGCCGCGCTGGCGGTCCGCAACCCCGCCACCGGCGTCACCATCGAGGCCAAGCTCCAGTTCACGGTCTCCGAGGGCGGCTTCGGCCCGCGAATCGGCGATGCGGCGCCCGCGGTCAAGACGCTCACGCTCGGCGACGTGGGGGGCGACGTACGCCGGATCTCCACGGACCCGACGCCGGACCCGGCCTTCTACGAGACTTCGCTCGAGGCCGCCCTCGCGGCGAAGGAGCCCTTCCTCCTCGCCTTCGCCACCCCCGGCTTCTGCAAGAGCGCGCAGTGCGGCCCCACGTTGGACGTCGTGAAGACCGCGCTGAAGACCGCGCCGATCCGCGTCGTCGCCGTCGAGCCGTACCAGCTCGTCTACCAGGACGGCCGCCTCCAGCCGGTCTACCAGGACGGCAACTTCGTCCCCGTCGAGGCGGCGAACGTCTACGGGATCCCGACCGAGCCGTGGCTCTTCGTCGTCGATGCGGACGGCACGATCGCCGGCTCGTTCGAGGCCGTCGTCGGGGAGCAGGAGCTCGTTGACACGATCCGCGCAGTCACCCGATAGGACGGCGCGCCCCTCCGGCCAGCCCGGCCGGCCCGGTCAGCCCGGGTAGCCCGTGATGGCCCGAATCTCCTCGTAGAGAGGCCGGAGCCGCTCGTACATCCGCCGGTACACCCGCCGGTACAGCTCGTCGTAGAGCTTGGCCGCCTCCGGCTCCGGCTCTCGCGTCTCCACGACCCGGGTCATGGCCGCCACCGCCGCGTCGAACGACGGGTGGATCCCGAGGCCGACCGCCGCGTCGATCGCCGCGCCGAGGCCGGACGTCTCGTGCGTGTGGGGCCGCCCGACCGGCAGCCCGAAGACGTCCGCGGCGATCTGGACCACGCGGTCCGACCGCGCCCCGCCGCCGGCCACGCGGAGCTCCGTGATCGGCACGCCGGTGCGGCGCTCCGTTCGCTCGCGGCCCTCGCGAAGGGCGAACGCCAGCCCCTCGACGACCGCCCGGTAGAGGTGAGCCCGGGTGTGGACGTCGCCGAAGCCGATGGCGGCGCCCTTTGCCTCGGGCCCGGGAATGCGGACGCCCGGCGAGAACGTCGGCTGGAAGATGAGGCCCATCGCGCCGGGCCGCGTCTGGCCGAGCAGCTCGTCGAGGACGTCGACCGGGTCGACGCCCCTGGCCAGGGCCGCCGCCTCCTCGGCGGCGCCGAACTCGCGGCGGAACCACTCCACCAGCCAGAACCCGCGGAAGACCTGGACTTCCAGGCTGTAGGCGCCCGGGACGGCGGCCGGATACGGCGGCACGAGCGGAATCGACTCCACGTAGCGCCGGTGGGTCGTGTTGATCGTGGCCGTCGTCCCGAAGGAGAGCGCGCCGACGTGGGGCGCCAGCGCGCCCGAGCCCAGCACCTCGCAGGCCTTGTCGGCGCCAGCGGCGATCACCGGCAGCCCGGCGGGGAGGCCCAGGTGCGCGGCCGCGGCGTCGGTGAGCTCGCCGAGGCGGTCGCCCGTCGGCACGAGATCGGGCAGCATGTCCCGCTCGACGGGCATCGCGCGCCACTTCCAGTCGCTCGCCTTCGCCCACCGGCGCCGCTTGAAGTCGAACGGCAGGTAGCCGACCTGCGCCGCGTCGGCGTCGACGAAGCGCCCGACCAGGCGGTGGACGAGGAAGCCCGACAGGAGGAGGTAGCGCTCCGTCTGCGCCCAGGTCGCCGGCTCGTTCGCGATGAGCCAGTTCGCCTCGCAGTCGGCCTGGAAGGCGGCGACGGTGTCGGCGACCCCAACGACGCGAAAGGCGAGGCCGTTGACGCCGCCGATCCGCGGCAGACCCTCGGTGCGGCGCTGGTCCAGCCAGACCATGGCGGGGCGCAGCGGACGGCCGTCGCGATCGACCACGACGACCGTGCCGCGCTGGGTCGTGAGGGCCAGGCCGGCGATCGCATCCACGCGCACCGCCGGGTCGGCAACGAGCGCCCGGCACGCCCGGCCGACGGCGCCCCAGTAGAGCTCCGGGTCGTTCTCCGCCCAGCCGGGGTGCGGCGAGACGTACGGCTCGATCGGGATCTTGGCGCCGGCCACGAGCGTCCCGACCGGATCGAAGAGGAGCGCCCGGACGCTCTGCGTGCCGACGTCGATCGCGAGGAGGTGGTCGGCGCTCATGCCGGCACGGCTTCGGCGAGCGGCGCGTGGTCGCGCGCCCAGCGGGCCCGGTAGGCGGCCTCCTCGGCCTCCCAGCGGGCGGCGTCCCAGCCGAGCTCCGGCGCGACGAGCGAGCGGATGCGCGCGAGGTGGGCCGCGCCGCCGCCGGGCAGAAGGAGGCCGAGCCGGACCCGCCGGAGGAGGAGGTCGTCGAGATGCACGACACCCTCGGCGCGGGCAGCCCAGCGCAGGGCGGCCCACGGGTCCGGCGTGCCGGGGATCGGGGCGAGCTCGTAGCGGTCGGCCGCCGCCTCGACGAGAGCGGGCGCGTCGGCGCCGTGGCGGCCGGCGAGGCGACGCCGCAGAGTGGGCGGGAGGAGCGCCAGCTCGTCGCCCATCCCGGCGCGTGCCTCCGGGAGCGGGTCGAGCGGCGCCGAGCCGGCGCCGCGGCCGGCCGCGCCCAGTGCCGTCGCGCCCGGCATCCGGCCGGCGAAACGCGGCTTCAGCGTCGCGAGGGCGTCCCGGGCGATCCCGTCGAACGTCGTCAGCTTCCCCCCGGTCACCGTGAGCAGGCCGGCCTCCTCCCAGCAGGCGTGGTCGCGGGACTCGGCCGAGGGATCCGCCTTGCCCGACCCGATGACCGGGCGAACGCCGGCGAAGGTGGCGTGGACGTCGGTCGCCCGAAGATCGAGGGACGGGAAGGCGTGGCGTGCCCACGCCAGGAGGTAGTCCGCCTCGGCGGGCGAGATCCGGGCGCCCGAGTCGGGGTCGTCCGGATGGTCGACGTCGGTGGTCCCGACGAGCGTGACCGACTCCCACGGGTAGGCGAAGACCGGGCGGCCGTCGAGCGGATGCGGGTAGCTCACGGCCTGGGCGAGCGGGAAGCGCCAGGCCGGGAAGAGGAGGTGGCTCCCCCGCAGCGGCCGGAGACGCGCGGCGCCACCCACGCGCGCCCGCAGGCGATCCGCCCACGCGCCGGTGGCGTTCACGACGGCCGCCGCGCGGACCTCCGCCGCGCGGCCCCCCGCCCCGGGAGCGCGGTCCGCCACCCGGACGCCGAGCACGTCGCCGGTCGGGCCCTGGAGCAGGTCCTCGACCTCAGCGTAGGTCAGGAGGACGGCACCGGCAGCGGCCGCGTCCCTCGCGACCCGGAAGACCAGGCGGGCGTCGTCCGTCCAGGCGTCGCCGTAGCGGAACGCCGCGGCGAGGTCCGTGTCCCGGACCCGCGGCGCGAGGAGCTCCAGCTCACCGCCGTGCAGCCGGCGGTGCGTGCGCCGGCGGGCCAGGAGGTCGTAGGCCGTGAGGCCACCCTCCATCGTCACCCGGCCCGGCGAGCTCCCGCGCGCCACGGGCATGAGGAAACCGAGCTCCTCCACGAGCCCCGGCGCCGCGCGCAGCAGCGCCTCGCGGCCGCGGACGCTCTCGCGGACGACGCCGACCTGGAGGTGGGCGAGGTAGCGCAGCCCGCCGTGGACGAGCTTGCTCGACCAGGCGCTCGTGCCGGCGGCGAGATCCCCCTTGTCCACGAGCGCCGTGCGCAGCCCGGCCTGCGCCGCACGCCGGGCGATCCCGGCTCCCGTGATCCCGCCGCCCACGACGACGACGTCGAACGGTCCCTCGACCAGCCGCGCCCACGCGCGGTCGCGCCAGCCGCCGCCGAGGTCGACGTGGGCCGCGCGGCCAGGGTCGGATCGAGCGCTCATCCGCCGGGCACCTCGGCGCCGGCGGAGATGCCGGCGCCCGCGGTCGCGTCCGGCAGCAGGACGCCGGGGTGCATGATCCCGGCCGGGTCGAAGCGCCGGGCGAGGTCGCCCAGGGCCGCCATCCCCAGCTCCCCCTTCTCGGCGACGAGGTAGGCCGCGTGGTCGCTCCCGACCCCGTGCTGATGGCTGATGGTGCCACCCAGGCGGACGATCGACTCCGACGCCGTCGCCTTGAGCCGGCGCCAGCGGGCCAGCGTCGCGTCCGGGTCGCCGGCAAGGCGGAAGACGAACGTGGTGTAGAGGCTGCTCCCGCTCGGGTAGACGTGCGACAGGTGAGTGAAGGCGTGGACCCGCTCGCCCTCGTCCGCCAGGCCGCGGCGAATCGCCGGGGCGAGCGACGCAGCCATCAACGGGACCCGGTCCCAGGCGACCGCCGTCTCGAGCGTGTCGATCGCGTAGCCGGCCTCCCACAGGGTGTTGCGCAGGTAGGGCGTGCGGAAGCGGCCCTTGTGCCATTGCCGCCCGAAGGTGGCCGGCGCCCGGACCGCCCCGAACGCGCCGGCGATGCCGAGGACCTCGGCAAAGGCCGCGGCCATCACCCGCCGCCGCCCAACGAGCCCCAGCAGGACCATGCAACGCCCCGGGCCGGCTCCCCGCGCGGTGAGGTACCGGCGCAGCGCCGCGAGCGTCCGCTCGTGGCCGGCCAGGGCGAGGTTCGTCCAGGTCTCCGCCGGCGTGGAGGTGCGCACGAGGGCGAGCGGGAGGCGCGCCCGGGCCAGGGTCCGGGTGAACGCGAGCGCCCGCTCCCAGTCGGGCAGGAAGAGCGTCGGGAAGGCCTCGACCTCGGGGAGCGGCGCCACGCGCAGGACGGCCTCGGTGAGGATGCCCAGCCGCCCCTCGCTGCCCAGGATCGCCTGCCGCAGGTCCGGACCCGCGGCCGAGGCCGGGTGCGGCGGCATCTCCAGCGTCCCGGCCGGCGCCTCCACGGTCCCGCCGGCGAAGAGGGCCTCGATCCGCCCATACCCGGCGGACTGCTGGCCGGAGCTGCGCGTCGCCACCCAGCCACCGACGGTGGAGAGCTCCCAGCTCTGCGGGTAGTGCCCGAGCGTCAGGTTCCGCGCGCGCAGGGCCGCCTCCACGTCCGGCCCGCCGGTGCCGGCGCCGAACGTGGCGAGGAGGCTGCCGTCGTCCAGCGCCCGAAGCCCCGCCAGGTGCGCGAGGGACACGGTAAGCCACGGCGCACCGTCAGCCGCGGACGTCACGCCGCCGACGACGCTCGTGCCGCCCCCGTACGGCACCACGCGGGCCCCGACGGCCTCGGCCCAGGTGAGGAGCTCGCGGACCTCGCCCGCGTCGTTCGGGCAGGCGACCCCGTCCGGGACCGCGCCGAGCCGTCCCGTGCGGAGCGCCACCCAGTCGGGGAGGCTCTGACCCCGTGCATGGCGCACGCGGACCTCGGCACCGTCCACAACCAGCCGGTGGCGGGGGAGGCGGCTCGCCGGCACGGCGGCCAGCACGTCGGCCAGGGTCGCGTCGCGCGGCGGCGTCGCCGGCCCGACCACGCGCTCGATCGCGGCGGCCCCGCCGGCCGGGAGCTCGTCGGTGATGGACTCGTCGCCCCAGCCGTTCCAGCGTCGCATGGGTAGATGATGCGCCGCCGGCCAACCGGCCGCCGACCGTGCCGGACCCACCCGGACCATCGCGGCCGATGTCCCGGGAGGCGACCGGCGCATCGTGCGGCCGAGCGTCCCGCCCAACCATCTCGGAGCGCCCACCATGCCGCGCCTCACCTCGAAGGTCTTCGTCGACCTCGCGATCTGGATGACCGGGTTCGGGCTCATGATCGGGCTCGTCTTCCCGCCCTTCTGCCTCCTCCTGGGGCTGCCGGCGGATCGCATCCTCACGCCGCTCTTCTTCGCCAGCACCCTGACCGCCGGCCTCGTCGTGGGCGCGGTGAACTTCGGGCTGGCGCGCCTCGTCGTCGGGCGCCGCCTGCGGCTCCTCGCCGACCGGATGGCCACGGTGGAGGAACGCCTGGGGCAGGCCGTCTACACCCAGGACTGGAGCACCTGCGATCCCGAGGCGTGCGCCCTGCCGGTCGACTCCTCGGACGAGGTCGGGGCGGCGGCGGGCTCGTTCAACCGCCTCATTCGCACGCTGGCGCGCACCCACGCGGGGGAGCACGCGATGCGCGAGTTCAGCGGCGTCCTGTCCAGCGAGTTCGAGCTGGAGGGACTGGACGACGCGGCGCTCGACGGCCTCCTGCGCCACACCGGTGCAGATGCAGGGGTGATCCTGGTAGTTCGAGAGGACGCCGTCGAGCCGCTCGCGACGCACGGCCTGCGCACGGGACGCGTGGAGCGCATGACGGTGGAGGCACCCGAGGCGGTTGTCGACTCCCTCCTCGTCGGCCAGCCGGCCCGCGAGATCATCGTCGCCCCGATCGTGTTCAAGAGCGTGGCGCTGGGCGCGATCGTGCTGGCGACCACCTCCGCCTTCGACCCCGACGCCATGCCGCTCATCGAGCAGTTCCGGGCCGACCTCGGGCTGGCGGTCAACAACGCGCTGGCCCACGACCGGCTCGAGCGCCTGGCGGCCGTGGATCCGCTCACGGACGCCTACAACCGGCGCTTCGGCCTGGCCCGCCTGCAAGAGGAGTACTCCCGCGCGGTACGGGCGGAGGCGCCGCTGGGCATTTTCATGCTCGATCTCGACCATTTCAAGGGGGTCAACGACACGTACGGCCACGTGGTCGGCGACCGGGTGCTGCGCGCGGTCGCCCACGCCTGTCGGCGTGTCATCCGGGAAGGGGACGTCCTCGTCCGCTACGGCGGCGAGGAGTTCCTCGTCCTGCTGCCCGGCGCCGGAGCCGAGGACGTAACCCAGATCGGCGAGCGGATCCGGCGCGCCGTCGGCGAGACCTCCGTCGCCGAGGGCGACCAGCGTGTCGCCGTCACCGTGAGCCTCGGCGGCACGACCTACCGTGACAGCGGCTCCAGCTCGCCCGAGCGGATGGTGGCGCAGGCGGACGTCGCTCTCTACGAGGCCAAGGCGGCCGGCAGGAACCGGCTGCTCGTCGCCTAGGGGCCGGGCCCGGTCTTCGGGGCGGCCGCCCTGCGGGGCTCACGGCCGCCCTGCGGGGCT
>Ga0315293_10005560_pt1 | contig 11864 bp, 7 predicted proteins | sample YL17G13_20_MG_FD_203071 | JGI IMG/M metagenome (GOLD analysis project Ga0315293, IMG submission 203071) | Sediment microbial communities from Yellowstone Lake, YNP, Wyoming, USA - YL17G13_20 | ecosystem: Environmental > Aquatic > Freshwater > Lake > Sediment | place: USA: Wyoming | collected... | reverse complement strand
CACCGGGACGTTGCGCTGTTCCTCATCACCTTCTTTGCTTAATTGAGCATACAGTCGGCATATCGAGTCGATGGCAGCGAGTTCGGTTGTCAATGATTTCAGAGACGACTCGGCATCTCCATAGTCTTCTGTGGAGGCGAGGTTCTCTGCCTGGCGGCTGCTTTGCGCTATACGATCAGCCTCCGGTTTCGGCAGACAGCCACTCTGCTGAACTTGGGCCCAGAAACCATCGAACTCTGTCTTGGCGGTCTCATAGCCACCTTTGGCAATAGTCCCGCGAAGCCAGGAGATGCCGAACCAGAGGACCAGCAGAACGGCGACAGCGCCAATCGCCATCCCGCCGTACTTAGTCACTTTAGCGACTAATTGGCGACGTTCTTTGTCACGAGCCTCGCGCTCCGCCCGCTCTTTCTCCAGTTCGGCTTCGGTGCGTCTTGGCTTCCGGACGAGTGAATCAAGAACCGTAACCGGATCGGCTCCTTCCAGGGCCTCATCAATCTTCGCCTTCAGAGCCTCCATGTTCGGGAAGCGCTGATCGCGATCTTCGGTCAAACACCTTTGTATGATGGCGCGCGATCTACTCGAGGCGCTGCTGAGCTTCAGTTCTTTGACCTTTCGCGGCAGAGAGTCTCTGATTTCATCGAGAATAGTCTTACGACTGAGGTCATGACGAATCAGATCCTTGTTCTCGAGCAGCCGATACAGGAGAAGGCCGCAACTGTATATGTCAGCTCTCAGTCCCAGGAAGCCATTATCCTGCAGTACTTCGGGCGACGCATAGTTGAACACATTCCGGATTCCTGCTTCATCAGCGAGCGGAATACCGAGCGGCACGAGGAAATCCGTAAGTCGAACCTGAATGTCCTTTGTGAACTTGTCGCGGCCGATCAGCACATTTTCGGGCTTGAGATTGAGATGGGGAATTCCCTGCAGAACAATACCGCCGGTGACACCGAGGTGGGTCTTGTGCATGGTTCTCAGAGTGCCGGTGACCAAGCTCATTACGGCCAAAGCCGCTTTCTCTTCTATGCCGTGTCCGTGCTCTCCATAGGTGGCAACGAATTGGGCCAGATTGTCGGCCCGTTTCTCGGGGTCCTCATCAACTCCGAAATACTGCCGCTCTACGACGTACTCGCCATCGCGAACGTCGATCCACCGATTCTCGGAAAATTCCTTCGGCGGTATGAGACCGGCCAGCCGGAGGACTTTGCCGGCCCGACCGGACAGAGTGACCGCGGAAGTGTACCAGCCCAGAAAGGCTTGATTGCGTGCAAGATCGGCGCGCAGGATTTTCAAGGCCCTGGTCTCACTGGAGACCAGATGAAATGCCCTCACAAATTTGCCGGAAGGACTGGTCTGACTTGTGGGGAGATTACGATACTCGGGATTGTCTGATTGAGCCTGGCTGTCGCTGCCGTTCATGGTCGGTAATCCTCACCTGCTGCCGAACGCTGCCGAGCGATGTCATGATCGGGCATCTTGAACCATAGCTGAACCGACATTCAATCTCCCGGCTCCGATGTTCTGATTATGCGTCTTGGCAATAATAGCTTTGCAGCCGGCAAGGCGCAAGTCCTATTTGGAAACCAAAGTACATGAAGCCCATCACTGGTTCCTCAGCGCGATTGTTAGTTGACATTGAAAATGCCTTGCCATATGTTAACGAGCGGGGCAGCGCGCCTGCGCAACAAGCGCGGGCGTCTGCGCAGGCACATCGGAGGCGTGCGACGTTTGGAAAGCACGTCCTGTCTGTGCCGGTACGGTGCGACTCGATGACCGGACCTGGATTATGTACACAGGGATAGTATCATATCGTCGTCAGGCAAGCCGGCGTCACGCGTCAGACTTGCACCTCATTCATTGCGAATGGGTATCGGATTCCAACCATCAGGAGGAAATACCATGAAAAACGAACTCAATACTCTTCGTCGGGTACTGGTAGCGGGAACGCTTTTGCTGGTGGCGGTCCTGATCGTGCCGGCCGGTTGCGGCCCCAAAGGAACCGGCGGCAAGAGTACGACCAGCCAGGAAGAAGCAGCGTTGGCGCGGCGTCTGGACGAAGTGGCGCGGAAAACAGAGAATACCGATTTACGGCTCAGCCGGTTCATTGCGATGCAGGACAGTATTAACCAGATGCGCAACCAGACCGGTGACCAGTTTCCGCAACAGGTATTTCGGGGCGACGGCCGCTTCAAGACCATCGCGACCAGTGAAGTTTTCTTCAATATCGATGAATACGCGCTGGACAACGAAGATCAGATGCTGCTGGACGGCATAGCATCGAAAATGGCCGAATCGCCCAACAGCCTTCTGTACATTAAGGGCCACACCGACAAGTCCGGACCATCTGAGCACAACGATGTCCTGAGCGCTCGAAGGGCGCATTCCGCTCTGCGATATCTGGTAAAAAAGTATGATATTCCTCTGTCTCGAGTTTCCTGGCTGGGCGTAGGTACCGACGACCAGAAGTATCCTGACGACCTGGGAATTGCCCGAAACAAGAACCGACGCATTGAGGCTCGCTTAGTAGTCTTCGAGGCAGAGCAGCCGGTCGGCGGAACGGGGAATTAAAGGAACACCACATGAGGGGCACAAGGAATCATTCGCTAATCGGCAGGTCAGACAGGGCGGCAATGATGCGGCGTGTCGGCTGGATTGCCTTGATGGCCGGCGTGTGTTGCCTGCTTGCCGCTTGTTGCGGCATTCCCCTGTTGGGGAAATGTTCGAAGGCGAAGGTAATGCATATTTCATGGACCGCATCCGGCGACTGCAACGGCGGTAACACGGTTCAGCTCTATGCCTTTGCCCTGTCGGGGAAGGAAGCCTTTGAGCGGTGCGAGGCTAAGGCGCTTTTTCGTCCTTCAGGCAATCAGGACCTGTTCCAGAAACTCGACCTATCCGACAGTCTGAAGCTGTTCATTAAACCGGGGGAATCCAAAGCCATCAGGTGGACGCTGGCGCCGAGCGAGAAATCCCCTGGCGCTTCGTACCTGGCGTTCGTCGCCAACTTTGCCAATCCGACGTCTGAGAAATCAAACCGGGCCCTGATTCCGCTCACCGGCACCGGATCATCCGTCAGCGTCAATCTCGCTCTTGAAGGGAATGTTCTGACGGCCCGAATCCGCGGCAAGTAAGAGAGGAAACCTGATAAGGATGACGCGATGAATAATTCTCCCAAAGTGCTCTGGAGAGAAGGCCTTTTCCTGACACCACAGCATTTTCAAGCCTGGGATCAGTATCACGAGTGGCTTCTGCACAATTTCGTGAAATTCGCCAATCCGTATAATTGGGGCGTCTACCGCTTGAAAGTGAAGGAGGAGGCAATCGCGGGCGGTGAATTCGCTATCGTTGCAATTGAGGCGGTCATGCGCGACGGAACCCTGATTGATTCTCCGGCCATAGATATCGTGCCGCCGTCACGGACGTTTAGCGAGGTTATGACTCCTGACCGCGGACATCTCACTGTCTATCTCGGCCTGGCGCGAGAGGGGACCGGCCACCCGGCTGTCCATCTGGCTGAAGGTGAATCCTCCCACGCCACCCGGTATGAGCGCAGTGTGCGAGAGACCATTGACATGGTGAGCGGTTATCGGCCGCGTGAGATCGAGTACATCGTCAGAAAGCCCGTCATTCGATTTGAGGGGGAGCAATCAGACGCTTATGATCTGCTGCCGATTGCGCGGATCGAGATGGTCGGCGCCGGACGGCCGGTTGTGTCCGACAAATTCCTGCCTCCGTCATTGTCCATTGCTGCCGGCCCGCTCTGGTCGGAAGTTGTGTCGACGCTATATCTCAAGGCCAGTTCGCTTGTCAACAGTCTGAGAGGCAAGTTGGTTTACGGTCGCGAAGACCTGACCGTCACTCTCAATGGCCCGGACCTTCTCAAATATCTGAAACTGCGGGAGATTCTGGCGTGGCTTCCTGACCTGAAGCAATTCCATAGCGCGCCTGAGACGCACCCGTTTGTGGTTTACTCTGTCTTGGCCCGCCTCGCAGCCGGACTCGGCGCTCTGTTCAAGCTGAGTCCCGAGGAATTGGCAAATGAATTTCCTCTTTACAGTCATGACTCTCCGGCGGACGGCTTGACGAGGCTGGCCCGACGGATCGAGCAGATGTTTGCGCTGGTAGAGACGGTTCGCGAGCATGAGTTGGAATTGCAGCCGGTTGCCGGACGGCCCAAAGTATGGTCAGCTAAATTGACGGGACATCGGCTTGACGAACACGAAGAGTACTTCCTCTGGACCGAGTCTCAAATCACCGGCCGGCCTTTTGTCGAGCAGTTTCTTTCCGATGTGCGCATTGCCGCGCCCAAGCGAATCGACAGCCTCCTGATCTACGGGCTTCCCGGGACAAAGCTCTCCGAGGTGCCTTATCCGCCGGAACTGCTCCCGCCGCCACAGCAGGGCATGTATTTCCGGATCGATAAACGGGACCCGTTGTGGCAGGAGATCGTCGATGAGCGCGAGATCATGGCCGCCGCCAGCAGAGAGTTTCCGGGTCTGAGAATGCGCCTCCATGTGTTGCGGTCTTAGTACCCGATAGTGAATAGCTCATCTTTGGAGGATCGAGGTTGTGACAGTCCAGCACACGTCCACAGCAGAGTCATTGCTCGAGATTTACGCCCCGATATTCGCGTTTATCTCCGCTCTGGAGGCCAAGAACGACTACGGCGATCCGGAAGATCTGGCGCGACAGACGGCCAAGCTGCTGGAGAATATCCGGGAGCGCTGTCAGGACCTCAATAAAAACAAAGACTGGGTGGCCGATGCTCAGTATGCGGTCGTCGCATTTGTCGACGAATCGATCCATCGGTCAAAGTGGCACGGCCAGGCGGCCTGGATTCGCCGCCCGCTCGTCGCCATGCTTAATCTCGAGGGGGTTCCGGGGGTCACGTTTTTCGAAAAGCTGGAATCATGGCGACGGGCTCGCCAGAGATCGCATGAAATTAACGAATTGCTGGAAGTATATTATGTCTGCCTTCAACTGGGGTTTCAAGGCCAGTTTCACCAGCAACAGGATCGCCTGGCCCGCATCAAGCATGAATTGATGACTGACCTCACCGAAGGCGGAACATCGCCGGATGCTCTTTCCCCGCATGCTTACCGCCTGCCGGAGGACGAAGTGCCGCCGACCCGCGACACTTTCCCCTGGACCTGGTTTCTGAGTATCGTGGCCGGAGCGCTGCTGTTGCTGTTCCTCATACTGAAACTGCTGAGTGTCGGCGAGATTAACGGGTTGGTAGAAGAGCTGAAACGTTGACATCAGGTAGGGAGAGTAGGGCGCGTCCATGCTGCAAATTTTAGCCGGATTTATTACTTCTCGATTTGGCTCGGCGCTCGGTGTCGTCGTGCTGATTATCCTCGTCTTTGCTATTCGAGCGCTGGTGTTTCCCGGCGCGCCGCTTTGGATTTTCACTACGATTGCAATCCTGATTATTGTCGGCTGGATCGTGTGGCAAATTTGGAAGCGCCGTCAGGACAAGAAGAAGGACAAAGAGATTGCCGACGGGATTGCCGCCAGCGCCCAACGGGCGGAAGACAGCGCGCGACCGGACAAGCGCGAGGAAATCATCGCGATGCGTCAGCGGATGGAACGCATCATCCAGAAACTGCAAAGTCTCCAGCCTCATGGCAAGCGGGGTACGGCTCTTTACAACCTGCCGTGGCTTCTGGTGGTCGGACCGCCCGGAGACGGCAAAACGACGGCGTTGCTGTCGCTTCGCCACACAGGCATAAAATACGTTCTTGATCCGCAACTTGACGAGATCGGCGGCGCCAAGCCGGAGGATTTCGTAGTTAAGGGAACCGGTGGCACCCGAAGCTGCAATTGGTTCTTTTCCAAAGACGCCATTATTATTGACACCGCGGGACGATGGGAGGACCGGGATAAGGGGATAGCGGACGAAAGAGAATGGTTGCAGTTTCTCAAGCTGATCCAAACCCAGCGCCCCAAGCGACCGATCAATGGCGTCATCGTATTCTGCAAGATCGCTCGCATTTTGGACAGCCCGGCCGAATCGCAACGGCGCGCCAAGATCATCCGCGACCAGATTGAAGAGACGATGCTTCACCTGGGTGTGCACGTCCCGGTTTATCTCATATTCAGCAAGTGCGACCTGATACCCGGATTCGTGGAATTCTATCAGGACCTCAACCCTGAACGGCGCAAACAGATATGGGGTATCACACGCCACTATCGACCTCAGATGGTCAAAGGGCGTGACAGTCTCGTATCGGAGCAGGAGTCGATTCTGGGGGACCTCGACAACGGACTCGAATTGCTCTTCACCACGTTGGAGCAGCGCCGCAGGTTCCGACTCGACGCGCCGGAATTGCTGCACGGCGAGCGCACCGCGCTAAGCCTCTTCCCCAGCCAGGTTAGGCAGATCTACGCCCCGGTCCGGGAATTCATATCCCACTTGCTGGAGGACCGTCTGGATGGCCGCAATCCGGTGCTGCGGGGAATCTACTTCACGAGCGCGACGCAACACGAGGGGATGCCGATTCTCCAGCTCATGAAAGAGGTGGCGGGTGAGTATAACATACCAGAAGATGCCCTGCCGACCAGTTCTCGTCACACGTTTGATTCCTATTTCCTGCACGACCTCATGACCGAAGTGGTGTTCAAGGATCAACATTTTGGGGGCCGCTTCCGCAAATCGCTCTTCAACAAAACCCAGAAACTGGTTGCCTGGGCGCTGGGGGTAACGGCGGCACTCATTGCGGTCTGGATGCTGACGTCATACTTCGTGAATTCATCAATGAATTCGTCTTTGCGGAATCTCGCCGGACGGGTGGAATTGACGGCCGCGCGAACCGGAACCGACGCAGTTAAGGCGCTTGCCATGCTTGATTCACTGCGGGTCGGACTCGAAGGGTATCGGCGCCCGAATTTCCCGTTCGGTTTGTTCTATTGGGCATTCGGGCGAGGGATGGACGGCGAGCTTACCAAGGCCGTCGAGCCCTGTTTTGCCAAGAAGATGAAAGAAGCATTTGTCGAGGAGGCCTGGAAATCGAGCGAGAGCAAACTGCAGCGATATGTCAGCGACCCGCTTGATTTTCTCTCGACCTATAAGACGTACATCTTTCTTTCCGACGCCCCGGGCGTGAAACGCGTCGAACCCGGCGTTGTAGCTTCGTATGTGATGTCCACGCGGTTTGCAGATGAAACCGACAAGACAGCCCGGGATCGATACGAAAAGACATTGAAGAATCTGCTTGCCTATTACACGGAGGCCCAGGGCAGGGTTCCTTATACTGCAAATCAGCGCCTGCTGCAGACGGCGAGGAACAATCTCAAGACCGGTTGGAGGTGGGAGACGATTCTCAACAACCTGGCTGAGGAAATGAGTCCCCAGGAAAGCGACTTCAGCGCCGCCGGCTATCATCCGGTTGTCGGCGCTCGGACTCTGCAGTTTGCGTACACTTCCAACGGACTCAGCGGAGGTATGAGCGAAGCAATGGACGCCGCGTTTCAGCGGCTGCAAGACGACTCCATTGCGATCGATGTTTTAGGTGAGAAGCTCACCCGAGAAACGGACAATCCTCTTCAGCGGCTGTACACGGCGCAGTGCCCCCAGGAATGGAATTCGTTTTTTGAAGGCCTTGACTATTCCGGCGAAGCGATGCAGTCGGCGGATTTCTTCAGTGAGATTGGTAGATCGAAGTCGAATCTGAAATCCATTCTGGAGGATATTGCCAACGCCACGGGTTTTGAAGACAAACGCCTGCAGCAGGCTTTCAAAGGGATACACGATTTCACCGGCATTCCGTTTCCCGCAAGCGTTGGGGACGGGGTCCTGGACGCAGTCGGCTCCGGGGCATCCAAAACCCCCAAGAAGCCCAACATTGATGACTATATCGCAGCGCTGAAGGACTTGGGCGGTCCCGTATCCAAAGTTCAAATGGCCGCCAATGGTTGCGCGGCGGCATATGCAGATGCGAGAGCGGCAATGGCGGGGGCCGGTTCCGGCATTGACCTGTCCGATCTGGCTGGAGCGCCCCTTCATGCGTTCGTGAAGAAACCGCTGGACATGGCTCAGCGCAATGCCGGCGGCGCGTGCGCGCAATGTCTTAATCGAGTATGGTCGAAAAACGTCTACGAAGCTTACCGCGGGCTCTCCAATAAGTACCCGCTTGTTCCATTGACGCCTGAGGCGCAGGATGCCGGCTTCGACGAGATCAAGGCGTTCCTTGCCGCCGATGGCCCGCTGATGAAGTTTTACGGCGACGAAGTTTTGCCGGCGAAAGGGATGATCGGTGGCGTTGATGCGCACCAGAGTAAGTTTGACGCCGCCCGAAAATTGTCGTCGCAGTTGGGAGCATCGTCCGCATCCATAGACCTCCTCTTCGATCCGTCGGCGCTCCCGGCCGGTCAACTGCAGTCGCTGCAGATCAGTGATCGGAACGGGGTTCTATTCGAATATGCCAACGGACCTGCCGAAAAGTGCCGTCTGCCGATTCCGTGTTTGTCGGAGCCGATGACGGTTCGCCTAGACTTGAACAGCGGCGACTACGCCACCGCAGAGTTTGCCGGGCCGTGGGCGGCGCTTCGACTGCTGGAGTCAGCCACGGCGAGTGCCGGGGTCGTTCAACTCCTGCTCAAGTCTCCGGAGGGGAAAGAATATCGAATACGGAGCCGTCTTGTCTCCCAGCCCGGGAGCGAGCCGCTGCCTCTGCTGTTTAAGCGTCTCAATTTCCCTGAGCGTATTTGCCAATGAGAGTAAGCGTGTTATGAGTCCGGTACTGGGTTACTACGGCAAGCTTCCGGTTTTCGGTGATATTGTCAAGTCGGACGAATCCCCGCCGACCGTGATTTCATTTCGCAAGTGGTTGGACGAGGCAACGGATCAATTCCTATCCTATTTAAGCCGTTTGCCGGAGGTGGAGTTCGGCTCGCTTCCGATGCTGCGCATGGTCCTCCGGACCGAAAAGGATATGAACGGTATCGTGGCCATCTGCATGCCGTCGCGTGATGCGCATGGCCGCAAGGCGCCATTCGTGCTTTTCGCCGAGGTTCCGGATGACCTGTTCACTGAGCAACTCCTGCTCGTGCCGGTGAGTTACGGACTGTTCTTTCGTACCGGCCAGAGGGCAATGGAGAACGCGGCGGAGGCGTTCAGCAACCTGCATCAACAGAGCACGCTCTGGGGGATTCGAGAAGGACTCCGTTCGGACATCACGGACAGCCGCATGCGTTATATTGGCTATCTCAAGAACACTAACATCGGTAATCTCGCGTTTTGGCATGCCGGAGATTCAAAGAACATGGCGTGCAAGAACCTGCTCCTCACCGTCTGCTGGTCGCTCTCAGCAGCTCGCAAGAGCTTCTCCGATCAGTTCAACGCCGTCTTCCGGTTTCCGTTGACCGGCAATGCCGAATCGCAGGAGATGGAGATCGCCTTCTGGCTCGACTTGGTATCCAAAGGCATGGACATCCGCCTGAAGAATGTCCAGATGTACTGGACCAATACTCACTTCGACCTTTCGTTTGCGGCTTCCAGCCGGGTTATGTCCCTCGCCTGGGCGCCGTTTCAAGAGGACGACATCTTGTGGGATTTCTGTCAGATGCGCCTGGACCCGGCGGCCTTCGACAAACCGCCTCTGTCAGCCTTGCGGGAGATCATTATGACCGACCAGTCGTCGCTGGAATCGCTTCTGGCCGCCGTCAGCAAGATAGGACCTTAGATCATGGCTGTCAGCGAACTCAGTACTCTTGGAACCACGCCTATCAGTTCCGATAATCCCGTCGGCGCTGACGTGCGCTTCAGCCCGGAATTTGAATCGGTTGAGGGCGAAATCGCCAAACTGGCCAACCCGGTGGTAATCGACGGCGGCGAGGATGGTTCGTCCGAGGGGGCGCGCTTCGTATACCAGCCGGTTGACTGGCACCATGTTGTCAAGCAATCCGAGAGCATACTCCGTTCCAAGAGCAAGGATTTGCGGGTTGCGACCTGGCTGACACGCGGGCTCTTGGAGACCGAAGGTCTGGAGGGGTTGGCGGCAGGCTTGGAGATCTGTGCCGGCATATTGGAATCGTTTGGGGATAAAGGCTTTCCACAACGACCGGCTGTTCGTGCCAGTGCGCTAATACAACTGAAGGATTATTTGAGAGAGCGCTTTGAACCGGCTCAGGGGCGACAGACGGTAGCTACCAGACCATCAGACGAAGCATCGCTCAAAAAGGTAGTTGACGCCATTGACCGCCTTGACACCATATGGAAAGCCAAAGCTCCCAATCACGGTGTGCCATTCGGTCTGCTGGATGCTGCCATCAGCGCCCGGATCGACGAAATCCGCTCCCTCAAGAGTTCCTCGGAGAGCACGCCGCCGCAGGAATCGGATCTGATTGCGACGCCTCCACCCATTGTGGAGGAGAGGCCGGCCCAAAAAGCGGCGCCAACAGTAACAGCGACGCCTCCCGTCACCTCGGAATACGATTTTGCCAAGCCCGCGGATCGCTATCGTTTCTTCTTCGATCACCGCGAAAACGCGATGAAATACCATACTCACACGTTGCAGAACCGACCGTCCGATCCCGTGTCATACATGTTTATCCGGACCGTGTTTTGGTCCCCGTTGGAATACACCGAGCAAACGCCATCCGTTCCGATGAACGGCCCCAACGATGAACTGATACGGCATCTGGATTCGCTCCGGTCCGGCCGAAAGTGGTTGGAATTGCTCCGGACGTCAGAGACCGTGTTCTCCTCATATTGGTTCTGGCTTGATCTGCAGTGGCTATCGGTGGAGGCCGCCAGGAATCTTGGAGCCGAATTCTCAGTGGTGCAGGAGACACTCGAAGGGGAACTGCTTTTTCTCTTGCGCCGCTTCCCGTTTTTCGACAAATTATCGTCACAGGACAACAGGCCGGTCGCCACAGGGGAAACTCAACGCTGGATCGAAGAGCTTCGCACTGGAGGTTCCGGTACCGGTGGAGTAAGTGGTTTCGGTATAGATCTGGTTAGAGCAGACTCGGCCCCCTCCGAGCGCCAGGAATATGAGTTTGACCGGAGCCTGGACCTGTCGAGTAACCTTCAAAAGTCGCGAGACTGGCTGCGCTCAAACAGTGGCGCCAGGGATACGTTTGAAATACAGACCAAGTTGGTCACCTATCTCTTGAGCCAGGGTGAGACGGCGCTGGCGGAAAGCTATTGTCGTCTGTTGGAAAACCAGATGGAGTACCATCGGCTCGAAGAGTGGGATCCAAGTCTGGCGGTGAGATCGCTGTGTCTGATGTATGGCTGCAATGCGGAATTGTCCAAGGTGAAAGAACGACGAGAAGAGCAGCAAACGTATCTTGACCGTTGCCGTGCATTGATCGCCCGAATTGCGGCTCTGGACCCGGTAGCGGCGTCGGAGATCGCCAAAAAGGCCAAAGTCACATAGGGCTATACGATAGAAGACAATCTTAATGGTTTTTTGAGTTTAGCATCGTAAAAAAGGAGAATGAGAGCAATGCCAACAGAAGAAGCAAGCGTTGGACCGCCAGAGCGAGTGCGCATTGTGACGCCGCCGACATCGCCGGGCGCGGAAGGGGAAGAGTTGCCCTTCCGAATGGCGGTGATCGGTGATTTTACCGGCACTGAAGATGAGACGCCAATGGCCGAGCGGAAACTGCGCAATGTCGACAACAAGAATTTTGACGACATTATGGGTTCAATGAATCTCAACACCAGTTTTTCGGTCCGCAATGCCCTGAGCGGCGCCCCGGGAGAGGAGATTCCGGTCGATCTCAAGTTCGACAGCATCAAGTCATTCCGGCCGGAGGAAGTGGCCAAACAGGTCCCTCAGGTAAACGATCTGGTAGAGTTCCGCAAGAAGCTCGTTGAACTTCGCTCTCGGATCGTCAGGGAGCCGAAACTT